>MDTE01176855.1_pt1 | contig 15134 bp, 10 predicted proteins | sample 811231 | NCBI WGS metagenome assembly MDTE01 (sample SAMN05326651, study PRJNA326480) | marine metagenome | isolation source: seawater | place: Indian Ocean: Red Sea | collected 2010 | reverse complement strand
GTCCTCGCCCTCGTCCTCGTCCTCGTCCTCGTCCTCGTCCTCGTCCTCGTCCTCGTCCTCGCCCTCGCCCTCGCTCGCACGGGACCTTCGCTGTCGTTGTCTGACCGATCGCGCGCCGCTCGCGGTCGCGGGCGCGCGACGATCGGGCGCGAGGTCGAGACGATGCGCCGCGGCATCGGCCCACGCTCGAGCGCGTCGTCGACGCGCGCCGACATCGCTCGCGACGGACATCACGCGAGACGCGACGCGCGCGTCAGGACGGGTTCGAGCGAGGCGCCGCCGTCGGGTTCGGGGAGGTATCCGCGACGCGCGCGCGTCGGACGGTGACGTCCTGATGCGCCCGTTCGAATGATGTTTTGATTTTTGGACGCAGGGCGTTAACCACCGAGGCGAGCGAGCCGGTGGACGCGCGAATGAACGAGCGAACGACCCCTGGCGTGCTGTAATCTAGCGATAGTATATTTTAATTGATTCTTTTCTATTTCAAACGGATACGTTCTCATGCCCCTTTGCGGTGCTGTAGAGCGCGCTCATAATTCATCAGACTCTTTCGCGTATTTCCCAAGTCCGATGGTGTTTTTCGCACGCTTATCCGCTCGTTTAATCGGGAAGGGCGCGCGCCCCTGCTGCGCTTCTACCGGCAACATCATCAAAAAATTTTCACAAAACTCACCCAGCGTTTTCACGTTGAAACTGTCGATGAGCCTTGCCTCCGCGTCGCGCTTCTTCGTGATGGGATCGTACCCCACCATCACGAGCCTACCTTTCGCGAGGACATCCATGTACTCCTTTTCCTCACCTTCATAAATAGCCGTTTGTAAATACAGTACATCATTCACCGTCGGTGGAACGACATGGATGAGCACCATGAATCCCGCTACGGCTTCCCCAATCTTTTCGAGCGTCTGGTGAATGCGCACGCCGTACTCCTCCGCAAACTCCTTGAGCATGAACACATAAACCTTTGGCATGTCATTTTTCGCGTGCAAATTAGCCCGCTGTACCTCATCCACGGTTCCTCGATTGTCCGGAAACACCGGCCACTTCGCGTAAGGTGGGATGAGGGAGAAGAAGGCGAATCGCACAATGTTTGTCACGTTGCGGTCCATGTCCTTCTTCATCTCCGTGATGTGTTGACTATCCATGTAGTGCGGCGCTGGAATAAAAATCTTCGGCAGTTGATGCTCGGATTTTAAGCGCATCACGCGCCCAAACGTCACGTCGTCGTGACCGTACGCTCGGAAGGTGTGCTCGGCATCGGTGAAGGCGTCAACCGCCGACGCGTGCGCCTTGCCAGACCGAAACAACGCCAACACCGCCAACGTCTCCGTGCGCGAGTCCTCCACGAATTTGAGCAAATCATCTTCGGCATCGAATTCCTCCACAGCTCGCGCGCCAGGTAACTGTTCGTTCACGAAAATAGGTCAGACAGAGCCGAGACACGGGGACGAGCGGACGACGACATCTTGCCGAGATCGAACGCGCATTCTGAGCGAGCGCGCCGTCGCGTCCGTACCGAAATCAACGCGCACAGCGCGACACAAAGCGCCACGAGCGAGAGTGCGCGTGAAGACTTCATCGAGAAACTCGTCGATCGCGTCGAACTCTATCGCCACCGACGGCCTTCGCCAGTCTCTTCCGAGGACTGATTCCAGAATTCCACCACGACTCACTCCACTAGTCCCACTTGTCGTCTTGGGAAACAGGGAAGCGAAGAAGTGGTGGGACCGACCGAGAGAAATTTCGTGAGGCACCGGAAAGAACGCTCCGACGCCTTCAAATAGTATCGTGATCGAAGGTAACGCCGAGCGCGCGCGCGTACCACGAAATCTTTCGCAACAACCGTCAGAGTCTGAAAAAACAATCAATCGATAATATTTTTATTAATTATTTCAGAGCTCGCGCTGCATCTCGTTTTGAGGCCGCAATACAGAGTGATATTCCGTAACTGATGTTCACAATGGCACGTGAACACATGCGTCCGATTTCAAATCGAAATTTGCCTCGGCGACGCGATTTCGCCGTTCATGTCCGCCAGCACCCGTGTACACCAGAAAATTATTGCCGAGACAGCAGGAGAATTATTCGGCCAAATGCCAGTTCTCGCGATTCTACCAATCAGCTACAACGAGATAAGGTGACCTTATCTCTTAGGAGGCGCGTGAGATGCATCAATCATATTCGATGTCGACTCTAACGACACTTGTGAGCACCTTAACGAAATACAAGCAGGAATTAATTATTGTAAAGTGAAAATAATTTTTTCATTAACGCCTGTCGAGCTATACGTGGAGATCGCGGACTGGAGTATTCATCTCAATGCGATGACTCTAGATCCTGAAATTTGTCCTAAAATCATTGAATCACGAGCGAGAAATGAAATAAATATCCCAGCGATGAGAATTAATAAACCAATTAAATAAATTAGTCCACTCAAGAAACGCCTGCAACACGGTAAAAACGACGTCAGTCACTGCATTTCGAGGCGCACACTTCACGTAAACTTGTAGACTAACACGCACCTCATCAATCCCATGATAGTGCGCCTTGTCGCAAAAGATTTCGCCGCAGTAATTAATTCGCCGAGGGGTGGTCCTAGAATAATTAAAACTGAGCAGATACCGACCCGCGCATACGATCGAACGATTCGTCGTATATCGGGTAGCACGCATAATTTTGTTGGAATTAATTCCTCCTTCGTCGCGTCGTTATTCGCGCGTGCGCTTCCAGGAACGGTCATCATCAGGAAACTCGGATAGTCGTTACCATTTAATGCGCTCACCGTTCCGACTGTGAGCTCCCGAACGCTCACTTGTTCCCCAGTACGCTTCGATTCGTACTCGTGCGTCACCTCACATTGATCGTGATCGTGACCCGAAAGCACTAACGCGGGTTCGATCGCGCGGAGTAGTCTCTGTGCGGACTTTTCGGTCAAATAGTCCTGATACATGACTTGCGGAGGCTTGCCTATCATTCGTCCCGGTATGACTGCCGAGTTTCGATTCGGACCACACTTCTGCCCTGGATTCGGTAACGGTATGTGCGTGAGCAAAACTCTGGGTGTTTGCGATTTTTCTTCGCCCAGACCATCTATGAATGCCCAAGTTTCATTCGAGGCCGGTCCGTGACCGTCAAGAACCATGGCGTTGACGCCGACAAAGTCGACACCTCCCACGCGAGCGACAAAGTTACTCCTTCCGTACCACTCTTCGAAGCGCGCGAGCATGCCTGGGTGATATCTCATGACTTCAGCGTACCCAACGTCGTGATTGCCCACCACGGTGAGGTATTTAGAATCCTCTCCGTCCCGCGGCCAACTCAGCGCAGCGTCTACTCGTCGCCGTTGCGCGTGCCACTCCTCCTCGTCCAATCGAGCGCCGTGACCAAACAGATCACCCAAGAAGACCACTTTATCCGGTGAAAATTTCCGTACCGCCGTTCTCAGAGCTCTCTTCACGTACGCGTCGCACACCGCCTCCGCGAACGCCAATCCAGACGACCCTTTCTTCAGGTTCTTGTACGTAAACTCGTCCACCAACTGCGGGTCCGCCACCACCATCACTCGCGTCCCGTCCTTCACCTTGGGCCAAGAACACGCACGCTGCGCCGACGCGTGCGCGTACATCTCTCCCGTGTACACCACTCCCAGCCACACCACCGCCAAGACCGCGACCACCGCGTCCAACGGTCGCCGCCTCACACCAACGCCTCTCTTCTTCGCGTCCTCATCCTCATCCTTCCCGACCCGTTCCTCCCTCTTCTCCCGTCTCCCCGATCGACGCTTCGGCGTCATCACGTTCGTCGACGACGTCGCCCTCCATCCCTCCCCATCCTCCGTCTCCGTCCGCGTCCGTCGACGTCGAACCGACGACATCCCACGACCTCTCCTTTCTCCTTCTCCGTCTGTCGTTCTTTCGTTCGTTCATTCATTCATTCGCTCGGTCCACCCGCCGCGCGCGCGCGTCCCGCCTCGTCCCGCGTGCGTGGTCGACCAATTCCCTCTACTGTACGCCCTTTTTATCGATCAATTTTTATCGACACACGCACCACATATACACTACACGAGGGTTGACGTCCCCCCCCCCGTGCCCCACCCGCCGTCCCTCGGCGCGACGTTCGTTTTTTTTTGTTTTTTGTGTCGATTGTCAGCGCTGATGACGACGGATGGATGTTCGGTCCGTCAGCGCGAGGCGCGGCGTCGATCGCGCGCGCGTCGACGGAGGAGGCGAGAGACGTCGGAGACGTCGGTCGATCGATCGCGACGCGACGCGACGCCTCTATCGATCGATCAATCGCAATCACCACTCTCGATTAGTGGTGGTCTGATTGATTGATTGACTGATTGACTGATTGACTGATCGATTCTCGCCCGACGCGACCGCGACCGCGGTGGTGGTCGTCGTGATGAATCGACAGACGTCCATGCCGACGGCGGGAACGAACGGAGGAGATCAGGGGACGCTGCCGCCGGACGTGTTCAGGTCCACGAAATCTTCTTCGTTTCTGAGACGGTTTTGGAAAGCGTCGACGTTTCGACAGAGGTTGAACGCGACGGAGTTGGAGTCCACGCTGCGAGAGCTGGACACGAAACTCGGCAACTCGGATTCGGGGAGTTCGGGCAAGGAAGACGCGAACGCCGGGCGCGCTCGAGTGGAATTAAACGACGGAGACGTGTACAGAGGGGCGTGGATCAATCATCAACCGGTGGGTTTCGGACGATATTCGTGGGCCAACGGTAACGAGTACATAGGTAAATTTCAAGACGGAGCGCCGTGCGGTCAGGGCACTTTCGAGTGGGCTCATGGAGGCGTGTATGAAGGTGAATTCCAGGATGGTTTGATGCAAGGAAACGGTGTGTACACTTCTCCATCCGGAGCGGAGTATCGAGGTTCGTGGCGACGAGGTAAAAAGCACGGTTTGGGTCTACAATTGTACGCAAACGGAGATAGCTACGAAGGCTTGTGGAAAAACGGAGCTCCAAACGGACCGGGCACGTATAGGTGGAACATTCAGAACGAGGAATTAGATCTAGAGGAGTTCAACGGTGAGTGGGTGAATGGTAAAATGCACGGTTGGGGAACCCTGCGTTGGTCTTCCGGTGATCGTTACGATGGCAACTGGTTGCACGGTGCGATGTCGGGAGATGGAATCATGACGTGGAGAGACGGTTTTTCTTTCAGCGGGCAATGGAAAGATGGGAAACGGCACGGTTTAGGTGCTTTCAGGGCGGTATCCACGCAACTTAGTGACGACAACCCTCGAAACACTCTCGCTTTCACTTTGGGGATGCGACGTCATGGAAAATCAAAAAGTTTTGATGAGAGCGAAGGGGAGGAGTGTTCCTTGGCTGACGTTGGAGACCCGTACGTGTTGCTGTGCAATTGTGATGAGGATCAGATTGTGCAGAAGGAAATCGTGGAGGCAGACCGTGTCACGCACAAACACTCGGGATGGAGTCGACCTATGGCCAGTAGATCTACGAAAGTGCGCAAAGTGCGCCACGGCGAGACTATTTATAAAGGTCACGGAAGTTACGATTTAATGGTTCAACTTCGTGTCGGTATTCGATGGAGTACAAGTATAATGCAGCATTCAGCGAACACTGAGTTACGACCTATCAGTTTTGAGACGACGGTCAAACAGGTCTTTCCTCGGAATGGTTCCGCGAAGACGCCGCCGCACTTTGCTCGTACTTTCAAGTGGAAAGAATACAGACCCGAAGTTTTTCAAAAGCTGAGGGATCGTTGGGGGGTTCAACCCGCGGAATTCATGCTCTCTCTCTGTGGCGACCAAGCGCTGAGGGAGTTGTCTTCTCCTGGGAAGTCAGGGAGTGTGTTTTACATATCGCACGATGACAAGTTCCTTCTCAAGACTATGCGAAAGGCGGAAATGGAAAATCTCAAGTTGTGGCTGCACTCATACTACAAACACGTCCACGACAATCCTGACACGCTCTTACCCAAGTTTTTCGGCCTTTACAGCATCAAAGCAATCGGAAGTGCGCGAAAAGTTCGTTTCATCGTGATGGCAAATCTTTTTGCGAGTAATCACGAGATAAATCGTACTTTTGATCTGAAAGGATCGATGCACGGTCGCTTCACGAAAGCTGACGACGCGAAGCCGAATGCCGTGTATAAAGACTTAGATTTGTCTTCCGTATTCCGCATGGAAGAGGGTAAGAGCGAAAAACTGATCGCTCAACTACAGATGGATTGCGCATTTTTGCAGCGATTACGAGTCATGGATTATAGTCTACTTGTCGGGGTTCACATACTTCCGCCCACGTTGGCTGAGGACAAAGCCAAGCAATTCGCGTCTCCCACGTCCCCGTCGGAAAGTCACTCACCATGGGGAGGCGCGGAGTGGAGAGATCGGGCGATCGATTCTGTTCGGAGAAATGTTAAAGCCATGGATTTGTACACTAATAGAAAAGAATTCGGCTTTTCCAGCAGCGTTGAGGTATCGACAAAGAGTCTAGAACTAGAGACGCTGCGCCCGCCACCGGGGACGGACGACTTGCTCGCACTCTCCACGAATAGTAGGAAAGGTGAATTAGGCATGGCCATGTCCGCTGTTGCGGTACATGGAAGAGTCTTGACGACGGAAGGTCCCAAGTCATGCGCTCTGGAGGAACAAACCGAGCCTCAGGACGTCATTCTGTACATGGGGATAATCGACATCCTCCAGGTGTACTCGACTTCCAAAAATTTGGAGACAAAAATGATGGGAGCCATGGGAAAGAAGTCCTTCTCCTCCGTGGATCCGATTAGCTATGCGAAACGTTTCATGAAATTTATGTCTAAACTCTTTGAGTAGAATAGTTATAATGATACAGTCAATTCTCAATCTAAGCGCTATCTTTCTCTCGTCGTTCCTTGTCTTCTTCTGAAACGTCTTCCTCGCTCGAGGTTTCTGTCTTCTCAGCTTTCTCCAAAATGTCTTCAACTTTCGAAATCATGGATACTGTCTTACTAGAGAAGCTTTCTTCCCGACCATTTTCATATTCAGACCTTACTTCTTTGAATCCTTCACGATATGCGTTGATGAATTCGCGAACGCCATCTCTATATGCTCGTCCTCGCGTTTCGTACAAGTACGTGACGAAAGGTTTAAATCCAGCCTTACTAGCTCCCAGCGTCTTCTTGGCTTCATCAGTAAGTAAACGACCCTCCTCTAATCCCTCACTCGAATCTTCCGACGTCGACGCTTCGCCCATTTCCCTATCACCTTCCTCGCTCTCCTCCGCTCCCGCTTCCTCTTGCGCTTCTTGCCTTCGAAACACGTTCTTCCAACTCTCCTTCCACGTCTCGATCGCCTCCGACCACACCTCCCGGTGCTCCTCGAACGTGAGTTCACGAAGCTTCCGAGGCCTGTACGAGGGTGGATCCGGCATCGAGCGCGGCCAAACGATCTCGCGAAAGTCTTCTCGCAGGTACCGAGCCAACCGCGCGAACAGTGACCGCGCGGGCGGACCCGAGCGAGGCATGACGATCGCGCAGCGACAAAGAAAAAGCGCGCGCGAACGCGTCCTCTTCACCCTCGCGCGCACCGCTCGCGGCTGCGCGCCTCACCGACGCGAAGTGTCGTTCGCTCGCGCGTCGTCACCGTCGAAATTACTTCGACGCCTGTGGTCATTTTGAGGCGCGGAGGCGAGGCGCCGACCGCGCGAGGAGCGCAATCGAGCGCGCGCGAGGGGGCTCGAGCGATCGATCGACGCGCGATCATGACCACCCCGTACTGGCTCGTGAGTTTACCGCTAAACGGCTCGAGCGCGGACGAGACTTGGGCGACACTGCAGCGACACACGGGCGGGAGCAACGATTTATCCGTCAACTATCGTCTGGGATGTCCGGATCTGCGAGTTGGAACGCTCGACAGTCTGCTCGCCCTGAGCGATGATTTAGTCAAGGTGAACGCGCTGGCGGAGCAAGTCGTCGAGAAGGTTCGCAGGCAATACGTGGACCTGAGCTCAAGTCCGAGCGCAAACTCGTCAGTGATGGGAGGTAATCACGAGTCTGGAACGGCGAGCCATAGCTTGACGGTCGAGGGGGAGTCCGTGGAGAGATACATGACCACATTCGAGTGGGACGAGGCGAAGAATCCCGCGCGTCGAGCGCTGAAAGAGACCGTGGAGAAACTCTCGGACCGACTGGCGCGGATCGACGACGAGTTCAAGTTGAAGTGCGGTCAGCTGACGACTTCAAAGAATCTCTTGAACGCTGTCAATCGTAAGAGCGGCGCCGGAATCAACGCTAAGGATTTGTGTGGCATCATCAATCCAGCCAATCTCGTGGAGACGGAAAACTTAACCACGCTCATCGTTCAAGTTCCAAAGTTGAAGACGGAGGAGTGGATGGACTCTTACGAGACCCTTTCAAGCTTTGTCGTCCCACGCTCATCGCAAGTCCTTCACGTGGAGGGAGATAACGAGTTGAGATCAGTAGTTTTGTTTCGACGCGTGGTGGATGCGTTCATAAATGCGGCGAGGGAGATGGGATGTACCGCTCGTGAATATTCCCACGACCCCGAGGCTTCGCGCTCCGCAAAGGAACAGAAGAGTGCGTTGGAGCAAGAAGTAGCGGAGCGAAGTGAATCTCTCATAGAATGGTGCCAAATGAGTTATGGAGAGGTGTTCAGTACCATGATGCACGTGTGCGTCGTCAGATTGTTTGTGGAAAGTATTCTTCGGTATGGCTTGCCCCCCGACTTCCAAGCCATCCTTATGAAACCGAACCTCAAGCACTCGACGAAGCTGCGAAAAATATTGAATGAGGAATTCGGTAAAGGTGCATCATCTCACTGGGATGACGGCACTACTGGTGATGATCAAGTCGGGATATCTGAGGATATGTATTCATACGTATCACTCTCGATGAAAGTCTGAGAAACGCTTAACGCTTGATTGTAGACACGATAGATTTGTTAGCACACATTGTTTATCTTACCAACACACGAAATGTTCATTAAAATATCTATAACTCTATCGGAACGAAAACATTTTAGCCAGTTTGTCAGCAACCTTGCTAGTCAAGTCGCTGCTTGAAGCTGATTTAGAAACCTCGACATCGGTCGACTCTTGTGCCTTGCGCTCCGCCTTTTCAAGGCGAGCTTCGATGTCTTTGATCAGTTCGGTCGCCTCATCTTGAATCTCACCAGCACAATCACGTCCTTCCGCATCCAACGCGAGATCCTTCGCAATGTCAAAGTATGCTCTCGCCTCCTTGAAGTCCTTCTTGAAGACGTTGTGACAGGCGAGGGCGAGGTTTTGCTTAGCCTTCAGGATCATCACTTCCGCTTCGCAATCTATCTCAAACTCTTCAATATGCTTGTCCGCATCTTCAGGTTTCAAGCGTAAGAGCATCGGCGCAGTCTCCATGAGATCCTCGAAATCGACCGTGGCGCTATCGTACATTCGAGCGAGGTCTGCGAAGTTGAGTTTCTTGTCAGCCTTCTCCTTCTTCGCACGGCCACTGAGCTTCTTATCAAGCATATCACTCACGAATTTGTTTCGATCGATCATTTTGTCCTTCACTATCAACGATAGCGCGATTTCGGTCAACTTGATTCGTTCAGCTTTCTCCTCAGCTTCTTCATCTTGATACAACGCCTTGGCGTCTTCCTTTGCGACATCATCGTTGAGTTTGATGCGAGCTTCATCGTAATACGTCATGGCTTTCGTAAACAATGTATTCGCCTTGTGACCTGTGGAGTTGCTGAGAGACTCGATCTTCTTAAGATGGTCTTGAGCCTGGGCAATCAGGATTCGCGCGTCACGATTCTTCAACTCAAAGTCCATCGCGTGCCAGCGAATTTTATCGTCTATCTCTGGCGGTCCGGCAACCTCCGTCGTAAACACCTTGTTTGTCGATAAATCATTGACACAATCCTTCGCAATGCTTTCCACGTCGATCGTTCGACCTTGTTTGTATGAAGCAAGGCGAATGAGATCGGTGATTTCTTCCACGCGCTCCCGATACAGCTCGAGCCGTTTCTGATCACCGAGTAGTCCTAATTTCTCGTACACGCGCTTCGCACGTGAAAGTTTTGTAACAGCAACAACGTAATCTTTCCCCTGTTCGATCGCATACGTGCCTCCGATGTAGTTGGCGTACGCGTCTCCTTCCAACGCGGTCTGTTCGCTCCCCAACTGTGAACAAAACTGAGCCAACTCAGTCGCGTAAGACGCCGCCTTCCGCAGGCGACGAAGCACGTGCTGTTTCAAGTCACTCTTTCTCTTCTTCACGTTGGTCAAATCCTTCATCTCCATCGCGTACGCCCACGCGCGTTCACTCTGCGTGAGCGGAACCAAGAGGGTGCGCTCATCCGTGATCGCGTTTGCGACCAAAGGTTGCTGCACGAAGCGTCCCTTGCCGTGCTTCATCTTGCACGTCTTATACAAACGAGCCAGACGTCTGGCGCAGTACGCTCTGTAGCGCGCGTAATCTCGATGTTTCATGCCGTGTTCGCGCTGACCCGTGGATACGATCTCGAGAATCTCGAGCGAGACATTTGACAGTTTCGGCGAACTCGGCTCGGCGTCGACAGCCATGGGCTCGGCCTCATCCACCATCGCGAGCTTTCGTCGCACGCGTTGAGTTTTCGTTTCAACTCGCGACGATCCGCGCGGGTCGGTTCAATCGCGCCTGACACTGGCGCGCCCGCGTTTGCTCGGGTCTAGGGCATCCGAGAGCGCGGGGACGCGATGCGGGTCGGCGGACGAAAAATGTGTGTGTGCACGGTTGACGATTAAATGGCGCCGATGTTTTTAAGGAGCGCGGTGTGAGTCGGAAACGGATCAGCCTTCCCGTCTGCGATGGCTTTCTCCGATAATCCGTAAAAGTAACCATTTCTCCACGGGAACTCTTTGACGCCGCACGGGAAATGCGCCACCGTTTTCGCGTACGCGATGAGACGATCGACGGCACCGGGGGCGAACTTCGCTCCCGTGCACGCCGAGGTCCCGGATAACAATTCTTCGATTAAGCCGACGACTTCGTCCTTGTACGTCGTCGCGACGTCACCAACCTTTGCGCCCTCGTGCTGCGCGCCAACGAGCATCATGGCGCAAATCCAAATAAGCTTTTCGTACATCGATCCCTCGTACGTCGACGCATCCAAGACGTGGCAGCTCAAATCACCGTTGTGAAAGCGAGCGGCGACGGCGTCGGCCCACTTACCGGTGACGGCGGTGAGACCTTCGGGATTCAATTCGGTCACGCCGTCCGTCGGTTTATCGCCGGCAGCTGCCACCGCAAAATAGATGAGAGCCTGCGTGTTTGAGCCGAGACCCTGGGCGTCGAGGAAAGTCTGCAACATGCCGTTTTGCATGAAAACCAAATCTTCTCTGCGCTCCGGAGGCGTGTTCTTGATGACGTCTTCGAGGACATCGTTGCGAGTCGCCACGAAAATTGGTCCCGTCTTTGGCTCGCTCGGGAAACTCTCCCCTCGTCGAACGATGACATCACCCTCGACGCCCATTTCCGCGAGCGCTTGTCCGACGCGTCCACCGCCAACGATCACGGCGGGCATGACTTCACCCTTCGCGGCGTTCTGTGCGAATCGAGATCGAAACGAGGCGGCGCGTCAGTCGATAATCCAGAAAAGCGTCCCGGCGACGCTTAGCCATCTACACGAGCTTGGCACGCACCGTCATGAGGTTTGAAGCGCGCCTGGGGACGTTCTTAACCGTTCGGAGGTGAGAGAAAGTCGCCTGGTTCACGTGAGCGCGCGCAGATCTCGAGTGCATCACGACTCGTGCGTTGGACTGGGGTGAGATGCCTCATCGGCGACACGAAAGAGGGGGGTGGGACGTTCTTCATTCGTCTCGTTCGCCATTCGTCTTTCGAAATTCACGTAAATATAGCACATCGACTAAATCAGTCACTCTAATTGTGTCGTTCGTTTTATTTAAATATCGAAACAGCGTCCCGAACGTACTCAGTGCCGTTTCAGGGCGTTCTCCGCGAGGTATAGAGCGCCGTTTATGCCAGTCTCGTATCCCCACGCGGGCGGAACAATGTAGTGTCGGAAATTCGTATCATTGGTGATCTCCTCCGTGTTGACGTATCCAGCCAGAATCTCACGAACTTTCGTGCGAATCTTATCGAAGAGGCAAGCGCGTTGCATCACCCCACCGCCGAGAACGATGCGTTCGGGCGACACGGTGAGGATGAGATTTACGCACAAGCCCGCAAGGTAGTGCGCGGCGTAATCCCAAATTTCGTCATCATCCGGTAATTCAGCGAGTTGGCTCGCCTCGATACCTCGTCGTTTCGCCAAGGCTCCACTTCCAACCATCCCTTCGACGCAGTTCCCGTGAAACGGACAACAACCTTCAAACGTCTCCCCGGGGAGCATCTTAACGTGCATGTGACCAGCCTCTGGATGGAGCATTCCGTGGATGGGGTCACCCCCGGCGACGACGCCGACGCCAACACCGGTACCAACCGTCGCGTAACAACAGGATTCACCGCCGTGTCTCCCCAAGCGCTTCAACTCGCGCCTGAGCGAGCTGTGCTCCAACAACGCCGGAGCGTTGACGTCCGTGTCGAAAGCCAACGGCACGTCATCAACCGTCTTCAGCCTCGCCGTCGCTCGCCACGCCTTCGCCCCCGCTTCATCTTGTGGACCAAAAAGCGCCCCCAACACGTCCGTGTTCTCCCATCCAGCCTTTGGGGTGGTGGTGATGTACCCGTACTGATCGTCCATGACGTCCAACTCCACCGGTCCGAACGTGGCCACCCCGATCGCCTCCGCGTCCCGCGCGTGCGCCTCGATCCATTCCCGAATCTCACCCAGCGTCGCCTCCGGCGTCGTCGTCTGAAAATGCGCCTCCACTCGCTGCACGTCCTCCGCGTACGTCGCGCTCTGCACGCTCTTCGAGCTGCTCACCGTGTCTCCACCCTCGACGTCGATGGTGATCGCGCGCGCGATCCACGTGGTACCACCGCCCTCGACGCCGAGTAATTTCACCAATCGTCCCATCTCGCGCCTTCTTCCTCCCGCGCCCTCGCGCGGCGCGCGCGCGACGGGAAACGACGCGAACGCGCGCCGATCGAACGAATTCTCGGCAGCCGCGTCCCAACGACCGACGAGGCGGTCGCGCGCGAGGTGGTGGGGGGTCATTCCACCGGTCGTGACCGGTCGACGTGTCCCCTGCATTCTGGACAAAGTGCACGGGCACGAGATGGGTGAAATAGAGATACAATACGGGAAAAACTCACACAAAAGTGCGATACGGCGGATGGCCGCGCGTCGCGCCCGCGGCGATGCGTCGGCTCGCGACGGGTGCGATCGACTCGCCCTCACACAGACGCTCGCCGTCGCGAACGCGATAAGAAGCCATGGGTAAGAAAGGAAAGGGTACTGGTTCTTTTGGTTCGCGCCGTAACAAGTCGCACACGCTGTGCCGACGGTACGTGTGCGCGCAGACGCGACGACGATGACGACGACCGCGATGGGCGTGACCCTAAATAGGGCTTGAAGCGCGCGCGTTCGACGCGATGAGACGGACGACTGACGACGGTGACGATGGATTTTAACGTCGATACAGATGCGGAAAGCGTTCCTACCACATTCAAAAGGGCACGTGCTCGGCCTGCGGCTATCCGTCCGCGAAAACGCGTAAATGTACGTCTTCGTCGCGTAAAGTGTGAGACCCTCGGGATGGATCCGGCGAGCGCGACGCGAGCGCGACGCGAGCGCTCGCTGACGCTGACGCTGACGCGTGCGATCGGTGGAAAGAAACGAATGATTCTTGAATGACGCGTACTGACCGTGCGTTGCGATTTTTACCCTCTCTCACAGACAACTGGAGCGTGAAGGCGATCGGCCGCAAGACCACGGGTACCGGCCGCATGCGGTACCTCAAGACCCTCCCGCGCAGATTCAAAAACGGTTTCCGGGAAGGCACCGTCGCGAAGGCTGCCAAGTAAAAGGCGCCGGTTGGGCGTTTGGTTTCTTAGCGAATAGGGCGAGCGAGGAGCTGTCGAGGTCTAGGAGACGGGCAGCTCCGGAAGAAGCTTATGTAGGGTGAAGGAGCGAACGAGCGTTTGTAACACGAACGAAGAGCATCGCTGCTAAACGACGAGGACATCGACGCGCGCGACCCTATAACGCGAACGCACGTCTCGCGGTGAGAACTAACTCTACTATTATCATCACAACGCCGCGATATTGTTTTCGCGCATCGCCTTGCGAACTTGTTCGAGTGTCAGAAACATGCACACATTCCATCCGCCGAGACGCGCAAAGTTTGGTAAGAAACCGCCATAAAACGCCATGGGTCCCTCGTGCGCGAGCGTCTTCACGCAGCAATCGACGAACCCTTTATATTTACCAGCGGAGTCCCCCATCACTCGAGACTTGACGACGTCGACTGGGCTTCCCACCACGCACGCGACGAAACCGGCGCCCAGGGCGGAGCCGATGTGCGTGAAAACGTCATCCTTCATACCGATTCCCAAGAAAGTCTGCTTAAATTGATCGTACGACACCAACTCGGCGGCGTTGATGATTGAGTTACGCATGATGTTCGGCGTCAATCCGGTCCAGAGCGCCGCGACGCCCTCCTGCTTGACTATGATGCCGTACGCGCTCATCGCGCTCGGGTACTTTTTCGGCATCCCCGCCGGAAGTTTCCCCTCCGCCTGCATGCGAACTTTTACTAGATCCGTCGGTGACGCCACCATGATCCCCAAACCACCCGTCGTGAGACCCGCCGCGATCTTCATGTGCAGCGGCACGTCCCCGACGTGATTTTCTCCGACGTAAAACTTCTTCACCGGCTCGTACATGCCAATTCTCAACCCCCCGAAGAGCACCTGTCGGTGTATTCCCGGCGTGACCCCCTTCCACAGCGCCCCCACGCCTTCCTCCGCCGCCACCGTGCGCATCGTTCCCAGCATTCCGCGATCCTTCCCCCCCCCACCCTGCAACTGCATCCGCACCTTGGCCGTGTCGAGAGGAATGGTGCAAAACTCTGCAAACGACGCGCTGAACGCGCTCGCGCACAGCTGCCCGACGAACGGGCTCATCGCCGGCGAGGCCGCCGTCGACGACATCCGTATATATACCCACTCTATTCCCTCGCCCCTCCGCGCTCGACGCTCCGACGCCGCGTTCCCGACGCACGC
>MDTE01121963.1_pt1 | contig 15136 bp, 34 predicted proteins | sample 811231 | NCBI WGS metagenome assembly MDTE01 (sample SAMN05326651, study PRJNA326480) | marine metagenome | isolation source: seawater | place: Indian Ocean: Red Sea | collected 2010 | reverse complement strand
TTTGAAAGATTAGCTTCAGTATATTTGCCTGTGTCTTTCTGAACTTTGCGTAAACATTCAACCATTAACTTTTTTAAAACAACTAAATTAGTTTCTTCTTTTAAAAACTCTTTATCTTGTTTTTTAAAGTCATTTTTATCTTTGTTAACATTTATTTTATTTTTATATCTCTCGACAGCTTTAATAAAATATTTGTCAAACTTCCCTGATTCAGTTCTAGGAGTTTTCCTTCTCAATATCTCATCACTAGTAGAAGCATTTCTAAACCAAATATTATAATCATCAACTGACTTCATCAATTCATGAAATTTAATAATTTGTTTTTCCATGCCTTTAGTTTTTTTGTTGAAATCAATTTCACCCATTTTACTTTTAATATTTTGGTCAAAAGTTTTTTTAGTGAACTTGTTTTCTATCAAAACACTTTCCATAACATTGAAAGATTTTTTATGGTTAGTGGTTTCACCTAGTTTATTGAAAGCGTAATACTTTGTATAAACTTTAGGATTTTTGTTTTTTCTTGACGATTGTCTCATTTTATTTGCTCCTGTTGTGAGAGGAGATTTATTTCTCCTCTCGGTTAAGTTTGTTACATTATGCAACATTTTTTCTCCTTGCTTCTTGCAAGTCGTTATACGCTTCCTTTTCGTTTCTGCTTACTCTTTCTTTTTCGTTGGCTAATTTAGTTTGATAACCTTCGACAAAATAACAGATACTATATTTTTCATATAGCTCTATGCTAGTAAGCCTAGTGTTCCAAAAAAGATAACGATTAAATGCTTCATCTTCTGAAGATAAACCACCTCTCTTTTCAGAAAGACTTATATGACTATCATTGCTTCTGCATGAATAAAGAAGGTCATTGATAATCTTCAAGTGTTTTTTGTTTAATGTTTTCATATTTTTTCTCCTATTTATTTATGAGATTATTTCCTAATCTCTATAAATAGTATAATGCCAAAATAGATAATATACAAGTGTCAATATGAAAAATGTTAACATTTTTTTATGTTTCATGTGAAACAAGTGTATAAGAATATCAATATATACTAATGAAAATAAATATATATATATATATAGTAAGAAAAAAAATTATAAAATATTCAAAATTTACTTGACACGCTTTCAGACGAGCTTAAATAGTCTTTTTTGCTGTTTTTATGTTTTGATGAATAGCATATCAAAAAACTTTTTTTTATTCCATTTTGATAGCAATTTGAAAGCCATCAAAAATCAATAACTTACAAAGATTTTTATTTTTATTTTTTTTTAAATGTCAATAGTAAATTTTAAATATTTTTTTTAATCAAATTTATTTTTCTTAGTCATTTTTAAAAATGTTAACAATAAAAATTTTGACAAAAAAAAAGAGCAGACCTTTTTTAATTTAGTCTGCTCTAATTTTAAAATTCCTTTTTTTAAAAGTCCTTGTCTCTACATTCTCCCTTCACTTTTGTATTTATCATATCTTCCACAATTTCCCTACATTCTTCTTCTGTAATTTTATAATCAATTTCTTCCAAAGGATAATCTCCTTCAGATACAATATCATAATCAGAAGGTGAAAAAGTATTCCTAATAGCTTCATCCATATCTATATTTGAAACTTTTTCATCTATTGTGTCATCTATAGTGTTAATGACATCTTCTGCAATTACTAATCTTTCATTTAGTCTTTTTATTTTTTCAGACATTCCGAAAGTTACAATTTTTAATATAAAGTCTAACATTAAATTTACCTGCTATTTAGAGGATAGCTCCTAGTTAATTAACTTCAAAATTGTATTATAACATATTTTACATTCTTTTAATATGTATTTTAAAAGTCATTTTTAAAATGTTAACATTTACCATTTTGACTATGATAAAAAAAAGGAGCTAATCTCTTAGCTCCCTTTCTCGTGGTGATGATAAACTAATTAATCAATTTAAATCATCTAGCAAATATTCTCCTACTTTAATTTTTGCTTCTGTTTCTTTTTTTGTTTCATTTAAAAACTTATTTCTATGCTTCCCTGTTGTAGTTGAATAGTTCCAAGTCTTATTATCTAGATAAGTGTCAGGAGTTCCAAATTTAAATCTAATAGCTATCAATGAATTGTAACTATATAATCTGAAACATTCTGAATCTTCTATGACAAAATAATTTGCTCCACTATCTATAACCTTCATATTTTTCACAAACCAATTAATATCTTTTTTCTCTTTTATTCTTTCTTTCATTATTTGTACCTCGTTTTATGTTAACATTTACTTTTTTGACTTTATTAAAGGGAGAGTCCATTCTCCCTGTCTGTAATTATATAGAACTTATATAATTCTCAACGACTTCATCAAAAATTATTCCCTTGATTTTTTCCTTCTCCTTTTTAACATCATCATCATCACTTCTATGATAATCTATGATGTCTCCATGACAATCATTAAGACCACTAACTACACTCATCATATAGTAAGTGTCAAAATTTACAGTCTCACCTTCACAACAAACGCCCACAGGAGCATTGAAGCATTGCATTTTACCTACATACCTATCATAGATTTCATCTTCCAACTCTTTATATGCAGTTGTCCAATCATCTATACGAGCATAAGTATATAAGTCGCTAACAGAATCAACTGTAAAATCATCAGCTTCTATATCTCCATTAATATAGAATTTGCAATAAGCTTTTAAAAAATCAGATTTTAACCATTTTTTCAAATGGTCTAATCTTCTTACTTTTTTACTTCTTTCCCAAATTTTCATAATTTCACCTCGATTAAATTTTATTAAAATTGTATTATAACATATTTTAAAATCTTTTAATAGTTTTTTAAAAAGTCATTTTATTTTTGTTAACATTTTCTGTTTTGACTTTATCACTCTATTTTGGAATTGCCCAAGTGCAGTTCTTCTGTTTCCAATATTTTTAATGCTTCTTTTATCGTTACCCTTTTCCCTGTTCTATAATCTATAGCAGTTTTTCTTATTGCTCTTGTTTCGTCTTTAGCTCCTTGAAAATTTACTCTAGTTTTATATTTGGTGTCTTGTCTCAGTTCTTTTCTTTTTTTGTCATCTCTTGCCATTCTTTTTTTATCTAATGGTTTGTGTTTTCTTAGTGCATTTTTTTGTCTTTGTTTTTTTCTACATTCTTCATCTGTCCAATATCTTATGGTTTCAACACAAACAGGATAGAGTAAAGAAATTTTGGAATATGAATATCCATTTTCTCTTAATTCTCTAATTGAGTTTACATCTTCTTGGCTTAGTTTATATCTGTTATCTTTAATCATAATAATTGTATTATAACATATTTTAAAATCTTTTGGTATGGTTTTTATAATTTATTTTTTTTTGTTAACATTTTTATTTTTGACTTTAGTGGGATGATTACTTATGGAAGCCCCCCCCTATTTGAAGTGATAATAATTTGTTAACATTTTTATTTTTGACTTGTGATAATAATTTGTTAACATTTTTATTTTTGACTTTATGAATGGGAGCGTCCCTTCTCCCTTTGGGAAATGAAATTTTATAAAACCAATAGCAAACAAAATAATGGAATCAAAATTATGGCTAATAGTATATGTCTTTCATTTTCATTAATATTATTCCAATAAATATTCCAAGCGTATATTAAAACGCCTAGAGCAAACAAAAAAGTGAAAAAATAAATTTCTAGCATTTTATTTACCACCTACCAATTCTAAATTTTCAGGTTTTATGTCGCTAACTTGAACTACATAATATTTGGTGTCGCTTTCTTTGGCTTCTGATAATCTTTGAAGTGCATTTTTTAAATCAATAGCAACATCAAAATTTGGTATAGCTCTATTATCTGCTTCTATATAATAATATCCAAGTTCTGTTTTTTTAACAACTAGGTACATTATCTTTGGCTTATCTTCCACCCTATTCATTTTATCTCCTGTTTGTTAACATTATCTTTTTTGACTTTATCTACTATCCTTTCATAAGGTACTGCAATTTTTGTATGAATAAAACCACCTTGCATTGTTGAAATTGTATATTCATATGGACAAGTTTTTATCCAATCAAGAAAACCCTCTAAGTTTTTTACATGATTATTTTCCACTTTATATATCTCCTTGTTGATTTATTAATTTAAATTTCATTTACTTCTTCTATTGTAGCTCCATCACATTCATCTTCTTCTACATGAGGATTGAAACTATCTAAGTCGGCTTGTATTTTTTCCTGTGCTTCTTCTTCTGAATCTGCTCTTACTGTGCGAGTTTCATAAATTACATTTGATATCTTTACTTCATATTCAAACTCGCCTTCCTGTAAGCTCCTCTCATGACTAAGATGTTTTACTCTTTCTTTAGCTTCCATTAATTGACTTTGTGCTTCTATAAAGTCTTTATCTGCTTGTTGTTTGCTGACCGCAGTAGCTAATTGGTCTTTATCTGTATATCTCATTTTTTGTGTCTCCTGTTTTATTTTAAAATTGTATTATAACATATTTTAAAATCTTTTGGTATAGTTTTTAAAAGTCATTTTATTTTTGTTAACACTTTCTTTTTTGACTATGTGTGTATCCTATTCCTATATTTCTACTTGTTAATGTTTTGTTTTGTTTTTGGTGTCTGTAGAAGATTCAATGCCCTTAATATCTTCAACTAAATCAAGCAGAACAGTTAAAGCAAAAGTATATAAAACCTCAATGGCTTCAGATTTATTTTCTCGTGAACTGCTAACACTCCAATAAATGCTAGTTAAAACTTCTTTTAATAAGCCAACCATTGTACTTACTCCATGTGGATTAAATTTTTCCCAATCAACATCTGCAAGAAATTCTCTAACATCTTCTCTAACTATTTCTTCAATTTCTCTTGGTGTATATTTCTTCATATATTTTTTGCTCCTCATTGTTAATTTTCTTTTTGGTGTATAATTTCTTTATAACAATCACCGCAAACATTTCTTTTTTCTGTTTCTATTTTGGTGTACCATTCATTGCAATATTTACCACTATAAATATTATATCTTTGACACCTAGCAACAACCCTTCTTTCCCGCACATTCTTTTTCATTTTTCTTTTTACCACCTCATTTACTCTTGTTCGCTTTGTTTAATTCTGATAACAATAATCTTCTATCTCTTTTTGAACACATATTGCTCTTGATGTAATCTAAAGAACAGTTAAAAGCAAGTTTTGGTGTTATTGCTCCTCTCTTGGTGTTCGTTGCATAAGTAGATAAAACAACATTGTCTTTGGTATAAGTTTTATTAGAGTTTTTTCTATCTAATGTCATGCTATCCCAACAAACAACCCTATTGTCTTTTTGTTTAGTTCCAAACTCACATCTTGGAATAACCATTTTAAGTTTTTTATCATAATAATCCCTTCCTTGTTGTTTGTGCATTAAATTAATAATGTCTACCCAATCCACAAGAACTTTACCTAGTTTTTTTATTCTTGGTTTTCTCACAACCTTGCTTCCTTTTCCATACATTGCTTTATAATAACTTTCATTATGATATTTTCTATTTCTAGGATATCTTTTATTGTTTTCATCACAAAATATATATGAATATTCTTTCTCCATATTAACTCTCTTTTTAGCACTCTTTATTGTTCCCTTTGCTATCTGAATAATATTTCCTGATGTTATTTTAGTTATAGGAATCCATTTCCCATTCTCTTTAAATTGTGTATTTACAGGAACAAACCATTTTGTTTTATGTGCAATTTCTATTGCTAGTTGTACAGCTTTTGTTTGTCTTTTTGTTTTACCATTTCTGCTTAGACTCCTTCTTCTGTCAAAATAAATCATTTTGGTCAGCTTGTCTTTTTTTTCTAAAAATACTAATTTTTTCTTTCTGCCTTTTGACTTCCTTTTGTTTGGGCAAGAATCAAATGCTTCCTTGAAAAAATAATATTCTTCATCAAAGTTCCAATGTTTGTTTTGAAACTCAATATCTTTTTTGCTTAATTCTCCAACTGCTCTTTTATATAAGGTTTTATCTTTATAATCAAATAGAGATATATTTTCTTTAAGGGGGCATGAATGACCATATTTTCTATAAAATTTTCCTAGTTCTATTGTTTTAGACTTAATATAATTTTCTGCTCCTTTATAACCTTCTCTACCTTTTCTTTTTTTATTTTTCTCTCTCAATTCTGTCTCCTTATTTTGTTAACATTTACTTTTTTGACTTTACTTTAGGACATAGCGTATCTGCGTTCCTCATAATGAGTTCCTCATTCCACTCAATAGGATTACAATATAAATTTTCAACCTCTTTAACATATTCATTATTATTTAATGAATAATCGCTTATCCAAGAAATATCGGTTTTGTTATATTCATTATTAAAGACAATATATCCTAGTTGGTCATTAAACCAATTAGACCCTTTTTTATATATAACGATATAACCCATGTAATTAAATTTGAAAATATCTCTTTTATTAATAAATTCACCATCTATTGTGATTTTATGTTTTAAGCCATATTTTTTTAAGATTTCTTTAATTTTTGTATAAGTGTTTTTCATAAGCGTATTATAACATTTTTAAAACATAAATACAAGAAAATAAATATTTATTTTCAATCAATAAATAAGTGTTGTTGTTGCTGTATATTTGTTGGTAGGAATAGCGTTTTGCCATGCTTGTGTGTAAGTTATTGATTTATATAGATATTTTCCCCTTTATTTTGCCCTTAAAAAATTTTCCATGATATATTGTTCATCAAACTTGATTTTAGAGCCAAATTCGAGCTTACAGGAAGCGTTTTTTTTATTCATTAAGGATAGACTGTAATTCACTAGCTCACCGACTAGAAGTTTTGCATTTCCATTTGCAATAGCAATAATGTCTCACTAGTAAGATATTGTTGCCAACTAAAATTAGTGTGTCATTACAACCTATCCCATTACCCATTATGTTTGCTCGTAATTTTTTATTTTTTCTTCTAGTTCTTTCAACCTATCGTTTTTCTTTTTGTTGTAGTCTTTTTGATAAGCTAGTCTTACTTCTCTATTCTTTGTGTATCTTTCTTTTTGTTTTTTCAATCTTAGCTTTCTTTCTCTATCGCTTTCTTCGTTTCTTCTTTCTTTAAAACTATCTAGCAAAATCTTTTTTTCTTCTTCATTCAAAGAAGCATATCTGTTTCTTTGTTTTTCTTTTATTTTTTCTGCATTTTTTTTATAATAATCACTCCAATAACTCATTGCTCACTTCTCCTTTGTTAACATTTAATTTTTTGACTTTATACCTAGAAAGGCATATTGTCCTCTATGTTCTCCTTTTTCTTAAAACCATTGTCTTTTTTATCTTCTTTTTTATGTGTTATAAACTTCCTTCCTTCTTTTTCATTCAACCAAATAGAAATAGATTTTGGAGTAGCTCCTTCTCTTTCTATGTAATTGTTATTTTGAAAAATTGGATATCTTTTTCCTTCTGCTTCATATAACCTTTCGGCTTTGTCATACAACGCTTGTACTTCTTCTGCATATTTATCATTAATAAATAGGTTTTCAAAAATTGGCTTATCCATTTATGTCTCCTTTGTTGGTGTCGGTTTCATTGAGTTAAAATATTTTCTCGTTTCTTCAAACTCTCTTTTTAAGTGTTCTAACAAATAACACATTCTCCTGTATCTTCTGCTAGACCAATTTATATTTTTTTTGTTTCTTTTTATCATTTTTTACTCTATTATTTCGTATTTATAGGGTCGCCATTTCGTCTTATCTTCATCTTCCTTTGTTCGTTCACTTACAACATATCTCTCATAAAAGTCATCTATTGTAAATTCGTTTTCAGGGTGCTTCTCCATACTATCTTTCCATTCCTTAAGTTTTTCATCATCTATGTCAATGTCATAGTCTTTATAAGCTCTTATTTTATATGTTGTCATCTTCATTTACTCCTTTTTTTTATTAATCTATCATCAATCTTTTTATAATGCAAATTGTTTTTAAAGACATTAAAAAAAAGTTAACATTCTAATTTTTGACTTTGCTTTCATAAACAAGTTTAATAGCACTTTCTTTATCCCATTCTAATTTTTTAACTTCCTTTTCTAATTCTGTTATTGGAATTTTACCCAATAAAGCAAGAGAATATTCTTCCAACAACTCAATCATGTAAAAAATAAATTCTTGGTTAATTGGTATTTCATATATTTTGGTGTGGTTTTCTCCAAAATTTATCAAGTGGGTTTTTTTAACTCGGTGCGGCAATTCTTCTCCTTCAAAAAACATATTAGCTATCATTTGTTGACCGAATATTTGGGGCAACCACCTAAAATCAAAACTTTCTTTGCATGACTTGTTTGTTAATGTGCTTTTCACTTCCAAAATGGTGTCCATTTGGCTATTGAAACCATCGGGGGTGCTGCTTATGCTGATTGTTTCTTTTTCGTCTAAATTTAACCAATTTGGTATCAATAAAGACTCTTGTTGGCTGAGGACATATTTTGGCATATCTTTCTGCCACAATACCCATTCTGCGATTCCATGTTTTTCGTGCTTCAATCCATAGTTCACATATTTTTGTTGCCAAGAAGATATTTCGGTTGTCTCTCCTTTGGTGTCCATAAGACACATTTTTGCTCTTGGTACATAAGCACCAAAGCAATAGTTTCCAAACAAGCTACTGCGAAGGTTAAGATTTTTCACTTGCTTTTATTTCCTTTTTGTTTAGGTTTTTTACTTCTGCTACTGCTTTGGCTAGTTGTTCTTCTGTTGTGGTTTCAAACTCTCCAACTTCGTCTGCAAATTCCCATTTCCCTTCTTTTTTTACAACATCACTTTCTGAATAAAGCAGTCCACTCATTCCAACTAATTTTAATATTACCCTGTCTTTTGCTCTCTTTTCTGCCATAGCAACAAAATAAGCTGAAACTGTGTTTTTTGGACTTGCTTCTCCAAAACTGCACTCGTGCCTGTCATGTAAGCTCCCACTACATTTGATTACTGCTAGTCTTTTTTCAGAATTGATTTCTATTATTTCAAAATCTAAATTTTTTATTCCTTCTTTGAGTGCTACTTTTTCACAAGCACTATGAAGAACTACAGGGTTGTTGTGGCAACTCCAATAGTCTTTGTCTGTTAACCCATATTTTTTATTAAACGCTTCTTGTTCAGGCGTATAATTAAATTTTGACATCTTTTTCTCCTTGTTTTAAGAGAAGGGGGAAGATTGCTGTTTTTATGTAGAATACTACTCTTTCCCTTCTCCATGACTAAATCTAAATTGCAATTACTATGTCAGTCATAGTGTAATTACAGATTAACAATAATATAAATATTTACAGATTGCAAGTAAATTAGTAAAAAAATTATATTGACTTTATATTAATTATAGATAACTATGTATATGTATAATAATATATATATACACATATAGTTATAATTAACTATTAGTTATAAATAACTATAATAAGTAACAAGGAGTAAGAATGAAGGAAGAAGAATTTAAAAAATTCATGGGGGTTGTTGATGAAGCATACCCAAAACAAAGAAATCTAAACATCATTCAAAAGGGGTTTTTTTGGTTGGCTTTAAGAGACTATTCTCTTGAAGAATGTATCAAAGCATTTTCAATACACACACAACAAAGCGAATGGAAACCACAAGTTTGCGATATCATAAACAAGCTAAGTGATGATACTGAAATAAAAAAACTACTGCTTGATTTTTTTAATCGTAAAGAAATTAAAGATGAAACAGGGATTGAAGTATTTAGAATTATGGGGGGAGAAAGACTTAGAAGAACTTGTGAAAACGATTATGAAAAAATAGAAGAAAAGTTTGTTGAGCTTTACAAAAGCAAAAAAACAAAAGAAAAGTTTGAAGAACTGCCGAACAAGGTTAAACAAAAACTAATAGGAATAGAGGAGAAAGATGATGACAATAGTTAGAACAATAATTTATAAAGGTGGTTTAGAAAATAATTACGAGCCATACTACCAAGACACAACAACATTGAGTATGGAAGATTGGATTATCCAGCATAACGAAGATAGAGGAGCAGATATCAATGATAAGGATTGTCTTTTGCCTGAAACCTCAGCTTTATGGGAAGATGAAAGTCAGTTTATAGTGCATGAAACCGAAATATAGGAGAAGAAAAGAAAATGAGAGTTATAGTTTATAAAATTGTAAGAGTAGATGACAATGATGAAGATTGGCATGACACAGCTATTCAATCAGCTACAGAAGATGTATCAGACTTTGACGCAGAAGAAATAGAAACTTTTGTTGAACAAAATTAAGAGGAGAAAGAGATGTATCCAATAGAGGAGAAAAACAAATGAGTAGAGAAGAATTTTTTAGTTGGTTAAACACTTGTCCAAGTCATAAATGGAACACCACCATTGATGAACATGGATATATAACTGTAGATTTTACAATAGATGAGGAAGAAGATGATTAAACTTGGTGATGAAATGCTTGAAAAGGCAGTACATAAAATATCAGAACTTGGTCAGGAACTCTCCATTCACGAATCGAATTATGAGAAATACACTCTTGAAATGAAGCACGAAAGAGATTTAGCTTTAATATCTTTACAAGACAAGCAAATGACACAAAAAGAAAAAGAAGCATGGGCAAACACACAACCCCAAGTTTGCCAATACATAAAAAAGATTTGTGAAGCAAAGAAACAATACATTGCTTTGCGACACAAAATTAAGTCTGCCGAACTATTTTGTGATTTATTTAGAACTCAATCTGCAAATATTCGTAGAGAGAAGAAATTTTATCAAGAGTTAAGTTAAACACAGGAGAAAATAATGGAAAAAACAAGCCAACAATTAAGAATCCTTAGAGAATTTTTAAAAGGTAGAAAACTAACTTTTAATAGTGCTAGGGATATTTCAGGTAGCAATTACCCAATAAAGAGAATATCTGAGTTGAAAGAAAATGGCTACCCAATTCAAGATACATGGGTAGAAAAGACAAATAAACCTAGATACAAAAAATATTGGATTGGAAAAGAAGATATTAAATCAATAATGTCTGGGTATAGTGTATTCCCTCTTTTCCTTGATGATGAGGAGTAGATTATGGGAAATATACTAGACGAATATTTTAAAGATGAAAAAGACTTAGAAAATTATGTTGAAAATTCCCTGAAAGAGCAAGACCAAGCAATAATGAGGTTGTCTAGGCAAAGGAAAATGGTGTCTAACGCTTTAGATAGTTTGTCTGCCCTTAAGGTAAATTATTCATCTTCTATCGGCAAAAAAGAGCATAGAGAAATAAATAGAGTTGTAGATAGGCTGAGAGAATGGCTACTAGATATAGACAAATTATTAGAAGTAATATAATATAAAAAAATACTTTATTTAGACTGTTCGGCATAAGTTTGTATACTTTCCTTGTGTCGAACTTTTTTTTATATATATAAAAATTGTTAACATTCAAAATTTTGACCTTATGAGCAAGAAACCCAATAAAGAAACCATTGAAGAATATAAGAAAGCAATCGAATATGGATGTGTGGTCTGTAGAAAAATGTATGGGGTAAAATCTTACGACACACAAATACATCATCTAAGGGGTGTTGGTACTGCCAATACAGGAGTCTCTTTAAAATCTAAATTATTCATTCCTTTGTGTGCAAAACATCATGTTTCCTCTAATGACGCTTTTCATGTAATGGGACAATTTTCGTGGGAAAATAAATTTGGTACACAATTAGAATTATTAGAGTATTATAATAATAATAAATAAATATGTTTTAATATAAGAGGGGTTAAACCATTTGGTGTAAGAAGTGAAAGCAGAACTATTAGCAAAACTAATGCCATCATCACTAGATATATCTGCCTTTGGTAGTAAAAACCACAATGCAATTACATCAGAAGATATTTTAATTAAATTATCTTATTCTAAATTAAGCGATAATGAATTAAATTTTATATTGGCTAAATTTTTGAATGATGATAAATCTCGTTCATCTGTTTATAAAGAATTAATTAAAGAAGTACATTATAAGTTCAAAAAGAAGGGGGAAAATCATTTGGTGTGCCGATATGTTGAGGTTGCAATTATGGAGTGTATTATGACGACCTGTCCATTTTGCAAAGGAACAGGATTCAATGTATTTAAAACATCAATAAGCAAATGTCCACATTGTAATGATGGTCAATTTATTTATGATGATGATGTAAGAGCAAATCTTATAGGAATAAAAAAAAATAAATTTATAAAAAATAAAAAGAAGTATGAAGATATAATACATTTATTAAGAGATATTGAAAACAATGCCTTATCTAAAATAGGCGATAATTAATGTTTTACTATAACTTTTTCTTCTTTTACAGGCTCTTGATTAGATTTTATTTCTTCTTGATAAAACTTTAATTTTGGTAATAATTCAGGACTACTGGCAATAAGAACTTTTAATTCATCTATTAATTCTTCATCAGATTTAGATTTTGTGTCATCAATGTTAACATTAATATTTTGACTATGAAAATTACCAAGTTCTAATAATAATTTAGCTGTGTTAAGTCTTACACTATCTTGTTCTGACGATAGTAAATCTTTCAAAACACTTATAGCAATGCCACTCGTATTAGCAATCCTTTCTTCATTTTTCTTTCTTATTTCAGTAGTAAATTTTTTACGCAAATATGCACCCATCTGTGCTGGTTTTGTATCTTTATTATATCCAGCTTTAATAGCCGATTGTGTAGCATTGCCTTGTGTATCTCCATCACAGAAATACTCAATAAACTTAGTTTCTTTTTCTATATCAGCTTTTTTCGGCATATGTTTTCCTCTTTAGTTTGTCTTTGGCTTTATCAACAACTAGACTTCCATCTAGCCATTTACCTACTAATTCTGCTATATCTTTATTAGGAGCAAATGAGATAGCTAAGTCTTGTCTTTCTTTAATCCATGTTTTATCTAATACTAGACTACCATCTATATCTGTGCCATCTTCATCACCTGATACATGAGATACGATTGTTATAGTTCTGTCATTTTCTTCAACAAGAAATCCAACTGAAACACAATCAGCTAGTTCTGATTTGAGTTCTGTAATATCTGTCCAACCATCTGTAGGGGTTATTGCATCTTCCCAATGTACTAAAACTAATTTTGCTTTCATTTGTATTTAAAAATATATTTACTCCATAAATAACTTCGTGCAATACTCACCACCATAAATATCAAAGATAGATGAAACATCTCCCATATATTTATATGTATATCATACAAAGGAAATACTAATATTTGAATGATTACAGCAAGAATAAGTCCACTTCCTATATCTAATGTTCTATGTATTAGATGTTTTGTATTGGTCATTTTTTCTTTCTTATAAATTTTAAGTAGTCAGCTCCTTCTTGGACTTCCCAAAATATCTTAATAAAATCAGGGTGGGTATCAGGTAAATGAGTATTAAATACTGCTACTGCACAAGGCGACATCATCTTGTTTGGCATATTTAACATCTTGGCATAGTTGTCATATTTTTTATAACTTCCCACTTGAACACAATGCATGGTTATATTTGAATTAGCATCTTTAACAGGCATATAGCCACTAACATGAGTATGTCCTGCCATAAGTAGATGGTCTCTTGCATTAAATATTGCGTGTCTGACAATGCCATGTGCTGTATTGTAGATTGAATTACCTCTAAAATTATGAGAACAATTTACTCTAACATGGTGTTTGGGTAATTTTAATTTTACCCTTATGTTGTGTTGTGCGTATGTAGTCTTTAATGGTCTGCATATCCATCTAATAGGGTCGCCATCACCTGACCATACATCATGGTTTCCTGCAACTATAAATAACCAATCGGTATATTTAATAAGCCATTCTGTTAATTGCCATGCCTGTTCTGCTGTGGTCGATTGTTCTGCCCATAATCCTGCAAGTTTAGTTCTTCTTGCCCAATTATTTTGTAAATCACCTACATTACAAGCATACATTCCATCAGTTTTATTTGTTATATCTAAATGTTTAATAACACTTGGCATATCACAACCATCATCATCTATATGAGGATCACCCATAATATAAAGTCCGATAGGTTTATCATCTCTAACAGTTACATTTAAAAATTCTTCGTTCTTTTCTCGTTTTTCTTTTCTTTCAAAACTTTCTAATCTTAATTTAACTAATTCTTCTGTTGATATTTCTTCATCAGAAAAAGGATTTTCTACTTTATAATTTTTATCCTTCATTGATTTTTTAGGGTGAACAGTTCTAAATCCACAATCACGACATTGATATCTTTGAGGTAGACTTTGAGTGTTCCTTGCCTTTCCCCTTTTAATTAAATGAGTTGAACCACATTTTGGACATTGTAAAATGTTACCATCTTCGTCTCTTTGTTCTTCTATTATTTTAGTATAGTTCCCACCACTATTGAATATCGCCATTCTTTTCTAATTCCTTGATTAGATATTCCAAATACCACCTAGCTTTTTTTAAATCAGACAAGGGTGTTCCTTTATATGGAAATCTAGTTACATATTTAATAATATTTCCTCGAACATAATCCATATTCCATGAACGAATGTAACTTATAGTTTCTATTCCCTGTGTGTAATGGTCAGGGTGGTTAATATTGTCTTTGTTGTTCTTGCCTAATTTCATCTATCTTATCCAAAACTTGATTCCACTCAATAGGATTACAATCAATCCACTCAATACCACCATACAGGTAGTCATGTCTATTTTCAAGTTTTCCCTTTATGCTGAATTTAGCAAAAGGGTCAATGTTTCGGATTGCAGATATGATGTCCATTTCTCTAGGCGAGAACGCAACTGGACTACACATATTTAACTCCTCACTAATAACTCTACTGAAAGTAAAACTATTAATGCGATTATTAATAACTCAAACACAGATATATCAGGTTTAAGCCATTTGGTTTTTATTCTATAAAAAAACCAATTAAAAAATTCAGGTTTGAACATGATTAACACGCATAACAGGAGTGCGATTATGAGTGCTTCTTGTATCATTGTTGTAGAGGATTGTCAGACCTCGCTTTTATTTCATCAACTTTAGCTTTCAATACAGCTATTTCAGCTTTATTAATAGCTATATCTTGTTCTAAAGGTTTTATGTTTGGTGCTTTTTGAGCTTCTAATACTTCTACTCTTTGAATTAATTGTCCTTGATAAACAAATAATCCACC
>MDTE01026938.1_pt1 | contig 15142 bp, 21 predicted proteins | sample 811231 | NCBI WGS metagenome assembly MDTE01 (sample SAMN05326651, study PRJNA326480) | marine metagenome | isolation source: seawater | place: Indian Ocean: Red Sea | collected 2010 | reverse complement strand
TTCCTTTAGATCACAGCAATCATTCATGCCGCAGCAAGTTTTGCCTTCGCAACATGCGTGTGCAATTACGCCATGTTTATTAAGTGAAATATTCATATTGTTTGAAGCGCACCCTGAAAGAAACATTAAAACTGTTGTTATTATAAAATATTTCATTTATCTGGGATTCATTTGCCTTGAGGAATATTAATAAGCTGCCGGTAACAATAAACAAACTAAAGCCACTACAATCAATAAGGCAAGTAGCAGAACTAAATTAAAGAAAAACAGGGCAGGGGATTTTGACCTGTTAATTAAAGGAAATTTTCCAATTCCTTCACTTGAAATCATGTAGTTGCCAGAGCTGGCTAGCAAACGATTTAGATAATCTCTAATTTCGCCAGATTTCATCGCGGCATAAAAACGTTTTGCCAGAAAAATGAAATAAAAAAGCAGAATAATTTCTGTGCAGATAAGTAAAATTAATTTTGCTGTTGATCTATCCATTTTTTGTGAGCCTTAAGGTGTTTTAGATCCTAGTTCCTCAGCTGTTTGGGCTCCGCGACTTCTAAGAAGTTCTATAATTGGTTTTTCATTCCAAAATATTGCATCGTCCATAACAGTGCCGCCAACTCTATCAATGATATTCAATTCGGCTTCACTGTTAATTAAAAAAATGATTACTTCTTTGTGGTTGTATAGTACTGCTCGATGTAGTGGCGTGTCGCGCCATTCACCTGCTGTGATGTTTTTATTTGCGCCTGAGCTAACAAGTCTTTTTACTGTTTCGAGATCTCCATGTTCAGCAGCACGATGGAGAAGAAGGTCATCTGTTTTTGGGAAAACGCTTGTTATTGGATGATCCGTACAACCGAAAAGCTGTATAGCTAGGATTGAAAGTGATAGTTGTTTTAATGTTCTTAACATTCAATCGTGATCACCAGATGCATGTTTAATGGCTCTGTAAATCATCAAGAAAATGCCGCTACCTAAAAAACCTACTATGAGCCCGCCTAGTCCGCCTAGCAGTAAAAATCCTCCATACATATGTCCAATTACTAATCCAATTATTACGGTAACAAGTATGATAATGCCCTGGATAAGATTATCCTTTTTTCTGGCATTAATGCCTATAACAGTATCGCTCACAACATTATACGTTTCCTTTGAGGAAAGCTCTTTTTTATTTTCTTTCTGTTCGATTATAGGTGGAGGTTTTTTTTCATTTATTTTTACTTGGAGCGATCAAAAGTATAACCCGGACCAATAATAGGTTTATTAATCAAGGCTGGTGCTACATGTAGATCGGAGAAAAGTGCGATCCATTTTTTCTGACTTGGCCAATGCCAGTCAAAGCCACTGAAGGATGCCTTGTCCATTCGATATCCCCAGCCAGCTACATTAGCGCCTCCTTCAGACAACACCAAAAAGCGACTTACATCTCGAACATCACTTAAGCGAATTGATGTTGTATTGTTCTTTTTTACGACGGTGTTGTGATCAGGGTGGGTGTTTGATTGATATGAGGACCCCATGTGATCGTATAGTGACTGGTTTTTCATTTGTGGGAGAGTGTACATTACTTGATTATTTGATGCTTCATCACTAGGGCACTTTGCCACAGCTACCTCTGTTGAGCCTTTTTCGTAGTTGCCAAGATATAGGTTTAAATAGCGTTCGTCGGCCGTTAGATGTCCGTAGCCGGGGTGGGGGCGACCATTTGGTAGCCGACCTGGCTTTCCTAACCAGCCTGTGGTTGTGCGTGAAGAGCCATTTGGTAGTACTTTTGGCGGGAACTCATCATTAAAATCTCCAAAGTACATTCCTAGTGCTAAACCGGCCTGTTTCATGTTGCTTGTGCAGCGAGCGGATTTTGCCTGTTCCTTAGCTTTGGCTAAAGCTGGCAATAGTAATCCTGCTAAAATAGCTATGATTGCAATGACTACAAGTAGTTCAATTAATGTAAAACCTCCCTTTTGATTCGTTTTCATTCCATTATGCTTTAAAACAATTCCTTGATGGGTTTGTGGTCAAAGATCGTTTTAGTTAATGCGGCAGGAAGTAGGTCCGGTGAGGTTCGTAGCTTGTTAGCATCGAACATGGTGTGTAAGACTGTAGATAAAAGATTTTCGGGCCCATAAGGTTCAGAGGTGGGGCTACTACCTGTTCGATCTGAACTGCCGATTACCTGTCCCATTTTTAAGCCGCCACCTGCAATTAAAAGAGGAGTTAATGCTCCATGATGATCCGTTCCTGCATCACGATTCTTTTTAATTGGGGATCGGCCCATTTCACCCGTTACAATTAACATGATCTTGTCGCTAAGACCACGTGCCTTAACATCGTCAAGGAAAGCGGATACCGCATGATCCATCTGAGCTCCCAATGTCTGCATGCCAACTAAGGTGCCAGGATTGTTGGCTCCTCCTCCATGAAAGTCCCAACTAGAATCAACTACAGTTACGAATCCGCATCCTGCCTCGCAAAGGCGTCGAGCCAGGAGCATCTCCTTTCCTAATAAGTTTGTCCAACGGGCTTGATCGACTAATTTTTTCTTGCCGTTATAAAGAAAGTATTTGCCGCCTTCATGGTAATCCGCCATTCGAAATAAATGGCTAGTGTCGTATCGTGCTATAGTTTTAGGATCTTCTTTTGATAGGTCAAATGCATCAGAGACACCGCGAAGCAAAAGGTCGTAAACCTGGCGTTCAATCTGGCTCATTGCGTTTATTTCCCCAGCACGATCCATCTGACGTTTGAAGCCATCAAGTTTTTCCAAGAGTTCGAATCGATCAGTAAAACGATTACGGGGCAAATTTAAATCAAAATCACTCAATTGGTGTGGGCTTCCGTCAAGAACAAGGCCTTTATTCAAGTGTCCGAGGGTGCCTGCACCAGCTACTTGTTCTTTAATTCTTGGAAGTCCGAATGTTGTTGTGGGTGAACCTAATTTAAGATCTGACTGAACAGCTTCTGGCACAATAACCGTATTCATTGGAATGCCTGTAATCGGATGAAATGCTCCGGAGCCCAGAGTGCACATGGCGGCCATTGCTGCGCCTGAAGGATGTCGGCCGGTTAGAATTGGAAGATGATTATGGCTGCCGTCGTTGGTTGCAAAGGATCTGACAACAGCTAATTGATCTGCTCGTTGCGCTAGTTTGGAGAGAGTGCCGCCAAACCAGACCCCTGGAAGACTAGTTCGCACTTCGCCAGTACAACTACGATTGTTACTTGGGACATTAAGCTTTGGGTCGAAAGTTTCGATCTGTGGAGGGCCGCCTTGCAGGAATAAAAAGACTACTGATTTGTTTTTAAATACGTTTTGGTCCATCGCCGCCTGAGATCGCATAGCAAGCAATCCTGGCAAGCTGAGGCCTCCTAAACTGCCAATGCGAAGGAAATCTCTGCGGCTTATATTTCCTGTTTCTTGTAAATGGCTTTGGTCGGTGATGGTGAGCATAACTAGACCATTCTCAGTGGGTTAACGTAAGTTGATTCTTATTAAGTTTATAATTCTGGTCAATCTCCAATAAGTCTCACGTAATAGTATAGTTTTAATTATGTATCTTTATTTTCGGTTTAATATGTTTCTATTTTTTAATAAAGTTAAAATAATCAATATCCCCAATACTGCCAGACTTGCCTTCTGAAAGCATCATTACTCGAATAATATGCTGTCCCTTAGCTAATTTTACTTCTGAGGATTGGATGAGTTTAAGTTTATCCCAACCGCCTGTGTCTGGAATATTGATAGGCTGGCAAATTGCTTTGCCTTTAATCTCAAGAACAAACAGTCCACCCGTCTTATTGGATGCCACTGGCATCTTTATTATGTAGGTGCCCGACTCTTTTACATTTACGCTGTAATTGAGCCATTCGCCTTTGCGAGTCCAACCTATGCCATGGCCATTGGATGCATCTGTTCGCTTTTCAATATCGACTTGGGTAGCCTCTCTATAGTCGGCTCCGAGGTTTTTCTTATCAATATCATAATATGCTTTACCAGGGGCACCTTCATCAAAATGCTCAGCCTCAATTTTTCCTGGAATTTGGTGTGTCTTCCCCTTGTAGGGTTTAGTTTCAGATTGAGCAGCTTCGGTAAACAGCGTAACTATAATTGCGATTAGTATTTGTTTCATTTTAGTGACTGGATTTCTTTATCATCTGGGAAAAGTTTTTTTGTGAGATCAAGGAGATCCCGGCTTTTAAAGTAGCTTTCTCCCGCAATCTGATCATTTAAGTAATATCTAAGTTCATTGCAGCTAAAGCAAACTAGGAGGTCTGCTTTTATGTTTTCGTCGGTAAAGCGGAAAGCGATACCAGGGCGAAAAAGGCAATCAATTGGAACTGAACGGCGGATATAGGTGTTGGCATTATTCAAAGTCTTCGACAATGCTTTTTTTGACTGTTCCGATAATGAAATAGCCTTTGATATAATAGTATAGCCATGCAGTTTCTCACTATTCTGAAGTTTCTGTTTATTTGGATAGGAATCATCCACTCTGTATACTTCGCATATTGTTGCTTTACTAAGATCGGATGCGAGGGCTAAGGCTGGTTTTATTTTCTCGTTAGTCCATTGCATATTATTTTTGGCATCACACGCCGCCAACAGAACAGCGGTAATTGTTAATAATATGCACTTCATTTTTCTTCAGCAGTTTTGCTTCTTTGTTTAAGGGTTATGTTAGGCAGTTCTCCGTTTCCCGTTGGTTCTCCCATCATTAACCAAGAAAGGTTAAATCGTGCAACATGCGACCGGGGAAGTTGACCTTCAAAGTGCATATAAATCCATCCTTCGCTCTTTGTATTGGGGCGTCCTGCGGAAAGAGAGGAATATTGAAATGCTCCTTTCCATACCATCCTCTTCAAAGGCCAAGTCTTTGCTCCGTCGAAGCTTACCCACACTGTGCCCCGGTTGCGGCCTGATGGGCTATCACAATTACTATAAAGCAATATGTCTCGACCTTCGATAGGCAGGCGAACAAGGCCAGCGAAGCATCCATAGTTTGTATCCTGTGGCCCGTCAGGCAGTATGTTGACGATACGCCAGTTGTGCCAAGTTGCACCACCATCAGAACTCCATGCCTCACGTCGACGAAGTGGTGGTTTCTTTGCGTTCCAATGAGAGCGGGAATTGTAGTAGAGCCTTCCATCAGAGAGTTCAGCAATTCCAGCCTCTCCTGTTCCCATTTCCGAGAACGGTTTGCTAGTATTCCAGGTTTTTCCGTGATCGTCGCTATAGATTGCTGTGGTATAATGTGTAGGCCAATGCTTCTTTGGGTAATTGGCCTTACCGTAATGTCGCGCGGCTCGAATTAATCTTCCAGCATATTTGCCGTGTCTTAAAGTGATGCCATTTTCATTCATATGCATCGATGGCACGTTATCTCGTGTGTCTGGATGAATTGTGACGTCAATTTTTCGCCAAGTATTTCCGTCATCTTGACTGCGATAGACTGACAGCGGTGCAGGTGGATGGCGATCCTCAGCAAAGGCTATAATGTTTCCGTTTGCCTCGTCGACAGTCAGTCCTCCTCCTTGAAATGCGGGCTCGGCTAAGACGAGTTCATCTCCCCATGTATTACCCCCGTCTTCACTGCGTCGAAAGAGAAGTTTTTTATCCCCCAGTGTGGCAAGTACTGTTCCCTTAAGAGTTACAACAATGTTGGGATGACGTATTTCATTGAAGAGCGGTTTAACATCCATATGTGGACTCCCCAGAAAAGCGACTATATCACCTTCTAATTTTCTTGAGCTGTTCTCTGCGAAAGTATTATTTAATGAAAGTGCAAATGCTATTATTGTAATTAGTATCTGTCTCATTTTCCTTCAGCTATCAATTCTTTACTCATCTTGCCACCGTATTCTCTAAGCAACTGTACAACTTCAAGATGCCCTTTTTTGAGGGCTAAGTCCAATGGAGTCCACCCACTCATTGCCCTTGGGTTAACGCTGGCTTGTTTTTGGATAAGAAGTCTCACCATTGACTTGTTGCCAGTATCAGCCGCTCTATGAAGAACTCTGAAAGAGGCTTTTCCTTGGACACAGTTAATATCTGTACCAGTTTCTAAGCACTGCCTAACTGCGTTTAGATCTCCTGCTTCAACTGCTAAATGTAGATCTCCTATCGATTTAAGTTCTTCAACTGTAACCTGTCGTTGGAGGAGTGCTGTATCTGATGGATTCGCTTTCGTTGAGAGAAGCTGTCCTGTCTTACTACAACCAGCCAATAGTACAGCTGAAATTGTGACTAGTATTATTTTAATTTCCATTTAGCTTTTAATTAGCACTCGTTTCTCCGCCGTGTTTGCTAAATAGAACGGCGTTATTTTTTTAAGTGATGGATTAGAAATGATATTTCGTCTTTAAATCTCTTGTTCGCTTTTGGATAATTCAGATTCACATCAACTCCTTTAATTTTTAGCTTTTCTTCCATGGCTATTCCAAAATTTACATGATGAATAATCCAGCCTCGTGCGCGTTTAAAGTTGCTAGGAATCGGGTCATCCGGGTTCATGCCGTATCTCATAAAAGTTGGCGGATCATCGGAAGTAATATGATTGATCACGGATATTTCGTTGATAAGTGCGCGTCGCTCAATAAAGGATAAATCTTTCCTTTTGTTTTCTTTTTTGGCGTGGAATTCTCTTCTGTAGCCCGGAATATTTTTGGTCCACCAATTTAAGTCCATAGTTGATTGGCCACCCCAGAAGGCTACTGCTTTTAGGCGCGATGATTCTCTTGAGATCGGATCGTCGCTTTTCGGGTCTGCAAAATCATTTCCCCAAGCTAAGTAGGCAACTAGCTGAGCCCCCGCAGACCCTCCATATCCAGCGATGCGATTTTTATCGATTCCCCATTCCTTTGCCTTGGAGCGGATAAACTGTAAGGCTCGAATGCAATCTTCATGCGCAGCAGGGAAGTCGGCATGCTTGAGAAAACGGTATTCTACTGACGCATGGTGAATTCCCGCATCAAGGTATTGTTGAACAGCCTTTGCATTAACTTTGTCGTGTGAGCCTCCCGTGAAGCCTCCTCCGTGAATAAATACAACTAAGGGGGCTGGTTTTTTCACATTAGCTTTTCGAAAATCTATCACTTGGTTGGGGTGATCGCCATAGGGTACATTTTCGAATGTTATTGGTGGTGTAGGTTTCTCCTGTTGCGCTTTAACTGTGATATTAGCTGTATCCAATATAAAGATTATGCTGTAAAATAGTATTGTTGAATAAAATAGTTTTTTTGGCAGGGCGTTCGTGACTGTGTTTAGATTATTTTTCATGAAAGAAATAATTTAATGCGTTGATATATTTTTTCAATTCGAAATGCGAATGCAATTAGTGCGTTTTTATTTCCCTTCAGTTTTCAATTCTTCACCCGTCTTGCCACCGTTTTTGCGGAGTAGTTTGGCGGTTTTAGTTTGGTTGTTCTGTATGGCCAGTGATAGTGGTGTTTGATCTTTCCATTTACCCACCTCTATTTTTGCGTTCATATTTGCATCGTTTGCGATAAGTAGTTCGACGATTTCATTTTGACCGTTATGAGCCGCAAGATGTAAAGGTGTTCCTCCAATCTTATCCTTTGAATTCACATTGGCGCCTTTCGCAATGAGGAGCTCGGCGATTTCCTTGGTTGCTACACTATGCAACGGAGTCCATCCGCGCGATGCTTTCGCATTTACATCTGTTCCAGTAGTTAAGTGCTGTTTAACCGATTCAATGTTTCCTGTATAGGCAGCTTCGTGAATTGATATGTCTGGTGTTTTGGATGTCGGTGGTTCTTGTTGCTGTGTCGTCGTGCACCCTGCTAACAGTATAGCTGCGATTGTTTCTGGTAAGTGTTTCATGAAAGAAATTTGATAAATAATGATGAAAGTAATCCGGAATTACGAGGCAAAGGGGGGCGGAAATTTTTTTAATCCCACCACCAGTAGAGATAATCTTCAGGAGCAAATTGTATCAATACGAAGTAAACAGGTAATGTTGCTAAGTGCAAAACTAAATATACAACCATATGTCGCCAGCGGGGTATACTCAGGCATAACAGAATAATTGCAGGCGCCACAAAAATAGTAAAAAGGAATAAATAGCCAGTGTAAAAACTAGTTATTTGATCATGTATTAACAACGCAGTTGGAAACCCATTTGTTCCAATGGTGTCTGGCCAACCATTTAAACTTTGATACATGTGAAAAGCTAAGGAGTAAAATAGAAGTAGTGCTAAAAAGTATGGCAGGATTGCTATAACAACACTTGTTTTCATTTTCCTTTGGCTTTTAGTTATGCGCCAGTCTTGCCCTGAGGGGCTTCATGGTAACTCGATCGTATGAACAGTCACGTGTTCGCCTTTTCGAGGGGCTTGTTTTGCCCATTGCCCATTAGGCTTTAAGATTCCAGAAGGTGCAGAGCATGGGACTGTGTGAGGAAAAGAGTTGTCTGCGCTTACGACCCAAACTCGACCTGCTGCAGCTCTCATTCGCATGTTAACCTCATGGTAAGGCCAGTTAACCTCTTCCGACCAAGATCCGCCATCGCGTCCACCGTTAATTGCAAGAAATATGATCTTGGCCCCAGCCTTCGAAAGCTTTTGGCTCAAGTGGGGGTCTGGCATTGGGGTACATTGGGGGTTGGCCCACATGTCATTGCATATAAGTCCTCCCACACGAATGCCTTTGATTTCAAAAGTGCGTAGCGGACTTGTTGTGTAATCGTTTATTTCGCCTTGTGGGGGATCAGAAAAACTACCACATAATAAGGTCTTGCTATGGTAGCCTAAGAACTTTCCCGATCTATCATAAAAACGAATCTGATTGTAACACTTTTTATCATCTGGCTCTACAAAACATGTTCCTAACGCCAGTGCTATACCTGCATCACTAGCTAGCTTTACTATTTTCTTCAGTTCTTTGTCGACTACTGCTTGATCAAATTTTGGCCTGTAGCCGCTTAGTGCCCCTTCCGGTGTTAGTAATACCTCTGCATCTTCTTTGATGGCAAAATGCAAAGCCCTTATAATAGTTGCACTGTTCTTCAAAATATCATTACTCACAGGAATTTGTGCTGTTGCGACGCGGAGTGTTGTTTTTGTTTGGCCTGTTACGGATAAAATTGAAACTAAGATCAAGTAAACAGGCACCAAAATAACATGAAATCTAGAGCGCTGATTCATTTTTTATTAAAGCTAAACCCTTAAATAACAACTATCAATCGCTGTTTCAATTTTATTAATGGTAAGGGTGGTAAGTGTTGGCTTTTTGATTTCATTTTCTATTCAGATTTTGGTTTTAGTAGTCGCTTTGCATAATTGTTTGCTAGAGAAGAATAGTTGTAACTAAACGGGGCTCGCCGCGCCTGCAATAAAAAGAAAGATCAATCCGGTGGCAGAAGTTAGCATTCCGATAATCGCGAGATGGAGTGTTCGGAGTTCTGGTTTTATTATCATGCGTATCCAACAACCTAAACTAAATAGGCCACTAGCACATGCAATAAACAGAAAACTACTTAAAGTAATTCCGTAATTATCAATATCTGCCTCTGGGGAACCCATCACAAATGGCAATAGAAAGGATACTGTCAAAAGTAAGGACAGTATCCATGGGTAACGGTTTCCTGGTTTGTCCGGCGGTCCGGTATTACAAAAACTAAATTTCTTTGTGAGTTCCTTTAGGCTAATCCATACAATGCCCGTTGCTATTAGATGGAAGATGATAGTCATTATTAATATTGGCAGTAGCGCAAACATTTACTTGTTCCTTCAGCTGTCACTTCATCCTCCTCCCCGTAAGGGTCTTCCAATATACCATGATTCCTTCCAGTGTATCTCCCCTCGCTTGGCCTGAGATGCATGTCCATCGCCCCACATAATATTGCCAATATCACCGTGACGGTAATATTCGTTTACGCGTTCCTTAAATGCAGCCCATTGACCTAGAAAGATGGGTGTGTCGTTTGCCCCGTCTAGCATTGTTTCCCATGCATCCTGAATAATGAGGGTTTCACTAGGATTCGGATAGTTACTGATTCTTCTGGCTTGTGTTGCCGAAGATCCGGCACCTGTTTGATTAACCTTAGCTACCCAAACGGCAAGGTCCAAGCCCATCGCTTGACGGTTGGGGGTAGAATAAAACCCATTAAAACCATATGAAATATATTTAAAACCATTTTTAAATAAGCCGTCCTGATTGGGAGGGCCTATATATTGATCATCAACAAATTTAGTGGTTGGGCAGAAAAAGATATTTGGAGATCCTCCTAGATACGGTGCATAGGCAACGCCCCAGTAAGCATGTTCATGTGAAGGAGAAATCATTTGGCTCCTGTTAGGGGTCGGATCTGTAAAATCACCGCCATCCCGGATCCAGCGCATCCAATTGCGCCGTGGATGACCTCTCCCGTCATGGTCATCGGCATACTGGAACCAGGCCAGTTGAATTTGTCGCATATTACTTTTGCATGCGATCTGTCTTCCCTTTTCCTTCGCTTTTCCAAGAGTGGGTAATAGCAAGGCTGCCAGGATGGCAATTATGGCAATTACCACCAGTAGTTCTATTAGTGTGAATGCCCGTCTAGATTCAGTTTTCATTTCCCTTTAACTTTCAGTTCTTCAGTAGTCTTGCCGCCGTGTTAGCAGAGAGGTTTTCTAGAGCTGATTTCTATTTCATTCATTGGTTTAAATCGCCGTAAGATCCATCCGGGGCTATTTTAGGAAACCTATATTCGACGCTCGAGAGTAATTCATACAATGGAGCGTCTCTGTTGCGGAGTGAACGGGCATTTGTTATCTGCCACTGATTGTGAATACCATTTCCACGTTTTTCGTTGTAACCAAGTAGTGTGATTATTCCCCAATGTATGTATTCACCTACAAAGCATTTATAACCGCAGTCGTCTGATCGCGTATACCAAGCGTCATCGGGATATTGTTTTGGCATATGCTTGAAATAACCCCCACGAGCCTTGTCCATCGCCACTGTTAACAGGGAGGCGTTCTTTTGATCTTCTCCACGCTTTGCGATATGAGAGCGAAGGGCATTTGAGGGATTGTCCCCAACGTCGCCATGCCAGAAGGAGGACGGGTATACGTTTGCATAACCAATATCTGTTATGAGGTGGAAGGTTTCTTCTGTTGCCGCATCCGGCGGTAAAAGTCCTTCGGTAAGGTAATGACTCTGAGAATATTCACTACGAGGCAGGCCATACCAGTTATGGTTGATAGTTGTGACATCCAATCCGTAGGTAGGGGCATGTACATGCTTTAACATTTTCTGTGACTTCTCATGCCACGGGCCGATTTGATCAAAAGTGACGCCAAGGATCATGCGGCTTTTCTGTCTAACTATTTCAGCGAGGACATCTGGATTATCTGGAGTGCCATTTTCATCGTTATCAATCCATTGGGCTAAAACATTAGCCACTAGTTTTAGATCTCTGTCAGTAACCCCTTCTAATGCAAAAACCTTTATTCCAAATACGGTTATTTTTTTGCTAATTAAGGCTGATTTTTCCCTCTCTGTAGGTAATTCGATCTTTGTTAAAGGTATGAGTGTAGCTGAAGAGGGCAGTATTTCTTGTGCTTTGATTGTTGGGGGATCCGGTTTAGTGCAACATCCTCCCAAAAGAACAGCTGCGATTGTGATTAGTATTTGTTTCATTTACGCTAACTAAAGCCAAGAGGATCGTGTAAAGGTGTTATTTGATGCTAAGTTTTCAAAGATTGCGTAGTTGATTTCCTGACAGAGCCTTTGGACTTCATTCTTGTTATCACAATTCAATTCTATTTTATCGCCATAAATATTCATTAGATCGATTCGGTGTATATCACTTGAACAAAACACCCATAATATTGAAGCCGTAAACGCAATACTAAATAAAAAAAAACTAATATTCAGTATTAGATTAAGAATGCCAAATATAAGGCCAGTTTTGAGGAGGCCTATAAGCATAAAAAAAGCTAACCCCAGTCCGCACAGAATCGCAGATACACTAATATATATTCCTGCTAGCCAGCACCAATGTGCTAATTGGCCTATATTAATACCGAATATTGTTTTTGGACCTCCTTTATAGACTGAAGCTCCTGACACGGTTATTTCCTTAAGATCGTATGCTCTTTTTTTGAATACGAGTCGATTGCCTCTAACGAAAATATCTTGTTCCATAACCTGAATTTATTTCCCTTCAGTTTTTAATTCTTCACCCGTCTTGACTCCGTGTTTGCGAAGGAGGTCGGCGGTTTAATCTACCATGATGCGTTCGGGTTGGCCGGATTCATGGACGCGGAAAACCAGACTCACTGCGCCTTCATTTCCGGTTTTAGCCGAGTGTATTTGTTTAAAGGGCACTGATATTACGTCACCGGCTTTAAACGTGATGTCGGATTTACCTTTTTGAATCAGTGTTACCGAACCTTGTATTACGTAGCCAAATTCTTCGCCCGGATGCCAGTGTGTCGGCAAGCTTGTGTTGGGTGGAATGGTGACACGGCTGACGATAACTTCGGTATTTTCCACTCTGGCCAGTTTGGTAGTTAACAAGTTTTCCAGCTTCGGTTCCAGTTTCTTGTTTTTATTTGATTGGGATGAACTTGTCGAAGTGTTTGCACACCCCGTTAGAACTACGGCTGCGATTGTGATTAGTATGTATTTCATTACAAAAATAGGATAAAGGAATAATGATAGAAGCAGCCCTGAATTACGAGCAAAAGGGAAGGGGAGTTAAGTCCTGGGGAACTGACTTCTTAGTTATCCGGAATGAGATCTTAGATATGTGCTGAAATGCCATCCAACACTGCTATAATTTAATCCCCGTAATCCCCCTTAACTTGGTCTATTCCGGTATATTTTAGGATATTGTAGCGAAACTTAGTGAAGTACTAAAAAAGCGAAAAACCTTAGAAATTTATGGTAGCTGCGGCTGGAATTGAACCAGCGACCTCGGGCTTATGAGTCCCACGCTCTAACCAACTGAGCTACGCAGCCCCAAAAATTAGGCGCGAATACTTCCTTTAAACAAGACAGGCTGTCAATCACTTAAAAATAATCAAGAGCTTAAATTGATGATAATTAAATTCTATATTTTAAGGACAAAATACAACTGAAATTGACAGGCTGAAATCTCAAAGTAAAGTTTCCGCCCGTTTATGAGTAAAGATCTACATGTAGCGATTGCTGGTGCGACAGGTGCGGTTGGAATAGAAATGTTGAAGACCCTCGAAAAAAGAAGTTTCCCGGTTAAAAAAATAACCCCACTTTCGTCCAAGAGATCTGCAGGTAAAAAGCTCGCTTTTAAAGGCGAGGAGATAACCGTTCAAGAGCTGAGTGAAAATTCATTTAAAGATGTAGATATAGCTCTCTTTAGCGCAGGAGGTGATACTTCAAAAAAATATGCTAAATCTGCTGTGGAGGCTGGGGCGGTAGTAGTAGATAATTCAAGTGCATTTAGATCTGATGATGAAGTGCCTTTGGTGGTCCCTGAAATAAACTCAAAGGACGTGGCGTCTCACAAGGGTATTATTTCGAATCCTAACTGCTCTACAATTGTTACAGTAATGGCACTATATCCATTGCATTGTGCATTTGGGGTGAAACGTATATTCGCTTCTACATATCAGGCTGTATCAGGTTCTGGGGCATCAGGTATTATTGAACTTGAGCGTCAGGTTGAAGAGCTTGCTGCTGGGAACGAAGTGACAAAAAATGTATATCCCCACCAAATTGCATTTAACGTGCTACCGCATGTCGATGAGTTTCTTGATAGTGGCTATACTAAAGAAGAAATGAAAATGGAGAATGAGTCTAGAAAGATCATGGGTCTACCCGCTTTTAAGGCGAGTGTAACTTGTGTTCGTGTTCCAGTTTTTAGAGCTCACTCAATCGCTGTGAGTGCAGAGTTTGAGCGTCCTGTTTCAGTTTGTGATGCCAACAAAGCTATTCAGGCTGCTCCTGGCATAGATCTAAATGATGATAATGCAAATAATAGTTACCCTTTGCCTCTAGACATAGCGGGCATGGATAACTGTCAAGTTGGAAGAATTCGTAAAGATTGTTCTTTTGAGAACGGATTAAGTTTTTGGGTTGTTGGAGATCAATTGCTTAAAGGGGCAGCTTTGAATGCAGTGCAAATCGCTGAAGAAGTCACCAAAATTTAATCTAATTGAAAGCCTTGTGAGTCAAGGGTTTTAAGGATTTTCTTGTTAAAAGAATCTCTAAACCATCGGTATGCATTGAGAGCGGTTTTTTCATCAATTAATTGAATTGATTTTAGTTTAGATAACTGTGTTTCTCGAATTTCTGCAATTGTTTTAAACTCGCTAGCTAGAATCTTGGCAGTATTCAAGTCTACTCCTTCTATTCTAAGGCCAAAGAGCAATGATTTCATGGTCATTTTTTTACTTTGCTCAAGTTGCGATCTTATCTCTTTAAGTTTATCGTCGTTAATAACGTTTAGGTTCATCCAATCGGAATCGCTTAATTCATAAAGTTCTGCAGGATTAATAATGAGATTGAGATTGGCTATTTTGGAAATGATGTTGCTGTCTAATGCGGGAATATTTGCAGCGTCATATGAAGTCCAGCGTATTGTCCATGATGCAACCTTTTGAGGGCAGTCCATATTTGGGCATTTTGAATTAATTAGAACAGATTTGCATTCAAAACACTTTGGGCCCTTGGGTATTTTAAATAAATTACTAAATATTCTGAAGATTAGATTCACTTGAAATCAATTATGATCATTAAGGTTGTCATCAGGTTCAATGTATTTCACATCTGAAGCTTCTTTTAATTTATCTACGACTTCTTTGAGCTTGCTGTCTTTCATTATGGCAACCAATTCCTGATTTATTATATCTTCGACATCTTCATAAGGTTTTATTTCTCCGGTTTTTCGTTCTGTTACTTTTGCTAAGTGGAAGCCGTGTGGGGTGTTAAATACTGGACTAACTTCTCCGACTTTCATTGAAAACGTTATTATTTCAAATTCATCCATTAATTCTCCCCGTTTGTAAAAGCCAAGGTCTATTTCGTCTTGTGGCTTATCTGAGAAATCTTTTGCAATTTCGTAAAAATCTGCTCCCTTCATCAGTTTGTCCCTGATAATGCACAATTGATTAAACACATCCTCTCGTTTTTCAACTTCACGAACCGACTTAAAGATATGAG
>MDTE01118781.1_pt1 | contig 15145 bp, 11 predicted proteins | sample 811231 | NCBI WGS metagenome assembly MDTE01 (sample SAMN05326651, study PRJNA326480) | marine metagenome | isolation source: seawater | place: Indian Ocean: Red Sea | collected 2010 | reverse complement strand
TTGAAAATAAATTAAATGCAGGTTTGTTTTATCAAAGGAAAAATTATCAAAATGGAAAAATGAATGATTATAATCAAGTGATTGCTTATGATTTGAAAATTCATAATGGAAATTATTATTTTTCTACTGAATTTGCCGCAAGTAGAGTGCCAAGTGATTCAATGATAACAAGCATGAATGATGAATATGGGGAGGAAGATTTTTTAAAGTCTAACGTGGCAATTAAATCTGAATTAATTGGCTTAAGATTAGGTGATCCAAAATTAGGATTTTGGTTTTTTACTCCAGGGTTTTTTTCATATGGAAATACATATAGAAATTATATGGGAGATAATCAGTCAAATCGTCATGGATTTTGGCTAAATTCTTATTATCTAGTTCCGCAAAAAGCAATCACATTAACTCTTAATTACTCTTATTCTAAAAAAATGGTAGCAGATTCCATTACTGTATTATCAGGTTCATTGATTTCCAAGCCCATTGTTGATCCAGTACAAAATATTTTTGCTGAGATTTATGTAGAATTCATAAATGGTTTTAAAGGAAAAATTGCATTAAATAAAAAAGATGAAAAATGGCAAAATCAATCATATAAGCATTATGATGTTTTTTCAGAAATTTCGGTTGAAAATAATTTGGCAAAACTATTAGGTCAATATAAAATAAAAGATTTTGGAGAAATTTGGGAAAAACACATATTAGGCATGGAGCTTAGTGTTAATTTGACTGATGAATGGAAATTTTTTACTAGGGGAATGATTGCTAATGATAGAATAGGATCTAGGCATAGTATTTTTACGGAAATGCAATATAAAGTAAGTGGTAATACGGAATTATACTTACAATATGGGCCAAGTTATTGGGGGCAATATGGACTTGTTAATGATGATGGCTTTGTTTCTTCTGGCGATATGAGAGAAGAAATAAAATTAATAATTAAAGGCTGGTTTTAAATGAAAAAAATGCTATTAATAGTTATGTTTTCAATGTCATTTTGTGTTGAAATGACAAAGAATGGTATTTTATTTTCATATGAAGATAAAAATGCCCAAGCTGTTTTTTTGGTTGGAAGCATGAATGATTGGAATCAAACCATGACTCCAATGCAGCAAGGTGAAAATGGGATTTGGAAGGTTACTTTAAAATTAGATCCTGGTAAATATTCATATAAATTTATAGTTGATGGCACTTGGAATTTTGATCAAGAAAATCCAAATTTTGAAGATGATGGTTTTGGGGGATCTAATTCAATAATAGAAGTTAATGAAGATGGAAAATTATTGAAAAAAAATAAAATAATTAATGATGGAATAAAATCAAGTTTCAATCCAAAAGTATATTTTCAAGGTCGATATTTGTCAAACAATTTATTATTAAAAAATGAAGTAAATCGTTTTATGCTTAATAAGCCAGAAAATGATTTAAACTTTGGAATTAAAATCAAATTCAGTTCAAATCTAGAAGGTTATACGCTTTTAAATGTAAATAATATCACCGAAGGTTCTGAAATGTGGAAAACTCATTTAAATTATAAACGAACATTAATAAAGTTAAGAGCAGATTATTTTAATGTGACTGCGTTTGATAATTTTGGATTAATCACTTTTGATGATCCACTTCATTTGGTTGGAAACATTGGTTATGATGGCTATGATTTTGGGTATGGTCAAGGAGGTTTTTTTGCAGAAACATCAGATTTATTATCAAATACGATTTTTAAAAATTTTCCAATGAAAATGAAAACTCAAATTCTTTTTGCTGATAGGATTGGAATTGATGACGATGATATATCTGCAATGAGAATGAAATTATCAGCTCCAATAATTAATGATGATAAATTCATTCTTGGGCTATCAGATTATAATTACATGACAGTTTCCAATGAAATTCTCCAAAGTCATGATAATCAAGCAATTGACATTATGTACATAAAATATTTAAATGGAATGGGTTGGGAAAATCATATGCAATTCAAATTCTTTTATGAATATTCAATTTTTAATAATTCAAATGAAGGTGAAAGTAAATCGACATGGCTAGAAGGAGAAAATGTATTTTCTGGGATGTCAATAAAGTTTCCTGCTGCTTTAATGATATATTTTAATTATCATGAGACGTCTTTACAATTAGATGATGACTTTTCAAGAAATAGATTTACTTTTGGATTTGATTTCATGCGTGGAAATGTAAAATGGAAAATTATGGGGCAATTTTGGCAAAATAAACTTTACTCAAATTTAGATTGGTCTAATTATTATAAATATTTTGAAATGACTGATGGCAATGGGAGGTGGTTTCAAGAATATTCTGATGTGCCTTATGAAAAATATACTATTCTAGGATATGAAACTGGATTTATGTGGGAGTCAAATTTCCATTATGATTTTAAATTTAGAGGTCAAGTATCAGAAACTATTTTAAAAAATAAATTTGCACATCATGGGATTTCACATGAACCAAAATTTATTGAAAACATTATTATTTTTAAATATGCCATTTCAGAATCATGGAAATTATTGATAGATACTAGAATCCCATATTATGATGATCCGTTTTTACAATTAAAGACTGATTTTAAAAATGATAAAGATGTTTTTGTTTCAAATTACACGGAAATAACATATTATTTTTCTAATGATGTTTGGTTGTCTGTTGGATATGGGGTAGATCCAATTGTTGTTAATTTAATTACAGATGAATTTTATGATAGGGGAAGACAAGAGTATTTGAATGATGTTGGTAATCTTTCGGAGTATCTTAAATCATTTTATGGAGGTTTAGGTGATAAAATTCGTCAATCTGAAAAATCATTAATGGATGAAAAACGAATTTCCTTACAAGCCGTGGTAACTTTTTAATGATATGAATATTACGCGTATTATTTTATTATTGTTCTTAGTTTTGTTTTTAAATAGTTGTTCATTGCATTTTATTAAAACACGTCTTTCACCACCTCAAGAAGTAGAGGGAGGAATTTTATTTCAATATGATGCTCCTTCAGCACGACAGGTGAATCTTGCTGGAAATTTTCCTGATAATGAATGGTTGAAACATGGAATGCAAGTTGATTTAATGCATGATGATGGGGAGAATGGGGATAAAATTGCGGGTGATGGGATTTGGTCCATAAAAAAACAACTTTCAGTAGGCCGATATGAATATAAATTTGTCATTGATCGTAATTCATGGATAGAAGATCCTAATGCACTTGAAGTCATAGATGATGGTTACGGTGGAAAAAATTCTATTTTAATTGTTAGATAAAAGGAAATGTAATGAAATATGTGATTTTATTAATTGGACTAGTATTTTTTGGATGTTCAGAAACACCAATTGAAACACCTATTGGTTCTCAAGATAATGTAGAAGTCATTGTTACTTTTTCAGTAGACATGTCATTTCAAATTGATGAGGGGAATTTTAATCCCAATATAGATGAATTATTTATAGCTGGAAATTTTAATGGCTGGTGTCAAGATTCGTGCGATGAAATTATTAGAATCACGGATGATCAATATGATATTGTTTTTACAAATTCAGACAATTCATTTTTTCAAGTTGATACAGAATTGCAATTTAAATTTAAAATAAATGAGGATGATTGGGAAACGCCAAATCCTGCAGTATCTAATTGTATTGCCAATGAGTATGGTGGTTATAATAGATTGTATGTCATTGAATCTGGCAGTAATTCTTTGCCTAAATATTGGTATAATGATGAAAGCGAAAATTAAATGAAAAATATAATTATTATTTTATTAGCGTTATTTTCAGGATGTTCAACGCTTGGTTTTGGTGATTTTGAAATGGAAACAAATAAATCGATAAATAATGCTAAACATGATATAAATGATCCAAATGTAAAAAAGGCAGCAACAAAGTTTATTTATCAACCATTAACAGGTGGAAAACATACGGTTTTTTTAGCAGGTGACTTTAATGGTTGGTCTTCAACGGAGACTCCAATGGAAGAAATAGATGGTATTTATGAAGTTGTCTTGTCATTGGATGAAGGAAAATATGGATATAAATTTGTAGTAGATGGTAATTGGATAGTTGATGAAAATGCTGCTGAGTTTATTGATGATGGCTATGGTGGAAAAAATTCAATTATTTATGTTGGGAATAAAAATGAAATAGATGCGCTTCGAAAAGTTAGTTTTACATATAAACCTAAAAATATTGTCAAAGAAGTATATTTAGTTGGGAGCATGAATGATTGGAACCAAAAATCAAATAGAATGATTGAAGTTGAAAAAGGTATTTATTCTATTTCACTTTTATTGAAACAAAAGGAATATCATTATAAATTTTTAGAAGATGGAATAAATTGGGTTTCTGATGAAAATGCCAGTGAATTTGTTGATGATGGTTTTGGTGGAAAAAATTCAGTTATTATCATTAATGATGATTTTGAAAAAGTCACCATAGAAAAAAAAGATGGCTTATTTTTAAACTATGGACTTACAACATTGCAAAGTTTAGAGACCATCAATCCACTTTCACCAATCAAAATAGAATTTAAAACAAAATCACATAAGGGAGATGTAGAAAACATATATTTATTAAAGAATGATAAACTTATTGTGATGAATAAAATTGCAGAAGATGGTTCTTTTGATTATTTTCAGAAAATAATTTTTTTAGAAAATGAAAATGAGGAATTTAATTATTGTTTTGTTTATGAAGATGGAGGAAAAAGGCAGTATTTATTGAATGGTGAATTTTCAGATACAATGAAAAAACAAAATCTTTTTCATTATTCTAAAACTGATTTAAAACCGTTCTTTACACCTGATTGGGTTAAGGATGGTATTATTTATCAAATATTCCCTGATAGATTTTATAATGGGAATAAAAAAAATGATCCAGATTTTTCTGAGTGGTACTATGAAGGGCTGAATATTCCTCCAAATAAAGGTAAATTATTAAAAAAATATACTGAGTATTATCATCTTGAAGAAAATTGGAATGATTATTCTGGACTTACTAAAAGTAAATTCCATTCTCCAGATAAAGATGGCTATCAACCTGATTACAATAGTTTTTATGGTGGAGACATAGAGGGTATCTTACAAAAACTTGATTATCTTGAAGACTTAGGAATTTCCATAATTTATTTTAACCCTTTATTTGAGGCTAAATCAAATCATAAGTATGATGCTGTTGATTATATGAAAATTGATCCACATTTTGGTACTAATGAAGATTTTAGAAAATTTGTAGATGAGGCACATTCAAGAGGTATTCGTGTTATCATTGATTGTGCATTTAACCATACAGGTGAAACATTTTGGGCATTTCAAGATGCAATGAAAAAAGGGCCGGAAAGTAAGTATTATGATTGGTATGAATGGATTAAATGGCCAATGCCAGATCCTGCCATGACAACAAACTTTAAACCGTCAGATTATTATAGATGTTGGTGGGGTTTTGGACATATGCCTGATTTAAATTTTGACTTAAATGAAATAAATCCATCAGAAAATGCCCTGAAGGACATTAATTTGGCAGCTCCTAATTGGGAAGTTGTGAATCATGTATTAGATGTTGCTGAATATTGGATTTCAGATATGGATATTGATGGTTTCAGGCTTGATGTCCCTAATGAAGTTCCTTTTTGGTTTTGGAAATTGTTTAGAGAAAAAGTAAAATCAATTAAACCAGATGCCTATTTAGTTGGAGAATTATGGAGTAATGCCATTGATTGGGTTAATGATGATTATTTTGATGCGGTAATGAATTATGCCTATTTCAAAGATCCAGTCATGCGTTTTTTTAATACTAGACAATGTGATGCTAAGGATTTTGATCGTGACCTTAAACCAGGATTATTGGCATATCCAACTCAATCTACGCAAGTAATGATGAATCTTATTGATAGCCATGATACTTTTCGTTATTTAGAAAGCTGTAATGGAGATATCTCTAGATTAAAGATGGCAGTATTATTTCAAATGACTTATGTTGGAACTCCACATATTTGGTATGGTGATGAAGTAGGCATGATGGGCGCACATGATCCAGATTGTAGGCGTCCATTTGATTGGAATTATGGTGAAGACTTAGAAAAAAGCTCATTAAGAAAATTTTATAAAAAATTAATTCATTTACGTAAAGAATATTCTTGTTTGAGAACTGGTTCCATTAACACACTCATTGCAGAAGGAATGGTATATGCTTATGAAAGAAATGACGAAAATAATTCAATTATAGTATTACTAAACAATGATACAAATAGTCACAAAATTAGTTTACCATGTAAAAAGGAATCATTAATAAATTTGTTATCGGGAGAGGAGTATTTAGTTGAAGATGGAATACTCGAAATTAATATTAATGCAATGTCTGGTGTGATATTAAAGAATCATGGCAAATAGCATTTAACTTAGGAATTATCTAATGAAATATGTTTATTTATTATTATTTTATTTTTCTTTTAACTTATTAGCATTTGAAATAATAGGAGATCCAAAGGCTTGGGAAAAAGAAGATTTTATTGGTTTTGATGAAGTAGGAGATTCTCAATCCAAGGGGGACATATCATCTGTATTTGTTCGGATTTTAAATGACAAATTGTTTTTAAGAATTACATTTGATGATATGTATTTTCGCAAAAGTGATATGGATTTATTTAAAGATTCAAACATGAAAATGAGTTTAAAAATAAATGATGATGGCAATATCTATTTTAATGATGTCATGAACATTCAAGATATAATGAAAATGGAATCTTCATTTGAATTATTACGTACACCTCAGCATAATTTAATGGAGCTAGTTATTGAATGGCCTCATATGGTTACAAAGGAGAGTTTAATATTTAGCATTGAAATTATGCATGATGAAAAAATAGTTGATGACTTCATATCTGATGGCTCTAGAAATGCTAATGGTGGTAATGTTGCCTTTGTTCATCATGGAAATCAAGGTTTAACATATACTCAAGTATTTTATGGCCAAGAACCATTAGAGTCTAGTGGGTTTGATGAGGTTTTGGAAGTACACCAAGCATCTAGCACTCCTGGAAATTTTCATTTATCTGGGACATTAATGCCTGCAGCAGAATGGCATGATCCTGAATTTAATGATTGGCTTGAATCTGGAGTCAATGATGGGTATGTTGCAATGTTAACTTCAGCTTTGGGACAACACATGATGCCATTTGTTCAAAATGACATGAATGATTGGTCTGTTTCCATTGAAACTGATATGGTAGAATATAGATATGGTTATGTACCAAAAGTTGCTTGGGTTCCAGAACGTGTTTGGCTTTCTCCTGGTTCTTATCCTGATGCTGGCGTTATAGATTGGTTAGGGGATAATTGGGAACAGCATGGTGTTGAAGCAGTAATATTAGACGATTACATTCATTGTCCAGGCAGTGATAATAAAAAAATTCATTGGATGAATAATGACGATGGTATCAATCTTCGGATAGTGCCAATAGATAATGATTTTGTTGGAATGATGCATTATGATGCTGACGGTGCAAAAAATCATATTGCTTCTACAGGACAATATGGCATTACTGTTTATGGAACAGACTGGGAAGTTGCAGCAGAAATGAATGAACATCATGAAACTTCATTTTTAGATAATTATGAAAATGTTTTATGGTATTGTAAAGATAATTATCCTGCAATAAATGTATGGAAATTAGATGCCGCATTATATAATTCTGATTTTAATGGGGCTTCAATTGATGTTCAAAATGGTACTTATGGCTTGCTCGGTGGAAATGAGGGATATGGTGGTAGCAATAATAGTTGGTATTCAAATTGGGCTGCTACTCCTTCTTTATCTGATTTTCATGATCCAAAGTGGAATTATGGAACAGTGTGGAATGATACTTATAATAATTTAATGACTGCACCCAATAATTCATTGGCTCAACTTGGTTGGTATACATTAATGATTAATTTACATGAAACAGGTTGGCATGAAGAGGGTGAAGTTGCAGGTTGGGAACATCATTATTCATCTCATATTAAAAATGCAAATGTATATGCAGAAGTTGCAAGATGGGCAAATGGTGATTACTTGGAAACTAATGCTGCATATTTTTTAGATATAGATCATGATGGTGGTGATGAACTTATAATGCATAATGATAAAATTTTTGCAGTTATTGAAGGTATTGGAGGAAGAGTTGCTTGGCTGTTTTATTCAGATGGTAATGGATCTGGATATTCTGTAGTTGGTTCAGATGTCGCATATTTTAGTGAAACTAATGGTGATTATAATGAGGGGTCAAATAATCATGTTGCAGCATTATCAGATGTATCACCGAATCAGCAAAATGAAATATATGAAATCATAATTAATAGTTCATCAGGTTCACAGGTTGAAGCAACTTTATCTCTTGGTTCAGTAACAAAAAACATCAATCTTTCTGAAGGAGATAATCATTTAGACGTACAATATCAATTTGAAAGTACGGGTTATGTCAAATCTGGTTGGACTCCAGATTTATTAGATTTAATTTGGTCTGGAAAATCTCATTTACAAAGGATGTATGGAGATTATGGTTCCTATGCAGGTTATCGAAATTCAGTTTCTGGAGCGACTGTTGGTTTGGTATTAGGTTCAGGTGGTGCGGGACATAATTATGAGTTTGAAGGAACTTTGGTTAAAGGTGATGAGATTTATGGATCTGGTATATTTAATGTATATCTTTTTGCAGGCTATACAGCTGAGCCATATGATGAATTTTTAAATAAGGTAGTTGAATTAGATGATTTGGCTTCTGAACTAGTTGATGAATGGGGGCCTTTGTTAAATTCTGCCATTCAAGTTGGACCAAATATAATTCATTTATTTTTTAGTGATGATTTGAAAGTTGAGTCAGTAGAGGATATTAATAATTATTATCTAGATGGTTTTTCTAATGACGTAGAAGTGCAATCAGCATATCTTTTATATGGAAGAAAAGTAGTTTTAATATTGAATGATGAGGGTGTGGGAGAGAGTGTAACCGTTACAGGCTTGTTGGATAATAATGGTAATATGGTAGACCCTTCTTATAATTCAAGTAGTATTGAAAACTTGATTGTAACTCCGCATTTAGTTGGATCCTTTAATGATTGGGATCCTGCAAATCATGATTATGATTTAATTTTGAATGAAAATAATATCTGGACTTTAGATGTATCTCTTCCTGCTGGAATGCATGAATATAAAGTAGTAGAATCAGATGAATTCAATGAAAATGATTGGCCGGGAGTTAACCAAGTAATTTCTCTTTCAGAGCCTAGTAATATAACATTTTTAGCTAATTGTGGATTTAATACGGGAGTTAGAAATTGGGATGAATTTGTAAGTCATGTTAATCCAGTTATTGTAGGAAATTTTTTAGATACATTGGATTTAGGTGCTAATTGGGATACGTTAAATACTGCTGGAACCATGTATGATGATGATGGGGATGGAGTTTTTAATTGGGAAGTTGTTATTCCAAATGGAGATTGGGAGTATAAAGTAATTTTAAATAATAATTGGGATCAAGATACGTATGGTGGAGGAGAAAATTTCAGTATTAACTCTAATGGAAATTCATCAACTATTTTTACTTATGATTTTAGTCAAAATTCGACTCAAAGTTTTAGTTCAGCTGGTGAATGTATTTTAGGGGATATGAATAGTGATGGTGGTTGGAACGTATTAGATATTGTTGCATTGGCAAATTGCATATTGGCAAGTAATTGTAATGATCAAGAAAATAGCTGTGCAGGAGATATGAATGGAGATGGTGGTTATAATGTTTTAGACATTGTTGCATTGGCAAATTGTGTTTTAGCAAGTAATTGTGGATAAAATCATAGATATAATTTTTATTTAATTATTCTTATATTGATTATTTGGTATTATACTAAACCGTAATAATTTATAATATTCATACAAGGAGATTTTCATGGGTAAATATTTTAATATTTTATTAATTTTATTTTTCTTTTCATGTCATAAGCCACATGAGAAAAAAGAAGAAACAAGCAATAATACGGTAGATTCACATCAGCAAGTAACAAGTATGGAAAAAGAAATAATGACTTCAAGTGGATTAACATATGTAGATGAAATTATTGGAACTGGTAATAACCCAAAGACTGGTGATAAAGTTGTAGTGCATTATACAGGGACTTTAGAGGATGGTACTAAATTTGATAGTTCGGTTGATAGAGATAGACCTTTTGAGTTTACAATTGGAGTAGGTAGAGTAATTAAGGGTTGGGACGAAGGCGTATCATCCATGAAAGTAGGAGGTAAAAGAAAATTAATCATTCCTCCTGATTTAGGTTATGGTTCTAGAAATATGGGAGCAATACCTCCTAACTCTACATTATTATTTGATATTGAGCTTATTGAAATTAAAGAAAAATTTGTAGATGTTGATTTTTCTTTACCTGGTAAAGAGGAAGTTACTGAATCTGGTTTACGAATGATCATTCATAAAGAAGGAAATGGCCAAATACCTGTGGCTGGTCAGACTGTCAAAGTACATTATACGGGTATTTTAGAAAATGGTAAACAATTTGATAGTTCTCATGATCGAGGACGTCCATTCACTTTTCAGTTAGGACAAGGAAGAGTTATTAAAGGCTGGGATGAAGCTCTTGCATTAATGAGCAAAGGTGAAAAAAGGACTTTAATAATTCCTCCATCTATTGGTTATGGTGCTAGAGGGGGCGGTAAGATCCCTCCAAATGCAACTTTAATTTTTGAGGTAGAATTGATTGATTTTGAATAATTCCTTCATGAAAAAAATCATTTTTTCAATTACATTTATATTTTTTATTGCATGTCAAGGTACAAAATACGAATGGTTCCTAGGAAGTCTTGATGAAGCTAAGGCAATTGCTGGATCCAAGTTGATTATGCTAAAATTTTATACCAATACATGAGGTGCATGTATTCGACTGGATGTTGAAACCTTAAGAAACCCACAAGTACAAGATTTTTCCAAACAAAATTTTATAAGTTTAAAATTTAATGCAAATGAAGATGTTGGTTATGATTATTTTAAACAATATAAGTGTCAAGGAGTACCACATTTAGTTTTTTTAGATGCAGACGGTATTGAGGTTGATCGCATCATAGGTTTTTTACCACCTTCTGAATATTTGCTTAGAATTAAAGATATTGCTAATAAAAAAAATACATTGAATGATTTTTTGGCAAGATATGAAAAAGGAGAAAGAAATTCTGAAATCATTGCTGCAATTGCAATGAAATATGAAGATCGTAAAAATAGTGAAAAAGCCGCTGAATTTTATTCAATATTAATTAATGAATATGCTGATGAAAAATCAGATTATAATGATCAAGGGAAGTTTTTTTTAGCTACTCATGCTTTTAATAATGGTAATGAACTTGCCTTGAAAAAATATATAGAAAACAATTCGAATTCAAAATTTCAATTGTCAGCTTATAAAAAAATGATTTTTTATTATGTTGATTCAGATCAGTTAGAAAAAGAGTTATCTATTCATAATGAAATGATAGAAAAATTTTCAAATGATCCAAGTGTTCTTAATTCTTATTCTTGGAGAATGGCAGAATTAGAAATGAATTTAGAGGATGCTCTTATAAAAATTAAAAAAGCAATAGTCATGACACATAATGATCCCCGTCAGGCAAATATAATAGATACTGAAGCTGAAATTTTATGGAAATTAAAACGATATGATGATGCAATTAAATCTATTGAAGGTGCAATATTGATTGAACCTAATAATGAGTATTTTAAAGATCAAAAAGAAAAGTTTTTAGAAACAAAAAAACAACTTAAATCAGTTTAATTTTTAAATAGAATTTTTAAAAATCAAATGAATGCCATCTAAGGTGAGATTGGGAATCAATTGATGCTTGGTCTTTAAATGAGGTGAAATTAGTTTTCCAAAACCACCTGTAATAATTTTATTTGTTTCCCCTGAATCTAAATCAATTTCTAACCTTTTAAACATTCCATCAATTACATCTATTGCCCCAAACATAATTCCTGATTGAAGGTTCGTTTGTGTATTTGTACCAATTGATGAAGGTGGAATCATAAATGTAGTTGCTTTTAATAATGCTGCTTTATTAAAAAGATTATTAGCAGCAGTTTCTAATCCCGGAGATATGGCACCCCCAATGAATGCACCATTTTCATTTACAACATCATAATTAGTAGCGGATCCAATATCACCAATAATTGTAGGTTTATTAATTTGTTGTACTGCGGCTGTATTACAGATTCTATCAATACCAACTTCTGTGGGTTTATCTACTATTAGTTCTACTCCACAATTTTCATGATTAATTATAAATGGATTTATATCAAATAAATCTTGAATGGATTTAATATAAATTGCATTTAATTTTGGTACAACAGAGCTGATGGCGGCATGAGTAATCTTATATTTTTTTAATGATGAAAAAGAATTGCAAAAATCTACATTAGAAGGAATTCTAATTATTTTCATCCATTTATTATCATGTATCCCACATGTTACATGTGAATTTCCAATATCTATTGCAAGAAATATCATACGATTATCATTCCAGAAGAAAAAGTTTTCAATTTGTCATTTAATTGTATTTTAGCATGGCCAGAATTTGTTATTCCTACAAATTTTCCTTTAATATATTGTTCATTATCATGAAATGTAATTTCATTATTATTATGCATACAGTTTTGTTGCCATAGTTTGATAACTTTATTCCAATCATTAACATATAAATTTTCAAATTCATTTAAAATACTAGATAAGATAAGTGATAAATCAAATTCTTTACCAGAATATATATTCAAAGAAGATGATTTTTTGCGAATTTCACTTGGGATGTCATATTCATCCTCATTTATATTAATTCCTATTCCAATAACTATTCCTAATTGATCATTATGTGTATTGCTTTCAATGAGAATTCCACCTATTTTTTGTTTATCAGCCATAATATCATTTGGCCATTTTAACCCCAGTTTTATTTTAGTAATATTTTTTATTCCTTTTATAATGCTCACTCCGGTTAATAATGGCAGTAAGGATAAATGTTCTAAATTTTTATTTGGTAATAATAAAAAAGAAAAAGTCAAACTTTTATTTAAAGTTGATGACCATATGCTGTTTCTTCTTCCTCTTCCTTTAATTTGATGGCTTGTAATTACAAGAGTACCTTCAGGTTCATTATTTTTAAAACAACTCCATATGTCATCATTAGTAGAATGTGTTTCATCAATGTAGTGTATTTTATGACCTATGAATTCTGTATTTAGGTTTATTTTTATGTTTTCAATGGAGATCATTTATTTGTATAAAATATTTTAAAATTATATATTGAATCTAACTCAACCAATTGATTATTTTTTATAAAATTATTTATTAATGTGATATAAATCAGAATATGAATAATAGGAATATGTTGTAAATTAAGGTGTTCAAAAGTAACTCATAATAATTTGAAAGGAGGTAATCATTTGAAAGTTGGCAAACGAAGTTATGATTATACCTCTGGAAAGCTTGTTTGAATTCTAAGGTATAATTCTAGAACTTCAAGTCAAGGATAAGATGACTCTACATCTATATCCAGAATATTAAAGGGCAGATCTATTCTGCCCTTTTTTTTATATAAATAATATTAAATACACAACAGCCCTCTAAAACTAAGAGATGGTCAAGAGGGCTGTGCAATATTGTTAGGATTTGTTTTCAGCCGCGAAGCATTATGGTGACTAAGCCTTAATGTCTTCTACCTAACAACTAATAAAAATTACAAATAATTGATTATAACAACAATATGGTATGTTTAGGATTTTTTCTTTATGCTAATTATTATTAATGCCATTATTAAGCTAATTAATAAAAAATTATTTAAATGATTTTTTTCAGGAATAATTTCATTTTTATCTTCATTAGAAATTATTGATTCTTTTACTATGTTTAATTTTTTTTGAGGTTTTTCTTTAATAATATTCTTTTTACTTAAAGGTTTGTTTTTATGTTGAATTTTATGGATTTGTTTTTCATTAATATTGTTTGTTTTATTTGAGCACGAAGTTGGGATTTCATCTCCTGATTCATTTATTACTATAGTAATTTGTGAACATAAAAGCTTATTTGTATTTAGACTGTGTTTATTTTTAAAATAAACAAATTGTGAATCACTATTAGTTACTTGAATATTTGAAATTGTCATATCTTGGGAATTATTAATTTTATATATGATTGTATCTGCATATGATTGACAGATAATTATTGTTAAACCCATAATGATTGTAAGATATTTTTTCATGAAGACATCATATTACTAATATGCTTACTAGAAACAATAATTTTTTAATAAGCCTTCTAAAAGAAAGAAGGCTTATAATGAATATTTATTTTACACAACATGGTTTTGTGCAATTAGTTCCACAAGGTTGTTTTGCTGTTTGTTTTGATACCTGGCAAGGAGGTGTTTGTCCTGATTTACTACAACAGGCTGAAGAGCTAGATTTGCAACAGGTCAAGCTTATGACAGCATATGTAAAAACAGCTAAAAATGCAAATTTCCATATTAAATTAAGTTTATCTTTTAATTCCATTATTTTTCTCCAATAATTATTATGTTCTAATTTACAAAACTAGTAATAAAATATGATGTTTATTTATTGATATCAACTAAATAACTTGTATGCTTTTACTTTTGTTTTAAATAAGTTCTTTTGGATATGGCATGAAGTAACTTTGATTTAATAAATATTCATTTTCAAATTTCATGTTCCAATTATTAAATACATTAAGGATATTAGTGATTGGTTCATTATTTTTTTTATAATTATCTAATAAATTTAAAAACTCTAGTTTATCTTTTTTGGATAAATGATTTTTATAATATCCAAATGCATGCATTTGAGTATTTACATGTGACCCATTAGTAGGTTTTTTCTTTAATATTTTTAATAATAAATCAAAATAATCATTTAATGTTTGTTTTAATGTTTTATTTTCATGGTTAGCAGCTACTTTACCCATTTTTTTCAAATCAAGTTGATTACGTGACATCATTTGTAATTTATGTTTTTCATGAAAATCATAGAGTTGTTTGATAGTAATTATATTTCTAAAGTCACACAGTATGAAAATGGATGAATAAAATTGATTTCTCAATGAATTTTCATTTA
>MDTE01141577.1_pt1 | contig 15146 bp, 6 predicted proteins | sample 811231 | NCBI WGS metagenome assembly MDTE01 (sample SAMN05326651, study PRJNA326480) | marine metagenome | isolation source: seawater | place: Indian Ocean: Red Sea | collected 2010 | reverse complement strand
GATTCTTCCTAGTCGCTCGGGGGGAGTCTCGTTACCACCGCACGTTGGTGGCGTCTGACCGGGTGGAGTGGCGGCTCATTCATGGACGCCAAGCGGTGCACGATGGCTACTGGCAGGTTCGGCCTACGGCCGGGCCGGAGGGCAGGAGTACCGTGACCTTCGAGAATCGGATCCGGGCCCGAAAGCGGTTTCATCAGCGCATGCTTCGTGGCATTCAGCGCCGCACGATGGAGGATGTGGTCGAGGTGACCCAGGTGCTCTGTGGGGCCGGCTGACCTCACGCTCAGGAACTGGGAAATTCGCCCCCTCTCTACCCTAGCGCCGTGTTAGGTTTCCCACCGGTCCGGCCCACCCAGGATCCCGTAGGAGCTCACGCCATGACCCCAGCTGCGGGACAGTCGTTCACGCACCTCCACCTGAAGTCCCAGTACAGCCTCCTAGGCGCCCTGGGGAGCCCAAAGAAGATTGCCTCTCGAGCGGCCGAGCTGGGGATGAAGCACCTCGCCTTGACCGATGAGATGAACCTCTTTGGCGCTGTGGAGTTCTACAAGGCCTGCAAGGACCAGGGAGTGCAACCAATCCTCGGCGCGGAGCTGATCGTCGCGCCGGGCTCTAGGCTCGAAAAGAACCGCGCACGGGACAACTTTCGTCTGGTCGCACTGGTGCGCAACGAAGCTGGCTATGTGGCGTTGAACCACCTCGTGTCGGAAGGCTACCTGTCGGGTCGCCACTACGTTCCCCGCATCGATCGAGACCTCTTGCAGGAGCACCGCGACAAGCTCCAGGAGGGGGTTGTCTTGTTGTCTGGGGATCTCCGCGGCCAGGTCCCGCGGCTCCTTGCCCAGGAACGCTATGACGACGCCCGTGAAGCTGCGCTGTGGTTGCAGTCTCTTGTGGGCGAAGGGAACTTTTACTTCGAGTTGATGGACCTGGGATGGGGCGCAACTCAGGCCGGGCTGGGTGGAGAAGCTGACCAACGGGTGATCAATGAACGCCTGCGCAAGCTGAGTGCAGAGACCGGCATTCCTCTCGTAGTCACCAACAACGTTCACTACGTTCGTTCTGAGGATGCCTTCTTCCATGAGGTTCAGCTCTGCCTGGGCATGACCAACACCCTCGAGGACGAGTTCCGCTTCCGGTTCCCCAGCGACCAGTTCTTTATGAAGGACGCGGCGACCATGTACGCGCTGTTCGAGGGAGACGAGGAGGCCTTGGCCAACACGGTGGCTATTGCCGAGCGCTGCTCGTTCGACTTCGAGTTCGGCAATTACCGTTTCCCGCTGTACCCGCGGCTGGAGGGGCGAACCCCCGAGGTGGTGCTGGGCGAGCTGGCTCGAGAGGGGCTCGAGAAGCGGCTTCAGGTGGTGCACGGGCGAACAGAGGAGGCCGATTGGCCAGAGACCGAGGCGACGTACCGAGCTCGCCTGGAAGAAGAACTGCAAATCATCGAGCAGATGGGCTTTGCTGCCTACTTCCTCATTGTCTACGACTTCATCAGCTGGGCACAGAAGCAGGACATCCCCGTGGGGCCGGGGCGAGGCTCGGGCGCGGGCTCGTTGGTGCTGTACTCGCTGCGAATCACTGACATCGACCCCATCCCCTACAAGCTGCTCTTCGAGAGGTTTCTCAACCCCGAGCGCGTGTCCATGCCTGATGTAGATGTGGACTTCTGCCAGGACCGGCGGGGGGAGGTCATCGACTACGTGAACGAGGCCTATGGCGGCGAGACGCGAGTCACCCAGATCATCACGTTTGGGAAGATGCTGGCCAAGGGTGTGCTGCGCGATGCTGGGCGAGTGATGGGCTTGAGCTTTGGTGAAGTCGATCGCATCGCAAAGCTCATACCGGAGCAGCTGGGCATTACCCTCCAGGAGGCTGTGGCGAAGGAGGACCGACTGGTCAAGGCCATGGAAGAGGACCCGAAGATCGCCCGACTCGTCGAGATCGGCATGGGCCTCGAGGGCACTACACGCCATGCGTCGGTGCACGCGGCCGGGGTGGTCATCGCTGACGACGATCTCCGTCGCTACTGCCCTCTGTACAAGGGCTCAGGCGACACCGACCCGAGCGTGACCCAGTTCGACATGAAGTGGGCTGAGAGCATTGGTCTCATCAAGTTCGACTTCTTGGGCCTGAAGACCCTGACGATGGTCAAGAACGCCATCGACATGGCCCGGGAAGCGGGAAAGTGCGACTGGGACTTCTTCTCATTCAATAACGTGGCCCTCGACGACGAGGGGGTCTACGAGATGCTGACCCGTGGCGACACCCTGGGCGTGTTCCAGTTGGAGTCCTCGGGCATGCGTGAGTTGCTGCGGGGACTCAAGCCCACCCGCTTCGAAGACATCATCGCGGTGGCGGCTCTCTATCGTCCGGGCCCCATGGGCATGGGCATGCACAACACATTTGTTGAGTGCAAGCATGGTCGCCAGCAGGTGCGCTATCCACACCCGAGCCTGCGGCCGGTCCTAGAAGACACCTATGGCGTCATCGTGTTCCAGGAACAGGTGATGCAGATTGCCCAGATCATGGGGGGCTACAGCCTCGGAGAAGCCGATCTCCTTCGCCGGGCCATGGGCAAGAAGAAGAAAGAAGAGATGGACCGTCAGCAGGTGCGCTTCCTCGAAGGCGCCCAAGCCAACGGCATCGAAGAGAAGGTGGCCGTTGAGGTCTTCGAGCTCATGGCTGAGTTCGCCAAGTACGGCTTCAACAAGAGCCACACGGCTGCCTATGGCTTCATTGCCTATCAGACGGCCTGGCTCAAGCACCACCTCCCGGCTGAGTTCTTCGCTGCGTTGTTGACGATCGAGTCGTCCAATACCGACAAGGTGCTGCTCTACATGGACGACGCCCGGCGTCATGACATCGAGGTGCTGCCGCCTGATCTCAACGAGAGCCAACTCAAGTTCACCGTGGTGGGCGAGAAGGTTCGGTTCGGGTTGTCAGCGGTCAAGGGGGTCGGCGACAGCGCCATCGCGGCGATTCTCGAGGCGCGCAGTGAGTGTGGTGGGTTCGACACACTGGATCAGTTCATCGGAGCGATCGATCCAGGCCGCGTCAACCGGTCGGTGATCGAGGCGCTCGCCAAGTGTGGAGCCTTCGACTCTCTGGGGCACACACGCTCCTCGCTGCTGTCTTCGCTCGACCTCCTGGTGGAGGCTGGTAAGCGTATGGCCCGGGACCGCGACTCGGGACAGGTCGGGCTCTTTGGTGGGGGAGGGAGCAACAGCGCGCGCTTGAAGATTCCCGAGGAGCCCGAGTGGCCTCAGCGTGAGTTGCTCGCTCGGGAGAAAGAAGCGCTTGGTCTCTACATTACGGGGCACCCCATGAGCGCATTCGCCTCCGAGGTGGAGTCCTTTACCAGCGCTACTTCTGCCGATCTGCATGAGCGGAGAGCGGGGGCAGAGGTTTGTCTCGCGGGGATGGTCGGCACCCTGCGCGAGGTCGTCACCAAGTCCAAGGGGCAGCGCATGGCGTTCGTGCTCTTTGAGGACATGCTGGGCAGCGTTGAGTTGATCGTGTTCCCCAAGGTCTATGAGAAGGCTGAGGTCTGGCTCAAGACCGAAGAACCTCTGCTGGTGAAGGCGAAGATCGAAGAGGTGACCGGTGAGGGAGTGGTCAAGCTCATCGCCGAGTCGGTGGAGCTGCTTGCGTCCGTTCGTGAGTCTCAGACGCGAGAGGTCTATTTCGAGTTCTCCACTGAAGAGGTGACTGCCGACCTGCTCGAGAACCTCAAGCAACTCCTTGAGGCATCGGCTGGCTCGACACCAGTCAAGCTCAAGCTCATGACCGAGCAGGGAGTGCGTGTCGTGCTGGCACTGCCCGAGACCTTCTCGGTACACCCGGGTCAAGAGATGGTCGAGCAGGCTGAGACGCTCTTCGGTCGGACGGTCACGGCGTTTCGCTGATGCGCAGTGTGGCTGCGGTGGCCCCGAGGATCACCGACGCTCACCGACGCTCGGGGAGTGGCACCTGGGATCGAGAGGCTGAAGCTCGGTCCTGCTTACTGTAGTTGAGCCGTCCAGGTTCCGGCGCCGTCACCGCTGATGTTGATGCCTCCACTGGTTGGTGGAGCCTCAATGTCCCAGGCACCCTCCATGACGTAGTCGGGGCTTGGGGGCAGCAGCGAGCCGTTGATGTTGCCGTCGAAGTCCACGTTGTAGACGCTGGCTAGCTCAATGGTTCCATTGCTTATGGTCACGTCCAATTGGTTCGTGAACTCGTTGTACTCCCCGTCGAGCGTGGCCGAGAAGTCTGTATCTCCCCCTTCTGTGCCGGTCATGGTGCCCGAGATAGTCAGGCGGTCGGTGCAGGTGATGCTGAACGAGAGCTCTCCCCCCACATCTTCCTGCCCTGGAACTAAGACAATGATGTAATTGATGGAGCCGTCGAAGGTGCCCACCCAGGTGCCGACGACGGGAGAGTCTTCGCAGCCACTGCTGTCATCGGTCGCGTCGTCCCCTGATGTGTCGTCGTCGTCCCCTAAGGAGTCGTCATCATCACCGGGTTGGTCGTTGCCGGCCGAGTCGTCATCGTCTCCCACTTCGTCGTTGTCGGCCGAGTCGTCGTCGTCTGTGGTGTCGTCCTGATCTGGGGCCTGACCGCTGGCTGCGGAGTCATCGTCGTCTCCTATTTCGCCTTCAGCTTGAGAGTCGTCACTCTCTGGGCTGGCCGGTTCGTCCGATGCTTCCCCCGAGCCGTAGGGGGCTGCGTACATCCCCAGATTGGAGCAACCGGGGCCTAGGAGCGCGGTCATCAGGAGAGCGACGAGCAGGTAGAAGTTCAGCATGGATGGACTCCGATGGGTTGTTCCAGCCGGGTCGTTGTAGCGGAATGACGGCTCGATGACACTCGTCGCCGGGCGTTGGGCCCCCACTACGGCGCACCGCCGAGACTCACGGTGCTTCGAGAAACTCCAAGATCATGGCAACGACCTGGTCGCTGACCGTTGTCTCCACATCATCGGGCTGCACCTGCAGCCAGTCCGGTTGTCGAACGCAGTTGAGGGCGTGGGTTACGCAGGGCAAGACTTCGGCCTTGTGGCCTGGATCTTGGGGCAGACTCGAGAACAGTGTGGCCCAGGCCTCGGTCTCAGCCGGGGGTGTGTTCCAGTCGTAGTCTCCCGATAGCACCAGCATCGGCTGACTCACGGTCCGGGCAACGTCAGGGACTTCATCGCAGAGGGTCATCCACTCCAACCAGAATTGTTGTTCGTTGGGGTCTAGGGCATCGCCTGTGTAGCTGTTGCTGCGCAACGCCGCGAGATCGAGCGCCGTCTGTTCCAAGGGGGTGAAGGCCGCATCCACCTGTTCGCTGGTCATGCCCGTCTGAGCGGCGAGTTCTCGTTGCAGTCCAATCTGCCAGGAGAGCAACTGGTCAACGGGGCGGTAGCCAGGTGCAAGCAGCACTCCGGCCAGGAGTTCTTTCCGCTGAGAGAGCAGCCTCGGAACGAAGCTGGCCCCCTGGCTGTGGCCTATGACGATCATTTTGCTTGGGTCCACCTCGACGCGGGTGGCGAGGAAGTCGAGCCCTGCGGAAGCATCGGCCTCGAAGTGGCTAACAAGGACTCCTTCCGGCAACGGGTAGTCGTTGTCGCAGCGTTTGTTGAACGGGCCACAGGTACGCTTGTCGTAGCGGAGCACGACGTAGCCGTTGGCGCTGAGCTTCTCGGCCAGGTCGCGGAAGGTCGACACGGACAAGCCACCGGCCTGTGGGAAGTTCAGGGGAAGAACCACATCCCGGCCCTGGGGGCCGCTGCCGTGCACCAGAACGATCGCCGGTAGCCGGGCGTCAGGCTGTCGCTGGGGAACGGAGAGCAGGCCCCGCAGAGTGAGGTCGCCCGATGGGAACGAGACCTCCTCTTCCATGGCGGGCTCGGAGGGAGGCGAGTCGGGCGGCCTCGGGGTGTGTCGAGCACAGCTTGCGAGAAACACCAGAGACAGCAAGAGACTTCCGATTGTTGTGGTGTACGAGGTGGACTTCATGGAGTGATTCCAGGTGGGTGGTCGTGGGTTCATGCGCGAGCGCGCGCGACAGAGTTCAAAGGGTCCTTGACCCGAGCCCGCGCATCTTGATATTCCTCCGCTCCCCCCGCAACCCCGGCCCGCTCGTGAACTTCCAGGACCTGATTCTCACGCTCCAGGGCTATTGGGCGCAGCACGGCTGCCTCATTGCTCAACCGTATGACGTCGAAAAGGGGGCGGGTACGGGCAACCCCCACACTTACCTGCGTTGCCTGGGTCCCGAGCCATGGAACGTGGCCTATGTGGAGCCCTGTCGCCGGCCCACTGATGGTCGCTACGGTGAGAACCCCAATCGACTGGGGGCCTATTACCAGTTCCAGGTGATCCTCAAGCCGTCGCCCAAGGATGTGGTCCACACCTACTTGATGGGTCTCGAAGCTCTCGGCATCAAGGCCAAGGAGCACGACATTCGGTTCGTAGAGGACGACTGGGAGCAGCCGACTCTCGGAGCCTGGGGGCTGGGCTGGGAGGTGTGGCTGGATGGCATGGAGATCACTCAGTTCACCTACTTTCAGCAGGTGGGTGGTCTGGAGTGCCGGCCCGTCTCCGCGGAGATCACCTACGGGCTTGAGCGCATTGCGACCTATCTGCAGGGAGTGGATAGCGTCTTCGATCTCGAATGGGCCCATGGCGTCTCGTATCGAGAAGTGCACCACCAGACCGAGGTGGAGTGGTCGAAGTACAGCTTCGAAGACGCCGAGCCCGACACCCTCTTCCAACTGTTCAATCTCTATCAGGACGAGGCCAGGAGGCTGGCGGACAAGGGGCTGGTGTTCCCAGCCTACGACCATGCTCTCAAGTGCAGTCATGCATTCAACACCTTGGACGCTCGTGGGGCGATCTCGGTGTCGGAGAGGGCTGCGTACATCGGCCGCATCCGAGCCTTGTCCCGTACCTGCGCCAAGGCCTATGTGCAGGAACGGGAACGGCTCGGCTATCCCATTCTTCAGCGCCAGCTCGGCAGCGGACCGCTGACGGCGGACGAGGCGACCGCAGCGGTTCGAGTCGTGGGTCTTGATGATGACGAGGAAGTGGGCGACGAGACCTCCATGGGGGCTGGCATCGCGGCTCTCAGTAGTCAGGAAACACAGGAACTGCTCCTCGAAGTGGGAGTGGAGGAGATCCCCGCTCGGTTCCTGGCGTCCGGAGCTTCAGAACTCTCTCGCCGGCTGGTGGCCTTGCTCGATGACCAGGGCGTCGCCCATGGGGAGGCTCGCAGCTACTTCACGCCTCGTCGTCTGGTCGTTGTTGTGGAGGACGTCGCCCCGACGTCTACCCAGCGCGAGGTCGTGGTGAGTGGTCCTCCCGTTTCGGTCGCCTTCGATGAGGACGGCAAGCCGAAGATCCCGGGCATCAAGTTCGCTGAGAGTCAGGGCGTCGACCCCTCAGAGTTGGAGAAGATCGAGACCCCCAAGGGGTGGTACGTCTCGGTACGGAAGACGGAGGGAGGAGCCCTTACTGCAGGGCTGCTGGAGCCCAACCTCGGTGAGGTGGTCGGTGGCATGTCCTGGCCCAAGTCGATGCGCTGGGGAGGTAGGGATGAGCGGTTTGTCCGCCCACTGCAGTGGCTCGTGGCTGTCTACGGTCAACTCCAGTTGCGGTTCGATGTGGCCGGTGTGCTCTCTGGGAGCCTGAGTCGAGGCCACCGCTTCTTTGGGAACGAGACATTTCCGGTGTGGAATTTCGCCACGCTCCAAGAAGGTCTCGCTGAGCGTTCGGTCGTCCTGGACCCTGCGGCTCGACGTCGCGCCATTGAGGAAGAACTAGAGGCCGAGGCCGGTGCACTGGGGGGGCGGGTCGTCGGGGATGATGCCCTCTTGGCATCTGTGGTGGGCCTGGTGGAGTCACCTCGGGTGGTGTCCGGGTCCATCGATCCGAGCTACCTAGCGTTGCCCCGAGAGGTGCTTGAGACGGTCCTTACTCATCATCAGAAGATGTTCGCAGTGGATGGACCTGATGGGACGCTGCTACCCCACTTCTTGGGCGTGTCCAACAACCCCACGAGAGACCAACCCAACACCCGGACCGGCTACGAGAAGGTGGTGGGTGCTCGACTTGCCGACGGTGCGTTCTTCTATGAGAACGATCGGAAGCGTGCCCTGTCGGACTGGGCCACCTCTCTAGAGGGGATCACCTTCCTAGATGGTGTTGGTTCCATGGCGGACAAAGCAGATCGCCTGGTTCGACTGGCTGCTGCTCTTTCCGAGCGTCTCGACTGGGACGCAGCCGATGCCCAGGAGGTGGCACGCCTCTGCAAGGCCGACCTCTGCACCGCTGTGGTCGGGGAGTTCCCCGAGCTACAGGGGACGATGGGACGTATTTATGCTGGTCTCGACCTGCTCGGTGACGCGGTCGCCGAGGGGATCTTCGAACACTACTTGCCCCGCGGAGCCGGAGACGCGCTCCCGTCGACACAGGCGGGGATTGTCTGCGCTCTGGCTGACAAGATGGATAGCCTGGCGGCCTGCTTCGCCATTGGCAAGATCCCAACGGGTAGCGCCGACCCCTTTGCTCTCCGACGTGCAGCCCTGGGTATCTTACGGATCCTTGCAAGCAACGGACTTCACCTAGGTCTTCCCGATTTGGTTGGCTTCGCCGTCGATGGTTTGGACCCATCGGTTCTCAAGGAGGATCGGGCTACTCTCGAGGTCCAGCTGCTCGAGTTCCTGCGGGGGCGGCTCAAGCACCTCCTGGTCCACGAGGGCGGGCCCACTGATCTGGTGGAGGCCACATTGGGGGCTGGCTTTGCCGATGTACCCGATGTGCACGCTCGACTCTCGGCTCTCGGTGAGCTGAGAGGTTCCGATGGATTCACTGACCTCATGGTCTCCTTCAAGCGGATGAGCAACATCCTCAAGAAGGCCGAGTCCGACAGCAACGGGGAGAGCGAGACTCAAGAGAGCCTCCTCGAAGCGGGAGCGGAGCGAGGACTCTACGATGCTTTTCAGTTGCTTCGAGTGGCGACTCACGACGCAATTGAGCGCCAGGATTACCCACAGGCACTCAGCCAGATGGCCTCACTCCGAGCCCCACTCGCCTCTTTCTTTGATGACGTTCTCGTTATGGCGGACGACCCCACAGTCCGTACCAACCGCCTGGGCTTGCTCAGGAGCATAGGAGGATCCTTTGCACGTATCGCAGACTTCGCAGCCATCTCGACCGACGGAACCTGAGGCCGGCGTGCAGGACGCCGAGGCTCCAGCGATGAGGATCTACTCGTTTGGTGATGGCAGTGCTGAGGGCACGTCGGTGATGACCGATCTGCTCGGCGGCAAGGGCGCCAACCTGGCCGAGATGAACTCGCTCGGTCTGCCCGTTCCGCCGGGTTTCACGATCACCACTGAGGTCTGCATGGATTACTTGCGTGGCCTGGGAGGGATGGGGCCGGGAGGTGGCTTTGGCGCCGCTGATGCCGAGGGAACACTCCCGGACGGCCTCATGGATGAGGTCGTAGAAGCGCTCGGGCTGGTGGAGAATCAACTGGGTCGAACCTTTGGGGATCCTTCGTCTCCCTTGCTGGTCTCGGTCCGCTCAGGTGCCCGCGTCTCGATGCCCGGGATGATGGACACCGTCTTGAACCTTGGCCTCAATGACCAAACGGTGGAGGGGCTGGCGAAGGAGTCCGGTAACGAGCGCTTTGCGTGGGACTCGTATCGACGCTTTGTCACCATGTACGCCGATGTGGTCATGGGTCTGCACAGGACTCGTCTGGATCTTCTGGTGGACGAGATGAAGAAGACCCGTGGCGTGGAGGCGGACACGGATCTGACAGCCGAGGACTGGAAAGAGGTTGTCTCGCGCATGAAGGGGCGTGTCGAAGAGAGTCTGTCTCGGTCGTTCCCCGACGACCCCATGGAGCAGCTTGAGGGCGCGATTCAGGCGGTATTTCGATCATGGAATACCGCCCGGGCTCGCTTCTACCGACGGGAGCACGGCATCTCCGATGAGTGGGGCACAGCCGTCAACGTCCAGGCCATGGTCTTTGGCAACATGGGTGATGACTGTGCAACTGGGGTGGCCTTTACGCGGGACCCCAAGACCGGCGAGTCCATCTTCTTTGGTGAGTACCTTGTCAATGCTCAAGGCGAAGATGTGGTGGCTGGGCTTCGGACGCCCCAGCCGGTCAATCGCGATGGAGATGAGAGCGGTGACCTTCCGACGCTTGAGGAGACGATGCCCGAGCCATATGCGGAGCTTGTTGCCGTCTACAAGAAGCTCGAGAAGCACTACCGCGACATGCAGGACATTGAGTTCACGATCGAGAAGGGGCGACTGTTCATTCTTCAGACCCGACGTGGCAAGCGTACGGGCGCTGCTGCCGTCCGCATTGCAGTCGATATGGTGCGAGAGGGGCTAATCGACCAGAGAGAGGCCCTGCTTCGTATCGACGAAGACCAGTTGACCCAGCTGCTTCATCCCAGCGTGGACCCCAACGCGTCCAAGACCACCATTGCCCGCGGGCTGCCCGCGAGTCCGGGAGCCGCTACCGGCAAGGTCGTCTTCTCGTCGGCTGATGCGGTGCGTCTAGCCGGTGAGGGAGAGACGGTGATCTTGGTTCGCGAAGAGACCAGTCCCGAAGACATTGAGGGCATGACGGTTGCCCGCGGCATCCTGACTCAGCGCGGTGGCCAGACCAGTCACGCCGCCGTGGTTGCTCGCGGGATGGGGCGATGCTGTGTGGTTGGATGCTCGGACATTGTTGTGCATCGGGATGGAAGCTTTACTGCCCAGCCGCGAGATGGAGCCGGCTCCGAGTGGACCCTACGCACCGGTGACACCATTACTTTGGATGGGAGCACGGGCGAGGTGCTCCTGGGTGAGGTCACGATGAGCGAAGCCGGCCTCGACGGCAGCGGGCTAGACGAGCTCCTGGGTTGGGCTGATGAGCGGGCGACACTCACTGTTCGGGCGAACGCGGACACGCCCAAGGATGCTCAGACGGCTCGTGGTTTTGGGGCCAGGGGAATCGGTCTCTGTCGGACCGAGCACATGTTCTTCGAAGGCGATCGCATCGACGCCGTTCGCGAGATGATCCTGGCGGAGGACCACAAGGAGCGCGCGCAGGCGCTCGAGAAGCTCTACCCCATGCAGCGCTCGGACTTCGTGGGCATTTTCTCTGAGATGGATGGTCTCCCTGTGACGGTGAGGCTCTTGGACCCACCGCTCCATGAGTTCCTGCCGGGGAACGACGACGAGATCTCCGAGCTGGCGGGCAAGATGGGCGTTCCGGCCTCTCGCATTCGCCTCCAGGTGGAGAACCTCAAGGAGTTCAATCCCATGATGGGTCATCGCGGATGCCGGCTGGGCATTACGCATCCTGAGATCTATCGCATGCAAGTTCGGGCGATTCTTGACGCTGCATTGGACGTTCAGGAGCGTGGTCAGACGGTGCAGCCGGAGATCATGATCCCTCTGGTGGGGACGAGTCGGGAGCTGGAGATCTTGCGTGGTCTGGTGCTCGCGGAGGCCGATGACGTCTTCGAGCGTCGAGGGCAGCGCCTGGACTTCCTCGTGGGAACGATGATCGAGTTGCCCAGGGCTGCCATTACGGCGGACCGCATTGCGGGGCACGCGGACTTCTTCTCGTTTGGAACCAACGACCTGACCCAGACGACCTTTGGCTACAGCCGGGACGATGCTCGATTCCTCCAGACCTACCTGGAGCCGGAGATCGCGGTGCTGGCCGATGATCCCTTTGTGAGTATGGATTACGAGGGTGTCGGCGCGTTGGTTCGCATGGGCACCGAGAGGGGACGCTCGACCAGTCCCGATCTCAAGGTCGGCATCTGTGGCGAACATGGCGGCGACCCGCGGTCGATTGCGTTTGTGCACGAAGTAGGGCTGAACTACGTGTCTTGCAGTCCATTCCGAGTGCCTGTGGCTCGCCTTGCAGCGGGCAAGGTCGCGCTCCGAGAGGACGTCAACTAGTCGGCGAGAGTGGGTGCTGGAGGCTATCTCTGCTCCGTGATGCGGAGTCCGTATCGACCGGCATCGCAGCGGGTTCCTCGGAGTTCTTGTCCATCCCGGCGACCGAGAGGAGCGATGTGCCCGAGAGTCTGGCCGATTGCTTGGTGTCCGTAGAGGTGTGAGCCAGCACTCCCCGCGATGAGGAGTGTGGTGAGTCCCTGGTGACGGGCCTCTACACGGCGCTGGTCAACTAGCGGAACGGTTGTCGGGGGCTCCTGCTCTGCCCTGGTGGACGAGGAGCAGGCGGTGTTCTCTCCTTCGCCATGCTCTCACCGGATGGCCCGTTAGCGGCCAGTATCTGAAGACCCCGTCTCTAGGCAGGCAAGCTGCCGCCGCTGTCTCATTGCCCATGAGTCTTGGGAGTTGGGTTCACAGGTCTCCCGCAGGTCCTCTGTCTGGCGTTCAATGGCTCGAGCCCGTGCGTCCTGCTTGGAGGTGGCGTCGGCGATACACAGAACGAAGAACGCGATCATCAGCGGCTGCACTAGGGTCCGCCTTGGTGGATGTCGGAGGTCCCCGAACCACCCGGCAGCGCACGGTGCGAGGCAGCAGGCCATCCAGATCGTAGGTAGCTGGCCGGGATTGTCATCGTAGCGGTCGAGTCCCACCGCGGCGCCGAGGGCCAAGACCAAGAGGCCAACTGGCCAGCGTCGTCCCGGGGAGAGGGAGGGGAGTCGCCATGTGTAGGCGAGCCCAAGGAGCAGCGGTGCTCCCGCCAGGCCCAGATCCTGAGACAAGAGGCGCCATGCTCCCTGCATGCTCTGCCATGGGGTTCGGTCTGCTGGGGGCAGCGCCAGTACGCCACGGGTTCCCGACCACCACTCCGGTGCGAGTGCTGCCAACACCAGGGCCCACGGCAGCAGGGCCATGCCCACGATGCGTGCCGATCTTCGTTCTGGCCCGAGGCCTGCGCACAGCAGTAGCCCCGGTGCCATGCTCCAGGCTCCTGGGTGAATCAGGGCAGCTGCGGCCAACAAGGCAGAAGCCAGCCGATCTCGGCCTACGGTGGCCGCGAGGGTGGTGGCTAGGATCAGTGTGGCTAGGGGGCCGTAGACCTCTACGTACAAGGCAGCTTCCCAGGTAGAGGTCGCGGCGAGCAGAGAGGCGGGTGCCAGCAAGGGCAGCAGGGAGGACCCGCCTGCGTTGCCTTGCGGGCCGGGTGCAAGCTTCGCACCCAGAAGTGCCGCCAGGACGAGGGCAACACCGGTCCAGAGGGCCGCGAAGAGGTTGGCAGCCATGGGCGCCGAGAAGCCCACCAGCTCAGTTGCCCGCACCCACAGTGTGAGTGGAGCCAGGTAGCCCACGTGGAGGCTACGGAGCCAAGGCGCCCCCTCGACAGCCTGAAGCACGTATGCCGCGCCATCTCCTGTTGCCTGTACGGGTCGTAGGAGGTAGATGCAGAGCGCTCCATAGCCGAGGAGCAGAACCGTGATGCCGGGCCGGAGTCGTGTCGACACTCTCTCCATCCTATGGTACCCTCCGGCGCCCGCTCAAAGTGGTCTATATGCTTGAAATAAAAGGGAAATTTCGAAGGCCCTTCAGGCTAGCTTCCCCACTGGGGGCGCGCGGACGGTACCAGCTTGTCCGGCGCATGCTGATTGTGGCAGGGATCTTGGCCACTTTTCTGGTTGCAGCCCCTGCTTGTTTGCTGGATGCGCCACTTCCTGAACTCGGACCCTGTGCTGAGCTACCCGATGCCGCCGCCTATGAGTATGGGCAGCTTGGGATTGGCACCTGTCTTGCGTCGCCCTCTGACCTGCGTGTTCGGCCCGATCCACAGAACCCCGAGAACCACTTCCTGTTCGTAGTCAACAGCAACAGTCGCGGCAACTTTACCGGCTCGAGCCTGTTGTCCATCGATGCGTCGAGCATCGACTTGACCTGTCCCGCCAACGGGCTGCACGAGGTGCAAGCCGATGCCCTTCGAATGCAGGAGTTTGCCGGGCGCATCGACTTCGAAGAGGGCACGGGCCTCGCCCTAGTGACGAACCGGAACACTGGGGGCTACCAAGGTCAGCTCGACGATGTCGTCTTCACGGTCGATGCTTCGGATCCGCGCCGCCTTGCCTTCAGCGATGCCGGTCCCCGCTCCTGGGGCCCGTATCGCTTCATCCGCGTTCCGGCTGACCCGTGGAGCGTGCGTGTAAACCCATGGAATGGTCGGGCTTATGTGCTCGGCTTGACCACCCACGAGGTGAGCGCGCTGGACCTGACCAGCGATCCGATCTCGTTCATCGACCTGCGGGGCGAGTCTCAGACTGGTGATCCCGTCTTTGAGGATGTGGACGAGAGCGGCAGTGCTCCAGACTTCGAGGTGTTCGGGTGGCGGCCCTCCTTCATGGAGGACGAGACCTTCTCGATCCGCTGGATGGCCGGCACGACCAGGCTCTACTATCCCGTGTCCGAGGATGACGGCTCCGTCAGTGTCGTGTCCGCTGATAGCGGAGATGGCGTGGCTTTTACCCAGACGCCAGGGGGAGCGGTCATAGCGCCTGGGGTGGACTGGGCCGCCTCACGGCTGGGGGCGGTCAGTGTTCAGCGCCAGGAGGATCAACTGATAGCCCTGGTCGCGGGTCGTTCTCAGGATGGACTCGAACAGATCGGGCATGCGTTCGCCAACGAAGATGCCCTGGATTGGACCCTCGCAGGGAGCCCGAGCCTCGAGGCTGTCGTAGGTGCGTGGGATGAGTCTGGGGTTCGTGACCCCGACTTTGTGCGAGCGGACGACGACTACCGAGTCTACTTCGCAGGTGGAGAAGGACTCGGCCGGGCGCTTGCTCATGCCCGAGGCAGCAGCCTGACAAGCCTGAGTCGAGAGGGCGACGAGAGCCTGGACGGCGGCGATCTGGGTGTCGTTCTCCGGCCGGACCCGGCGGGCTTTGACCAGGTGGCGGTCTTCGCGCCTTCCATCCTTCGTGACGGGAACACGGGGGAGTACCTCCTTTGGTATTCGGGACACAGCGACCTGTCGGAGCTTCTCGGCTCCACCGAGGTGCCTGCGGGATTGGCGGTGGGTCTCGCTCGTTCCGATGATGGGGTGCACTTCGTGCGCACAGACCAGGGTGAGGGAGGCTCGGCAGTTGTGCTGGGCCCTGGTGAGCCTGGCGAGTGGGACTCAGCGGGTGTTGCGGCCATGTCTGTGTTCTTCGCGGATGG
>MDTE01130316.1_pt1 | contig 15146 bp, 16 predicted proteins | sample 811231 | NCBI WGS metagenome assembly MDTE01 (sample SAMN05326651, study PRJNA326480) | marine metagenome | isolation source: seawater | place: Indian Ocean: Red Sea | collected 2010 | reverse complement strand
TTTCTTTTGGTAAGAAGTTTGCTGAATTAATTTTTCTAATGGAAGTATATAAATCTTTACTTCCTAAAGTTGGAATAACTACTGATATTGGAAGTGTTTTTTTCATCTACTATGCTTCATATAAAAATGGAACAAATTATTCCATTTTTTAAAATCTTTACTCATATAAAAATACTTTTTATAAATTTTTGTTTTTGCTTCTTTTTTATATTTTAGAAGAAGTTTTAAAATTTCATTAGAATCTTTTGCTATAAATTTTTGATTAAAATTTTCAACTGGTTTAAAAGGAATATTTTTTCCAGATAAAAACATTATTGTATATTTGTTTAAGTACAATGACTCTAATATTAATGTACTTATTGAACCAATAAATATTTGGTTATCAATAAATAATCTGTTTAACGATTGGTTTGAAATATCAGTAAAATTACAATTAATTTTTTTTAAATTTATTTTACAGTAAGGATGTGATCTAAAATAAATATTATATTTTTGACCTATATGTTTAGAAATTTTTTTTACATTTTGTATTAATTTTTCCGATATGTCTTTATCGCTATCACCAATTACGACAACATTCGTTTTTCCTATATTTTCTTTTTTATTTTTTATCATTCTTTTGATTTTTTCTAAATAAAAATACCTATTAGCCTCAACTTTTATAATTTTTTTTTTATCTATTGATGTAGACTCAATCACTTTTTTTGAACTATCAGAATTTACAGCAATATAATCAGGATATTTGTTATTTACATCTATTTCGCTATTATAAAATCTTTTATCTTCGAAATAATTTAAATCCCAATTTCTAACAACAGAACCGGAACCCGCAATTCCAATAATATTTTTGTGCCCCATACTTCTTAATGATTTTAATAAAGCGTGTTCCCAGCCCTGGTTTTCTTGAAGATATAAAATGATTTTTTGTTTAGGTAAAATTTTTGAGATTTTATTAAAAATTTCAATATATAAAAAATTTTCGAAACTAGTCCATCCAAATAGAGATTTTTCCCAATCATCTTTCAGCATAAACCACAAAGATTTATAATATTTTTTATTTTCAATTGATTTAGAAATGCTTGATAGTTTTCTTGCGCTTATCGAAAAGCAAATAAAATTTTTAATTGCTTTAAATATTAAGAAAAAATTCAAAAATTGGTACAATAAGTTATGATTTGCGTTGTTTGGTGAATTTATATTTAAATGCTTTATTATTTTTAAAGCTTTTCTATCACTTTCAATTAAATCATTTTTTATATAGTGATGAAACCAATTTATATTTGTTTTTTTTAAATTAATAACCGAAGGAATATTGCCCCATTGACTCAGATAAAATTCTTTTGTTTCTTCATTTTTTTTAATGTCATATAAGTATGAAAAAAAAGTAATTGAGTTATTGTTTTTTTTTATTTTTCTGTGTTTCCTTAAAATAATAAAAAAATGAGAAGATAAGAATTTCAATATTTGAGCTGGAACAGTAAAAAAAAATGGAAGTTTGTAAAAAAAATTTTTAATATAATTTTCATTTTTTTTAACTTCTATTATTTGAAAATTTATTTTATTTTCAAAACACATCTTTTTAATGCATAAAGTAGTTTTTTTGTCTAAATTTAATATTTTAATTTCTCTTATTTTTTTTTTTTTTAATATTTTTTCTAAAGCTATTAACTTAAAACAATCATATAAATTTTGGGATTTAAAATAATTTTTTTCTGAAATTAATGACATATACCATAAGTTAATTCCGTTTTTTTTAATTAAATATTTTTTTATTTCTTTTTTATTTAATTTTGTTTTTCCAAAATCATAAATGAATTCTAAAAATATTTTTCTGATTTCTTTAAAATGAATTTCAATATAAGTCGGTAATGATATAATATTTTGATTATTATTTAAAAAACTATTCCAAAATATTAAATTTTCTTTTTTTAAATTATAATTTTTTATACTGTTATATTCTTCAGCAACAATCATTTCTATGAAATTAAATTAATAAATTTGATTTTTTAACTTCTTTTATAAAAGACTCTATTTTGGCTTTGGATGCCAATGATACTCTAATATAATTATTTAAAATATGGTTTTTTGGAAAATTTTTAATTAAAATATTTTTTTCTTTTAAATAAGATACTAATTTTTTATGATTTTTATTAATTTTCATTAAAAAAAAGTTTGCATGTGTTTTTTTATAAAAAATTTTATTTTTATTTGCAAAATTTATTAATCTTGACTCTCCATATCTGGCTTCTTTAATATAATTATTTCTTATTTCTGGATTATCCAACAAAATATTTATTGCTAGTACAGCTAGAGAATTAATTTCATACATAGGTTTTAACTTATAAAAGTTTTTTGCGAAATTTAAATTTGAAATTAAGTAACCTGCCCTTAGACCAGCAATCCCATATGCCTTTGAAAATGTTCTTGCAATAATCAAATTTTTAAATCTTTTTAAAAGTGGAAGAGAAGTAGTTTTGCAAAAACCGTAGTATGCCTCATCAATTAATACTGGTATTTTAAGTTTTTTAGATTTATTTAAGATTTTTATTAAGTTATTCTTGGATATTATTGTTCCAGTTGGGCTATTTGGATTTGCTAGAATAATAAGTTTTATTTTTTTATTAATTTTTTTTAAAATTTTTGCATAATCTAAATTTAAATTTTTATCATATTTGATTTGAATTTTTTTTATTCCAAAAATACCACAATAAACGTCGATCATTGCATAAGTTGGTTCTAGCGTCATTACATTATGACCAGGATTTAAAAATAATTCAAAACAATGTCTAATTCCTCCATCAATTCCAGAGGTAAGAAGAATTTGTTTTTCATTTATTTTATGTTTATTTGAAAGTTTTTTGTAAATTTCACCTGTTTCTGGATAGCTGTTGAAAATATCTATTTTTATTTTTTTTTTTTTAACTTTGAAGTAAAAGACTCATGTGATGTATTAATTTCATTTTTATCTAATCTGATTTTTTTTAATCTTGAAAAATGATCAATTTTATATCGCTGAATATTTTTTAATCTATTTTGATTCATTGAATTATAAAACTATACAAGAATTACAAGGAGATATACTTTGTCTTTTTTTATTTAAATGTGAATTTCTCAAATTTTGATAATTAGTAGATAGCCACATTTTAGATAGATTTCCATTAAAAAAATCCCCAGTTGATAGTTTTGATTTATAGTCAGAATCGCAAGGATTTATTTTTCCATCCCACCATATAAACATTCTTCTCCAAAGGTCTGAGCAAGGATCTAAAAGTTTGTTGGGTTTTGTCTCATAAATGCTTTCCCAAGTATTGTAATTAACAAAATACACCTGATCTACTAGCTCGCCCCATAAGTTTTCCATACTATTTATATCTTGGTCTTTTGAATATTTAACACCAGAAACTCTAGTTATGATTTTTTTTTTTGGATATTGTGTTTCTTTTATTTTTTTAAAAAGTTTAATATTTTTTAAAACTCTTTCTAAATTACCATTAACTCTTAATTTGCTATATAAGGGTTCTTTAGCAGCATCAGCAGAAAAAACTACAGTTTTAACTCCACCTGATAAAATGGAGTGGCATTTTTTTTCATTAAGGAGTGACGCGTTAGTATTAATTTTTAAATTTAAAAATTTTCCTTCAGTATATTCTAGCATTTTATCTATATCTGAACATGCCAAAGGTTCACCTCGAGAAGCTAAAGAAATAAACTCAACTTTGTTTTCAACTGTATCAATTATTTCTTTAAATAAATCAATTTTCATTTGACCCATATAGCCATTGGCTTTTTTAGTAAATGATTTGTCTGTTTCAAAACAAAATACGCATCTATAATTACATATGGAGCTAGGTTCTATTTGTAAATAAGGTGGATATTGATCAAGTTTTTTTAGAGTAGGAAATATTTCGTATCTATATCTATGAACTAAATATTTAGCTAAATCTTTATCATCAATAATAGCACTTATTTCATCAATTACATTTTGTGTTAATTTAAACTTAATTTCTTTTTTAGCTTTTTTATTTTCAAAAATATCATCAAACAAATTATCAAAAACACTTTTATTTTTATTATAATATTTTTTATCTATCTTAGTTTTTATTTTTTTTATTCTTTCCAAGGTTTCTTTTAAAGACGAATTATATTTTGACTTTGTTTCAAAAAAGCTGTTATGCTTATTATAGGTTTTAATAAGTTTTTTTTTTTGCATTTTTATAACCGTTTTTTTTTAACCAAAATTCAACCATTGGTATCTGCCACTCAAAATCCACATCACAACCTCCTTCTGAAAATATTGGGGCTATTTTATTTCCCATCCATTTTTGAGGCAACAAACCATCTTTAATATTTTCTAAACAAAATGGTCTTACAACCGAAATAGACATATCAGCATAATAAACATTTCCCTGGGCATCTCTATCACTACTTAATTTGTTTGGATTAATAAAATTTTTAAAAGGAACCATTGGTCTTAACTGTCCTTTTTTATTGAGTTTTCTTGCCCTTATCGGGCTCCACATATTGTATACTGAGGTTGTAACAGCTGAATCAAATTTTTTATTTTTTTTTAAAATTTTTATTCCATTATCAATAAGCTTTGTTGTTAAGGTTGGTGAATTAGCATGTAAAAGAACGATTAAATCAATTTTTAAATTTTGTTTTTCTATATCTTTCTTTATGAAATAATAGCCATGCTCAAAAACATCTGTACCAAGGGCTTTTTTTGAAGCTAGTTTTTTAGGTCTATCTATTATTTTAATATTTTCTTTATTGGCAATTTTTTTTATTTTGGGATCATCAGTAGAAACATAAATTTTTTCTACCATTTTTGATTTTTTAGCAGCTAATATAGGATACATAACCATAGGTCTACCAAGTAAAGGATAAAGATTTTTTTTTGGAAAACCGATGCTTCCCTTTCTTCCTATGATGAGGGCGCAGATAATTTTTTTTTTATTTTCCATTTTAAATTAAGATTTAACCCAAATTTGATTGTAACAACTTTTTAAACTTGTTTTATCGTAAAAACTTGCATGAAGTTTTTTCTTGAAATTTAAACCACTTTCTCTAAGAAATTTTTCTGAATTATTTTTTTGTAACTCAAAATCATCATTTATTTCCACAAGAACGCTTTTGGTATTTGATAAAATATTTTTTCCACCCTTAATTATCAAATGCTCAATACCATCAACATCTATCTTAATATAATCAGGTTGGGGTATTTTTAAAATATTTACCGCATCTTCAATAGAAACGCCTAATTGAGATGTTTTAAAATTTATATCAATTTTATTCCCATCATGAGTGTAGTCATGTCCAAAAGTTGATAATGCGCTTCCCCATTCATCAAAGCTTGAATTTAAATTTTCAATACCTAATTTTTCAGAAATTGCCAAAGGAACTATTGTTATTTGATTTGAAAGATTATTTAAATGTATATTCCTCGCCAAAATTTCTAAGTTAAAAACCGAAGGTTCAAAAGCAAAAACCTTGCTGTTAAATATTTTTTTTGCCGCATAACAACTATACAATCCTATATTGGCTCCGATATCCCAAATAACTGAATTAGTTTCCATCGAATCAATCCAATCTAAAGTTTCTGGTTCTTTAGAAGAAAAAGATTTTATTCTCCAGTCACATATTTCGTTAGCTTTAGTAAAAAGTAATTTAATTTCTTTATGGACAACCTCTTGTGACTGATGCATTAAATTTTTTGGAACCATTTCCAAAATTAATAATCCATAACGATTTTTTGAAAAAATTTTTACAATAAATTTAATAAAAATTTGTAAAAGAAATTTAATCTTTCTCTTCATTTAATTTATTTTTAATTTCCTCTATTAGTTGAATAATACCCTGTCCAAAATCAACATGAAGTAGTTGATTAATTTTTTTTCCTATTTTAGGTGAATACGAATAAGGAGTGAAAGTGTAGTGTCCCGTAAGTTTTGTTTTAACAAATTTTAATTTTTTTGTAATACCCAATATTTCAGAAATCATCTTCATTAAATCATATACTTTCATACTTTCATTGCCTGAAATGATTACATTTTTATTTATAAATTCCTTATCAAGAATTTTTACACATGAATTTGCCGCATCTTCAACATGAATATACTCTCTTTTTGTTTCCTTATTGCCCATATAAGTAATTTTTTTATTTTTGATTGCTTCAAAAACTATTTTGTACAATCCATTTGAATTGTCTGATCTAGGACCATACAAAGAACCAAAACGAAGAATTGTATATTTAATATTATATTTTTTTTCGTACTCTTCTATATAATCCTCAGCAGCCCTTTTGCTAGATTTATAAAATCCTCCTTCCTGACTATAAACATAAATCGTACTTGCAAAAATAAATCTTTTGACTTTATATTTCTTGCATAACTCAAGAATATTTACTGTTCCCAGAATATTTTTATTAATAGTTTCAATTGGTTTGTCTAATGCCTTTTCTAAATCGGAAAGACCAGCAAAATGGTAAATGATATCCGTATTTTTAATCTCTTTTTCTAAAGTTTTGGTATCAAGAATATCTCCTTTAATCATTTTTTGATTTTTTTTAAGCCATTTAGATTTTTTTAGATCATAAATAACAACTTTATGACCTGCTTCTGTAAGTTTGTCTGCTAAATGAGATCCTAAAAAACCGCTACCACCTGTTACAATAATCTTCATAATTTTATATATTAATATTTTCCTTCACCCAATTATACAAAGTTTTTTTGTCTGATATTAATTTAATACCATGTGCCGCCCTGTCATCAGAATATAATAATTTTATTGGATCATAAAAAACTGCTGGTTTATTAAGTTCTTTTGAAATCAAAGCGGGAGCTGTAAAAGGTATCGAAATTGATAATTTTGAATTTTGTATTATCTGATGAACACTTATATTTGGGTCTACTTCCATAAAATTGTTTTTATATGATAATTCAGTCGTAATTTTTTTATAACCTTTATCTAATAAATTTTTAATATTTCTTTTCTTTTTATAAATTATTGTCACATCAAAATTACTCAAAACCTCATATGTATCAATTAAAAAATTTTTAACAATATTAGAAACATAATATTCAATTGGCCACCCTATTATACTATAGTTAAATTTTCTATGCGGCTGTACATCAAATATTGAAACTAGAAAATTTTTTTTTATGTTTAAATTAAAAATCTTATTTTGAAAAGGGATGCTTCCAACAATCACAACATTTTTTTTAAACAAAATATTTTTTAAGTTTCTTGTAATAAATTCACTTTGATAGTTGTCCCACACTAAATAATTTGACCATGTCATAGTTTCATAACCAAAATGTGCTTTTGGATAACCTTCTTTCGTCTTAAAATATTCAAAATTAGATGAATAAAAATAGAAAAAAATTTTTGCACCTCTTTTTTCAGCTTCGTAGGTCCATAATGGTCTGTATGCCCAATTAGAGTTGTTAAAATAATATTCCTGGGCTAATTCATTAGTTTTTATATATTTTACTTTTATATATTTTATAATTTCTCCAAACATTATTGGATAGGACCAACGGCCAACCAAAGCATAAATTAAAATTATTAAAAATAAGAATAAACTTTTAATAAAATAATTAAAAAATGAAATAATTTCAGTAAACATGTGTAAATTAATATTTTTTATTTGATAGCCATTAATATTTTGTTTTTCTAAATTTGATACATCGTGACAAATCTTTTTTAAATCCTCTTTATTTTTGTTTCTACTAATAAACCACTCTACGATATTATATTTATTTTCTTTGTTTTCACTTTCTGGAATATTTGCTGGACTTAGATCCGAAAAATAAACAAATTTATCTGTTTTTTTATTTTTTGAAAAAAATATAAAAAATAAATTTTTAAATAAATCTAAAAAAAATTTTATTATTTCTTTTGAAAAAGTTTTAGCAACAAATAAAATCCAAACAATTGCACTCAAAAAATTATTTATTAGAAATCCATCCTCGATCATAATTTTTCTCCATACATGAGGCAAAGGATAAATAATTTTTTTTTGGGTTGACAGTGATAATAGTATAGCTTTATTTAAATTTTCACCTAAAAGTAATTTAATAAGATATTGTCTTAAAATTATTTCGGTATTATCAATTTTTAAATTCAATAAAGATTTAGGTAAATTTATAAATTCTAAATTTAATTTACAATTACTCAATTTATTATTTATATTGTTTAAAGTTTCTAACTTATTTTTTTTTTTTAATAATAAATATCCTCTTAAAATTTTTCTTTTTTTTGATCTAATTAAATTTTTTATAAAAAATACTTGCATTTAAAAATCTTTAATTTTTAAGTTTATCCGTTCTTAACATCATTATTATTTGATTTTTTTTCGTTCTTTTAACAAGTTCAGATTTTTTATTGAAAAAACCTGTTTTCTTAAATGCTTTAATTGCCCTATAATTTTTCTTGTTCACTCCAAGAAAAATAAATTTAATTTTTTTTTTTTTATATAGCCAAATCGATGCTGCAATTATCGCCTCTTTTGCCAAACCTTTTCCTAAATATTTTCTTTCTCCTATTAATATACCCATAATTGTAAATTTTGACTTCAAATTAATAGGTTCAAATTTTATATTTCCAATATAGTTAAAATTTTTTTTATAATAAATTGCTAAAAATAAAATTTTTTTATTTTTTTTTATTTTTTTAAAGTATTTTTTTAAGTTATTTTTATCTGTTTTTATATTTCTACTCAAAAACTTATTTATTTTTTTATCTTGCAGCCAGCTAATATATTTTTTGTTTATGTTGTTAAAATTAAATTTTCTTAGATACAATCTTTTAGATTTTATCATTAATTTATTTCTTTTTTTAATTCTATCAATCTATGATAAAAAATATTTTTAAGTTTTCCATATGTATTGTGAAGATTTTTTAGTTCTAAGTAAAAATTATTATATTTTTTAAATTTTATATTTTTATTAAACATCGAAAATATTTTTTCTATTGTTTTAGCTAAACTAATTTTCTGATCATAACCAATGTTTATTATTTTTGTTTTATAAATTTTTTTTTTTGCATAAAATAATATTGCTGCAGCAGCATCATCAACATGTAGTGCATGCCATTTTGGAAAGCTTTCTGTAAAAGTTATTTTTTTTTTAGATTTTATTTTTTTTATAGTTCTGTAGATTATGCCATTTTTTCTATTTACACCAAAAAGACCAGGCAATCTAAGAATTAGAATTTTTTTATTTTTTCTTTTGTAGCATAGTTTCTCACATTTTATTTTATATGATCCGTACAAATTTACTTTTTTTTCTTTTACAATTTTTTCTTTACCAATTGATTGATCGCCGTAAACAGAAATTGAAGATATAAAGATTATTTGTTTTACTTTGGATGCTAAAACATTTTTAAACATTACTAAGTTTTGTTTATTTTTTATTAAATCATTATAGTCATCTTTTTTTTTAGGAACATTAGCCGCACAATGAATTAAAAGCTTTGGATTATAAAGGTTTATTATTTTTATAGTTTTTTTTTTATTTAATAAATCACAATTAATCCTATTTTTTTTTCTTCCTAGTGCAATAAATTGAATTTTATTTTTAATTAATTTTGAAATTACTCTTTTTCCTAGATAACCTCTACTTCCAGTAACAATTATTTTATCATTTTCCAAGTTATCCATTTGTCTTCCAAAATTTTCTTTTTTGCTCTTTTGCCTACTACTTTTTTTATTTTGCTCGGTAAAATACCTAAACCTGGCCTTTTTGCGGTCAGCATTTCTTTTTTTATCTTTTCTCCTGCCAAAATTGTTTTAGCAGCGTGTAAACTTCTTCTACCTTTTTTGGCCATTTCATTTTCTTCTTTTAAAGGACCAATTTTTTTACCATCTCCAAGTCCCGATTCTACTTCTCTTATTTTGTTAACCATTGTTTTAAATTCTAGTGGTTCCATAGCAAACTTATGATCCGGTCCCTTTAAATTCTTATTTATTGTAAAATGTTTTTCAATAACGCATGCTCCTAAAGCTACGGCCGAAACTGGCATATGATCTCCTAATGTATGGTCAGAAAAACCTGTTAAATAACCATACTTTTTTCTTAAAGCTACAATGGCATTTAAATTGCTAAGTTTTGATGGCGTTGGATATAGCGATGTGCACTGCAGTAAAATAATTTTTTTATTTTGTGCTTTTTTGCAAGAAGATATGGCATTTTCAATGTCTTGGTTATTTGCCATTCCAGTTGATATTATTACTGGTTTCTTTTGTTTTGCTATAGAATAAATCAAATTTAAATCACTTATATCAAAAGAAGCAACTTTATATAATTGCACTTTTAACTTAGAAAGACTTTCAATAGCATCATCATCACAAGGAGATGAAAAAAAAACAAGACCTCTATTTTCAGAAAATTTTTTTAATTTTTTTTGCCAAGACCTATTTAATTCTAACGATTTAATCAAATCATACATTGGCTTATTATTTAGAAAATCAAATCCTGGAGAATATTTAGAAAAATGAGATGAAGCTCTAAATGTTTGAAATTTAACCGCGTCTGCTCCAGCTTTGTATGCAGCGTCAATTAATTTGTAGGCTAAATTTATATCTTGATTATGATTAGATCCAATTTCGGCTATAATAAAACAAGGTTGATTATCTCCAATAAATTTATTTCTATCAATTTTAATTTTCATAAAAGCAATTTTTCCAATATCTTTTTAATGTGATTTTTTTTTTGTTTTTTATTATTTTTTTCATTTTAGAAAATGGATCTATTCCAAGTGCTAATGACAAACAGAACGTTGTTGAAATTCTTGGATTAATTTCTATCACATAAGCCTTATTCTCAAATTTATTATAAACTAATTGTACATTGTATACATTTTTTTCTGGAAAAAAATTATGAATTTTTTTACATAAAGAAATTATTTTTTTGTTATAAGAGACTGAGCCAGAAATTGTAATTCCTTTTTTTTTATCTATTAAAACAGGTACAATATTTAATAATTTTTTTTTACTATCTAATAACATTTGAACAGTAAATTCTAACCCTTTTATTTCATCTTGTATAATATAGTTTTCGGAATTATATTTTTTATTTAATTTAAAACTGTTTAATTCATTTTTTGTTTTAATAAAAAAAACCTCTCGAGAACCTCTTCCTTTTCTTGGTTTTAAAACATAATTAATATTTTTTTCTTTTAAGTCAAAGTCTTTAAACAAAAAAGTGCGAGGTACTGAAATTTTTTTTTTAATAAATAATTGACTCATATAAAACTTATCTTGCGTTCGTTTTATGAAATTTAAATTTGGTAAAAATATTTTTGTTTTGCCAAATTTTTTTTTATTTTGACAAATTAAAATTAGTTCTTCATCAATTCCAGGAACTAAATAGTCTATTTTTAATTTTTTACATAAATAAACAAGTTTTGACAAATAAGTTTTTTCTCTGCACCATGGTAATTTAAACCTATTAGAATAGTTTATATTTGGATCAATGGAGTGAAAGTCAGCATCACCAAAAAATAGATTATATTTTTTATGAAGAAAATTCCAAATTGCAGCATTTCCAGCACCACCACCTCCTGTAAAAAAAATATTTTTCATTTTAATTTATAATCCTTTCCTCGCTTACCCTTATTATTTTAGAACCCACCTTAGAAATATTTTTTTTATATGTTTTTATGCCCAAGTAATCTTTTACCCACCACTCACAATCTTTAAATCCCAGAATATGGCGCATTAAAACTGTAGACGAAAGTCTAGGATTAATCTCAAATATAGTTATTTTATTTTTATAGATTTTTAGCTGAACATTTATACAACCATATAAACCTATATCATAAGCAATTTTTTTTAGTGTTTTTTCTAATTTTTTATTCTTTACAATTTTTGCATAATAAGTTTTATCTTTAAATAATTTCCTTTCCATTATTAAAGAACTTGAAAAATTACCTAGCTTGACCAGTGCGCAAGTATACTCTTTTCCTTTATTTAAAAATTCTTGAACAATCCACTCTTTTTTATTAAGTGACTTAAGATATTTTAATTCTTCTTTAGAATTTATTACTTTGTAGTTTTGGTTTCCCGAACCAGACCTTTTTTTAAGAAAAAAAGGAATTTTAATTTTTTCATTACTGCTTAATAAATAACAAAACCTAGGATGATAGAATTTTTTTTTTTTTAAATATTTGAAAGTTTCATATTTGTCTAAAAATTTTATTACGATCTTAGGATTATTAATTAAAATTGGAAAATTTTTAATAAATTTTTTTTCTTTTGAAAAAAAAAACATTTCTTGTTCAGTGGTAGGAATTATAAGATCATATTTTTTTGCAATTTTACCAAAATGATTAGAAAATTTTTTATGATTAGGTCGAAATGATTTTATAACTTTTTTAAATACCAAATTTCCTGGACCCTCGTTTAAAATATCCATTCCATGGATAACGCTTTTTTTAAAACATTTGATCAGTATTTTGTAAACAGATTGACCAATATCTCCATGGGCTCCTGTAATTAATATTTTCATAATAAATTAAAATGTTAAGTACTTAACTAATTGATTTTTTTCAGGGTCATTGTTGTTGACTTGGGCTATTTCGTTCATAGAATTATATTTTGTAGTTTTAAGAATATATTTTTTTTTTTCTAGATCTAGCAATGCCCAGCATGCTCCTTTGTTCTTATCTCTGGGCTGGCCCACAGAACCGGGATTAATTATTATTGTTGAGTCTACTTTTTTTATCATTTGCCTATGAGTATGACCTAATAAAACAAAATCTTTACCTAAACTTGCACATTTCTTAAACACAGATATTTCCCTATCAGGATACAAATAATAATTAACATCCCATGGTGATCCATGACATAAGATAAAATTAAAGTTTTTAATTATAACTTCTAAAGTTTCAGGCATTTTTTCTAAAAATTGCAAATGTTTTGAATTTAGCTTTTCTAAAGCTTCTTCTATTCCACTACCATGTATATTTTTATAATATTCCAAAAGTTTAGAATTTTTTATAATTTCGAAAAGCATATTTTCATGGTTTCCTCTAACACATTCAATATCCCAATTAAAAAGTAAATCTATACATTTTTCAGGCTCATAGTAGTAACCGACATAATCTCCAAGACAAAATAATTTTTTTACACCTTCATTTTCAACATCTCTTAAAACAGCTTTTAAAGCAGTATAGTTTCCATGAATATCTGACAAAATAGCAATTTTCATTTTAAATTTTGCAATGCTTCTTTAAAGTTCATAAATGAAAATCCAGAACTAACCTCTATAACTTGGTCATGAGTGTCTTTTCCTTTTTTAATTAATGGATGTGCGCTAGGTAGCAATACTTCACAAACTGTTTCTAACATTTTTTTAATTGTTAAGATCTCACCGCCAGAATAAAAAATTCCATATTTCTTATTTTTTAAACAATACTCAATTGCTTTAGCAGCATCTTTTGCAAAAACATAATTCCTTTTACTGTTTCCAGTGCCATTAAGTTCGGGTGGAATTCCACTTAATGCATTTTCAATTGATTGATTTAAACCTAAATGCCTAGGACCTTTGTAGCCAAATATTCCACCAAATCTTATTATTGTATATTTGCAGTTTGAATTAATTATTTCTTTTTCTGCTAATAATTTTTGCCTACCATATTCACTTCTTGGCTCTAATGGAGTTTTAATATTATATAATTTGTGATGAAATCCGTGAACAATTGTCCCTGAAGAATGAATTAAATGAACATTTTGTGATTTGCAAAAATTTGCCATTAACTCTACTAGTTCTACATTAACTTTAAACATTTCATCAGATTCAATATCAGAAAAACTAGGCTTAGCAGCTAAATTAACTATTACGTCAGGCCTTATTTCATTCAATATTTTTAATACTTGTTCTTTAGAACTTAAGTCGCAAAATATTTCATTTTTAGATGTAATGTTGCCTCTTAAAATTTTTATATAATTATATTTTAAGCTATTAAATAAAGAAACTGTATGTTTCCCTAAAAAACCACTGGCTCCTGAAACAAGTATTTTCAAAATTTATTTTGTAAGCTTTTTTGCTAAATGTGTAATTTTTTTGTCTTCTTTATGAATTTTATATAATATTTTAGATGCTTCTTTTGGTGAATATTTAAAAGCAACACGCAATATATCCATCCAATTTTGATTATTTTTTTTTCTTGCTTTCTCTATTTGATCTATAACTTTTAAATACTTATTCTTTATCGGTTTAGTTATTTTCATTTTATATTTATTAAATTAATTAATACTTCTAACCAAAATAAATGCTTCCGAATATTTATTGCCAGAAATTGAACCTCTCCATTTATTTAAAGCTTTAATTCCTTCTATTGAGCGTGGGTGGGGTGATTTTTTCATTTCATCTCTATAACATCTTAATGCTTTTAATTTAAAATGCATGGTTTGATCTATTTTTTCAAACCAATTTGGAATAAAACTTTTATCTTTTTTATTATCAAACATCCAAGAAGTGGTGCATGAAATTTCAAAAGAAAATATTTTATTAATAATTTTTTTTTTAATTTTTTCAGGTCTACATGCTGTGATCACAGCATTAAATGCAATTCTATGATCAAGATTTAAATCATTTGAATGATGAGTAAATACAACATCTGGACTATATAATTTAATATACTTTTCAATTTTTTGAATAATATCCAACATAGGTACAGTATCTAATTTCTGATCAGGAAAGTTTAAAAATACTGGCTTTTCAGTTCCTAGTATTTTTGATGCCTTGAGGGCGCTTTTTTTTCTAGAAATAGTTTTTTTTTCAGAAAAATTTTTATTTTCTTTTCTAGCATCCTCGCCATTTGTTAAAAAAATAACATTTACTTTATGACCTTTTTTTGCGTATTTTTTTATAGTTGCTCCACATCCAATTACATCATCATCGGGATGTGCTGCAATTATTAATATTTTATCTTTTTTTTTCATCATAATTAAATTATTTTTCTAAAAACTGGTTTTATTGGTCTTCCTAATAAATAAGCGCCAACCCCCTTCTTTAAACTCTTTATATAAATTCTGAGAGATTTATTAAATGCTTTAACAAAAAAATCGACATCTTTTTTAGAATGAGAATAGCATGGTATAAAAACTCCTTGAAATAAAACTCCATTTTTAATCATTTCTT
>MDTE01116795.1_pt1 | contig 15146 bp, 16 predicted proteins | sample 811231 | NCBI WGS metagenome assembly MDTE01 (sample SAMN05326651, study PRJNA326480) | marine metagenome | isolation source: seawater | place: Indian Ocean: Red Sea | collected 2010 | reverse complement strand
GAATCTCTAAATGTTTCACGTGAAACATTTCCAGAATTAGAGAGGTTTCGTCAGACTATAATAGAAAAAAACAAAGTAATTAATTTAATAAGCAAAGACTCAGAAAAATCTTCTAAAGAAAGACATATAATTGATAGTGCACAAATAATTGATTTTATTGATATAAATGGATCTACTTGTACTGATATTGGCTCAGGTTCAGGTTTACCAGGAATTGTTTTAGCAATTATAATGAAGCATAAAAAATCTGATATGAAATTCAGATTATACGAAAAGAGTTTCCATAAGAGCAATTTCTTAAAAGAAGTAACAAGTAAATTTAATCTGAATGTAGAAGTGTATCAAAAAGATATTTTTAATGAAAAAAATTTAAGTTCAGACGTTATTGTAACTAGAGCATTCAAACCTTTGCCAGTCGTTTTAGAACTTATTAAAAATAATTTTAAATTTTTCAATGAAGTAATTTTATTTTTAGGAAAAAATGGAAAAGAGCTTATCGAAAAAGTTTCATTGGAATGGAAAATTAAATATGAAATCAGAGAAAGTATTACAAATAAGGGTTCATTAATTTTAAAAATTAAAAACTTAGAAAAAAAATGAGAGAAAAAATTATTTCAATAATAAATCAAAAAGGAGGTGTAGGAAAAACTACCACTATAATAAATCTAGCAGCAGGTTTAAGCTTGCATGGGAAAAAAGTTTTAGTAATTGACTTGGATCCTCAAGGTAATGCTACCACAGGATTAGGATTATCAAATTTAGTCAACTCCCAGAAATCAATTTACAGTGTTTTAAATGGGACAAAAAAAATTTCAGATGTAATAGAAAAAACGAATTTTAACAATCTTGACTTAATCACATCAAACGTTGATCTATCAGGTTTAGAGGTTGAAACAGCCGGAGACAACAGAAGAGCTTTTATTTTGAAGGAGAAAATAATGGCTTATTTAAATGATTCTGGAGGAGTATATAGCCATATTTTGATAGATTGCCCGCCATCTCTAAGTCTACTAACGATTATGGCGCTAGTAACATCAGACTCATTATTAGTGCCACTTCAAACGGAATTTTTCGCTTTAGAGGGTGTCACGCAACTTATGAAAACAATTGAAAGAATTAAAAATAACCTTAACCCGAAACTTTCAATTAGAGGGATTTTATTAACAATGTACGATAAAAGAAATAAACTTTCTGGCGAGGTTGAGAAGGAGGCAAGAGATTATTTTAAAGAGAAAGTATATCAAACAGTAGTCCCAAGAAATGTTAGATTGTCAGAAGCACCATCTCATGGAATGCCAGTTTTATTTTATGATAAATCGTGTCCCGGCAGCAAATCTTATTTTAATTTTACACATGAATTTATCAATCAGGACAAAATAATGGAGACTGCAGCATGACAAATACAGTTAAAATAAAAAAGGGTTTGGGTAGAGGATTATCATCTTTAATAGGCGACACAAGTTCGAAAAATAAAACAAATAAAGTTCCAATAAGTGAGATAGTAAGAAATAAATTTCAACCAAGAAAAAATTTCAAGAAAGAGCAAATGGAAGAGCTGACTAGCTCAATTAAGGAAAGAGGAATAATTCAGCCAATTATTGTAAGAAAACAATCTGATAAATATGAAATTATAGCAGGAGAAAGAAGATGGCAGGCTGCCCAGAATGCAGGTTTACATGAAGTACCAGTTGTTGAAATAGAAGCCGATGATTTAAAATCTTTAGAATTTGCAATCGTTGAGAATGTTCAACGTGATGATCTTAACCCAATTGAGGAAGCAAATGGGTACAAAAGACTTATAGAAGATTTCAATTATGATCAGGATAAAGTGGCTAAATTTATTGGGAAAAGTAGGACACATATTTCTAATAGTTTAAGATTATTAACACTTCCAGATGCAGTCATTAAACTTGTAGAAGAGCAAAAATTAACGCAGGGCCACGCAAAAGTACTTGTTGGATTAGAAAATTGTCATCAAATCGCAAAAAAAATTATTGATAAAAAATTATCTGTAAGACAATCAGAAAATCTTGTTAGAATTTATAAATCTCCTAAAAAATTTAAAGTAATAACTAATGATAGTAACATCAAAGCCCTAGTAAGTAGTCTTCAGGAAAAAACAGGTTTAACAGTAAAGATTTTTCACAGAAAAAATAGCAAGGGCACCCTAACTTTTGAATATAACAATACAGATCAGCTTGATAGGTTAGTAATGGTAATTAAGGCTAACTATTAGAAGTATTTAAAAAAATGTCGAAGATTAGATTATTTGAAAATTCATAATTTTTTTTAAAATTTATTTCAAGATTATTTGCATCATCTAACAAATTATAAATTTTAGAAATAGTCCAATTGTTAATCTGCTTTTTAACAATTTCTTTATCTTTCCAAAATATTGGAGGTCTAAATTTATTAATGACTTCCTCAGAATTTCCGCTTCGATCAGCTAGTTTTTTGAGCTCTATCAAACGTTTTAGTCTTGATATAAAAGATCTAATTAAAATAATACTATCAGTTTTGCCAAATGAATTATTGTTGATTATTTTACAAACTTTCTTATGGTTTTTAGCTAGACAATTATCTATCAATTCAAAATAATTTTCTGAATGGTTTAAATTTATTAATTTAATAATTTCATCATTACTTATTGTCTTTTTATTTAAACAATAATTTAAAATTTTATCCATTTCATTTTTAAGATTTCTTCTATCCCCTGAACATTTATCAATAATCAGGTTAATATTTTCACTTGATATAGATATATTATTTTTTTTAAAAAAATGATTAGCTATATTTATCAACGAAAGCTCTTTATCTTGATAAAATGGTACACAAATTAATTTTTTTTCATTTTCAAAAAATTGTCTAATCTTTGATCTCTTTTCTAGCAAACCTGAGCTCAAAATAATTTTTTTGTTAAATATTTTTTTTTCAGAGATTTTTTCAATTATTCCAAACAATTTTGCCGTTACTCTTGATACTAAAATTATCTTTTCTTTTTCAAATAAAGATTCATTTAAACAAGTTTCTAAAAAAATATCCTCATTTTCTAAGATTTGATTTTCATCATATTTAATAAATTCACCAGTAAAATCTTTTAAAAAAATATTATTTATTAACTCTTCTTTTTGTCCTTCATTTTCTCCATAAAATAAAAAAAAAGTTGATTGATCTTTATTTAATTTGTTGAAAGAAAACGATTTAACTATCATAAACTATTAGTTAGAAAAAAAATAATATCTTGCCCTAATAGATTTGAAAGATCTTTTTTATACTTATCCTCTAGTTCTTTTTCCTCAATTTTTTTACTTTTTGCCTCCAAGTAAACTTCCCTTCTAAAAGACTTATTAATTGAGTTACCGTCAGATGAAGTTAAATCAATTTTGAGTTCTATAGAAATATTATAATTTTTTGCGTTACCACTATTGTCTTTATTTGCTATTTTCTTGGTGTATTCAGAGCTTACAATTAAATCATATTTTTTTCCGCTCTCTTTGAAATTTTGAAATTTTTTTAGATTATTTAAAATATAGTTGTTAACTTTTCTGTCTCCACTAAATTCTATTTCATTAATATAAAAACTTACTTTTTCCGAATTATTTAAAGGAACGTAACCACAACTAGCGGTAACCGTTAGAAGAAATAAAATCATGGTTTTTTTAAAAATAATCATTTTAAATTAAGAAATTTATTAATCTGTTTTTTACATAAAAATGTTTTTTTACTTTATTATCTTTAATTAGTTTATCAAAATTTTTACTTTTCAATACTTCATTAATAATAGCCTTTTCTGCAGTATCTTTTTTCACTTTAAAAATTCCTTTCTTTTTACCATTTATTTGGATAACTATGTTAACATTTTCTTCAATGAGGTATCTCGGATCAATTTTAGGCCAATTATAATTTTCTATTTTAAGTTCCTCTAAACATTCATTAGCAAAATGAGGCATAACTGGTGATATTGATATTAAAAATTTTGAATAATCTTTTATTAAATTATCAAAATTTTCACCTTTTTTACAAATTTGGGCAAAAAAACTAAAAGCTTCATGAATATTTGCTATAATTACGTTGTAATGAAAATTTGATAGATTTCTCTCAATTTTATTTAAATATTGATTGATAAATTTTGATAATTCAATTGAACTGTTTTGTGTATGTTTTTTACTGATTAACTTAATTTTTTCGTGGTTTGAAAATAGTTTTTGTATAAATTTATAAGAAGCCAACATTCCTTGATCTGACCATTGTACATCCTTCTCAGGAGGGCTGTCTGATAAAATAAATAATCTTACTGCATCAGCACCATATAAACTAATTATCTTTTCAGGATCGATGGTATTCTTTTTTGATTTGGACATTGACTCTGAGGGTCCAACCTTTATTTTCTTTGAGGTATCAGATTTTAAAAAATAGTTTTTTCCATCATTAGTTTCTACCTCTTCTGGGCTTCTCCAATTATTACTTTCATCCTTATAAGTCTCGTGACAAACCATGCCTTGAGTGAATAATCCTTGAAAAGGCTCTTTAATATTGAATTCATTATTATCAAATCCAATTGCTCTCATGAAAAACCGTGAATATAATAAGTGCAAAATTGCGTGTTCCACTCCACCGATATACTGATCTACTGGCATCCAATATTTAATTTCTTCAATATTAAAAGGGTTTTTGCTTTCCTTAGGTGAACAAAACCTTAAAAAATACCACGAGGAATCAACAAAAGTATCCAGTGTATCAGTTTCCCTAAGGTAAGTTTTACCTCCTATTTTAACTTTTCTCCACTCTTCAGCTTTTTCAAGTGGATTACCTTTTGTATCTAAATTAATTTTTTCAGGGAGTTTTACTGGTAGTTGATCTTCTGGTACTGTCATACAAGAATTGTTTTCATCATATATAATAGGAATTGGACAACCCCAATACCTTTGTCTTGAGATGCCCCAATCTTTAAGTCTAAAATTTATTTTCTTTTTTCCTAATTTTTTTTTTTCCAAAATTTTTATTGTTTCAATTATTGACTCATCTGGAGCTTTAAGGTTATTTAAAAATTTTGAATTGATGACTTTTCCAGGCCCACTGTATGCTTCATTTTTAACTTTGAAACTTTCATCTTTATCAGGTGGGCTTATTACTGTTTTAATTTCTAAATCATATTTTTTTGCAAAGTCAAAGTCTCTTTGATCATGCGCAGGACATCCAAAAACAGCTCCAAATCCATAATCCATTAATACAAAATTAGCAAAATAAACTGGTACCTTTATTGTTTCATCGAGAGGATTTATTGCCAAAAGTTTAGTTTTAAATCCAATTTTTTCAGCATTCGCTATAGACTCTTCCGTTGTTCCTGTTTTAGAGCATTTATCTTTAAAAGCTTTAAAATCCTGTTGATCCTCATAATATTTAGATAATGGGTGGTCTACGGAAAGAGCTAAAAAGGAAAAGCCAAAAAGAGTATCTGGTCTAGTTGTAAAACATTTAATTTTATCGATATTTTTATTCCCCGTCACACTGAAGTCAATTTCACAACCAAACGATTTTCCAATCCAATTTTGTTGCATAACTTTTACTTTATTTGGCCAATTAACTAATTGATTAAGTTCTTCCTGTAATTCATCAGCAAACTTTGAAATATTAAAAAACCATTGACTCAACTGTTTTCTTTCAACTTCAGCTCCCGATCTCCATCCTTTTCCATCTATAACTTGTTCATTTGCAAGCACTGTCTCATCTACAGGGTCCCAATTCACATAATTTTCTTTTTTGTAAACTAAACCTTTTTTAAACATGTCAATAAATAGTTTTTGCTGATGTTTGTAATAATCTAACGAACAAGTAGAAATTTCTCTATCCCAATCAATTGACAGTCCCAACTGCTTAAGTTGTATTTTCATTGTTTCTATATTATTTTGAGTCCAAATTTTTGGGTTTTGCCTATTTTGCCTAGCTGCATTTTCAGCGGGCATACCAAAAGAATCCCAACCCATAGGATGTAATACGTTGTATCCACTTAAACTTTTGTATCTAGATAAAACGTCTCCAATTGTATAATTTCTAACATGTCCCATATGAATTTTACCAGATGGATATGGAAACATTTCTAAACAATAAAATTTTTTCTTTGATTTATCTATAATAGATTTAAAAGATTTTTTATCTTCCCAAAATTTCTGCCATTTACTCTCAATTAACTTAAAATTGTATCTTTCCACTCTAACTTATTAATAATGTTTATTTGCTTTTGATTTAATTTTGTTCTGGAGCATCACCACCTTTAGACTCCGTTCCAACATAAGGGTTTTCTTTTTTGTTTTTTTCAATTATTTCTTTTTTATATCTTGCTGCTTTCTTTAAAATATTAAGCTTCAATTCAGCAACAAGATCATTGTTTTTTTGATTTACACTGCAATTTGTTAGATTTTCTGAACATTGTTTTAAAAAAATATTAATATCTAAAGCGTCTGACCTAATTTCATTAGTTAAAAATCTTACAGTAATTTTAATAGATTCATTGGGAGTATTATTCTCACTATACCAATCAGTAATAACTATGCCTCCACTGTAATTTGCTGAAACTAATGGCATAAAGTCTAAGGTATCTAAAGTAGCTCTCCATAAGGGATTGGAGCTTGCAAATTCAAAATTTCCACCTTTTTTATTTGTACTGCCCATTATCCTAAATCCTCTACCTTCCTCAATATTTTTTTTAACTCTTTCTTTTGGATCAGGGGGGAATTCTTTGGCATCCACAGGCTTATACTTAAGTGGCCCACAAGAAGTATTTAGTATAAGCAAAATTACACTGAAAAGATAAAAATATAGTCTCATAATGATTGTATTCGAAAGTTTATATTAAAAAATACCCATTAATAAAGGTAAATTTAATGATGCATTTATGCAACACTTATAATTAAATTTAGTGTAAATTGCTTATTTCTGGAAAAAATACAGAATATTTTGGTAGAAACACACTGTTTATAATTAATTATACAACAATAAAGGAGAATATTATGAACAAACTAACAAAAGTTGGTTTAACAGCATTAGCTTCTACTTTAATTGCTGCATCAGCAAACTCTGCTGATTGGAGCGTTAGCGGTAGTGCTTCTGTAAGTTATACTAACGTATCAAACACATCTAACACTAACCCTTTCTCTTTTGGTGACTCAGTTACTTTTAGCGCAAGTGGTGATTTAGATAACGGTATGGCTATTTCTACTAAAATGGAATTAGACGGTAACGTAATGGATGATAGACATTTAACTTTATCATCTGACAGCATGGGAACAATCGCAATAACATCATCTATGACAGCTGGTGGTATTGGAAAAGTTGGTGATAAAGTTCCAAATGCTTACGAAGAAGTTTACGATGTAACAGATGCAACTGACTACGGTCTACCATCTCAAAACATCTCTTCAACAAACCAATTAGGTTGGACATCTCCAGAATTTAGTGGTTTAACAGTTACAGCTGGTATCACTCCTAAATCTGACGCAGGTGCTGACTCAGATAATTCTTGGGCAGTAATGTATGATGCTGGAGACATGGTTGATGGTTTAGCTATCGGTTATGGTCAAGCTGAAAACGGAAATACTGCTGAGGCTGAAACTGTATATATAACATATACAACAGGTGGTTTATCAGTTGGTTACCAAGACTCTACTTACGATGTAACTGCAGCTACTGGTTCTGACGAAGACTCACAACACTTAGGTGTATCTTTCGCAGTTAACGAAAACTTATCAGTTTCTGCTGGTAGACAAGACGTAGAAATTGGAACAAGTGCTAGTGAAGAAGAAAACACAGGTTTCTCTGCTTCATACACTATGGGTTCAATGACTATAAGTGGTTTTGCTAACAAAGTTGATAACGCAGGTGGAACAGCTGGAACTTCAAAAGAAGCTAAAGGTGTTAACGTAGCGTTTTCATTCTAAGTTTTAGAATTTTAAAACAAATTAAAGGCCCCAACTTGGGGCCTTTTTTTTACTCAAAATATTTTATCCCAGCAAAGCCTGTAAAATTTAATAATTTTAAAAGTTTTAAATTTTTTGCATTGATACCACCAAGGGCAATTTTATTTCCTTTAAACAATTCATAAATGTGTTTTGATTTATGCATTCCAATAGCACTACGGTTTTTATCTTTAAATATTGGTGAAATAAATAGCTCTTGAACTTTTTGTCTTTTTTTAATCTCTATGTCATGTGCGTTATGAGCGGATCCAATTACTAAAAAATTTTTTTTTAAGCAGAAAGAGCTAGACCGAATTCTTTTGTTGTGAGCAGATAAATATACTCCATCCAGACCAAGTTTAATTGCCAACCTAACATTATTTGCTAAAATAAGTTTAATTCTATTTTTTTTGCAAAAAATAGCTGTTTTCACAAGTAGTTTAATATTAATTTGATCAGACTTTGCTCTCCAAATTAAATTTATATTTCTACTTAATTTTTTTAGTTTAGTATGATTAAAGTCATCAATAAAATGATATTTTTTTAGAGATTGTATATGCATGAATCAGTAAAAAACTTAATTCATTTAAAAGAAAAAGTTAACAAAAAAATTGACCAATTAGGTTTTGAAAATTATCACCCACAGATTATTGCTGTCTCAAAAACATTTTCTATGGAAAATATAATGCCATTAATAGATTTTGGTCACATACATTATGGTGAAAACAAAGTACAGGAAGCAGTAGATAAATGGTCAATATATAAAAAAAAAAATAATAAAATTAAGTTACATATGATTGGCAGGTTACAGTCGAATAAAGTTAAGCTTGCTGTAAGTTTATTTGATTTTATTCATTCTGTAGATAGTTCAAAACTAGTTAAAAAAATATCAGAAGAACAAAAAAAAACTGGAAGAAAAATTAAAGTATTTCTACAAGTTAACATTGGAAAGGAAGTTCAAAAGTCGGGAATTACTCTAGAAGAAGTATCGACGCTTCATAATGAATGTATTGAAAATAATTTGGATGTAGCCGGTCTAATGTGCATACCTCCAATTAATAATGATGTTAAGACTGATTTCTTAAAAATCAAAAATAAAAACGAAGAACTCAAATTAGAATCCTTAAGCTTAGGAATGAGTGGAGATTATATAGAGGCTTTAGAGGTTAAATCAGATTTTTTAAGAATTGGTACTAAAATATTTGGTAATAGAACTTAATTTTCAATAACTATTTTAGAATTTTTATTAATCAATTTTATCATTATTAAAAAATCCTTTTTAGATAACGCCAAACATCCAGCTGTAGGTTTATAACTTTTAGTTAGATGAATAAATATAGCACTTCCATAATTTTTTTTAACTTTAAAATAATTATAGTATATTGGTATCATCAAATCATACTTGAAGTCTTTTCTAAAAAGTTTTTCATAACTTAATTTAATATCTTTTCTGATATTTATAAGTTTATTATATTTTGTTGATCTTGTGTCGTTGCACCATCCCATATTTTTTTTAATTGATATTGCAGTTAAATTTGTTTTAATATTCTTAGTTTTATCAGCTCTAAAATATAAATTCCCTAATTTGAACTTTCCCAAAGGAGTGCCCTTATCACCTTCTAATTTTTTTTTCTTAATTCCTGCTTTTCCAATGCAACATTTTAGTTTAAATTGATTAATATATAAATTTTTATTTTTATATTTAATGATCATATAATGAGCAGTTTTAATTTAGTCGTATATAATTGTACTCCATTGTTCAGTATACTTGAAGAATTAAAAAATTTTTTCAATATTAATTTACAAAATCAAATAGATGAAAAAAATAGCTTATTAAAATATATAGAAAAAAATCCTAATACTCTTGTAATTTCTATTGAAAAAGTTGATAGTAAAATTAATCATTTAATTATTAATAAACCTATTAAAATTAAAGCGTTAATTGAAAAGATTAATATCAACTTATCCAAGTCTAACTACAAAACAAAATCAAATATTATTTTAAATAATTATTTTTTAGACATTAATTCAAGGTATTTATTTAGAGATAATAAAAAACTTAAACTAACGCAAAAAGAGGTTGAACTAATTGAATACTTGAATAATTCTAATTTTGAAAAATCCCCACAAAATCTTCAAAAAGATATTTGGAAACATAGCTCAGAAGTTGAGACACATACTGTAGAAACTCATATTTATAGGTTAAGAAAAAAGATAAATGAAAAATTTGCAGATAATAATTTCATAATAAATAACAAGAAAGGATATAAACTTAATCATTGAAAAAAAGAAATTTTATAGCAAAAAGTTTAAGATTAAAAAGATTCAGTCAAAAAAAGATAAAACCAAAAAAAGGAAAAGGCAGCTTTAAAAGAAAGAAGAAATAGCTTCTACAGTCTTGCTCCAATTTGCTGAATAACTTTAGAGGACATTTCTGTACCTTTTTCTAAGCTTTCTTTTAGAGATAAATTATTCACATATCCATGTAGAAATCCTGCAGCAAAAAGATCACCAGCACCTGTAAGATCTACAATTTTAAGATCTTGTTTTATACCGCACTCAACAACCATTTCTCCTTGTATTGCAATTGCTCCCTTTTCACCTCTGGTAATAATTAATAGCTTATTAAGTTGTTTTGAAAAATTAATGACCTCATCAAATTTTTTTGCTTCAATTAAAGATGTGATCTCTTGTTCATTAGCAAACGTTATATCCAATTTATTCTTAACCAATTCGAGGAAGTGAGATTTATGTCTATCCACACAAAATTGATCAGAAAGTGACATAGCAACTTTGTTTGCATTATTAATAGCTTTATCAAATGCTTTTTTTGGGTCCCCTTCATCCCATAGATAACCTTCTAAAAATATTATCTCACTTTGCTTAACAGCATTAATATTAACATCATTTTCGTTGATTTTTCCTGCAGTTCCTAAAAAAGTACACATCGTTCTTTCCGAGTCTGGTGTGACTAAGATTAAGCATGTACCTGTTGGTAATTCTTCTTTCTTTTTAGAATAAAAATATTCCACATTCTCCTTTTTTAAACCTTCTTCATATTTACCACCAAAATTATCATCGGAAACTTTGCCTATAAAACCTACTTTATTTCCAAGTTGAGATATACCAACTATAGAATTTGCTACAGAACCACCTGAAACAGTTTTTTCAATTTTTAAATCCGTTAAAAGCTTTTTAAATTCTTTTTCATCAAATATTAATTTCATTGTGCTTTTTGTTAATCCATTTTTAGAGATGAATTCATCATTAACTTTACAAATTACATCAACAATTGCGTTTCCTATCCCTAAAATTTTCATAATTAAGCTTTCTTAGTATTAATTGGTTTTTTTCTGTAAGGATAACAAGTAGTACAGATTTTACAAGATATTCCATAGCACTCTCTTGCTTTACAATATTCTCTTCCATAATAGATTATTTGCAGGTGAAGTTTGTTCCAATATTTTTTTGGAAATAATCGTTTTAAATCTCTTTCGGTTTGTACTACATTTTTTCCACTAGTCAGCCCCCATCTCTGAGCAAGTCTATGAATGTGTGTATCTACTGGAAAGGCTGGGTAACCAAATCCTTGGGACATCACTACGCTAGCAGTTTTATGTCCAACACCAGGCAAATTTTCTAGTTCCTCAAAAGTTTTTGGTACTTTACCCTTATATTTTTCTAATAAAGTTTTTGAGAGGTTATAAACACTTTTTGCTTTAATTCTAAATATACCAATACTTTTAATCAATCTTTCTATCTTTCTTCTACCGAGTTTAACAAAATGTTCAGGTTTATTATATTTTGGATAAATATTTTTTGTAACATTATTTACGTTAGCATCAGTACATTGCGCAGATAAAAGTACAGATATTAGTAAGGTAAAAATATTTCTATGTTTTAAAGGTATAGGAGTCTTCGGGTATATTCTATTTAAAATTTTAAGAATAATTTTTGCTCTCTGAACCTCATTCATTATTTAAAATTCAAAAGATTTCGCATTGAATAGAGGCCAGATTTTTTATTTATTAACCATTTTGCAGCAGTCAATGCACCTTCAGAATAAAGTGCTCTATCAAATGCTACATGATTGAGGGTAATGATTTCTTTTCCACTAGAAAATTTTACTTCGTGTTCGCCAATTATTTCTCCTTTTCTTAAAGAGTTAAAATTGATTTTTTTACTGAAAGGGAATGATTTTCTATTAAGATATTTTTTTCCAATCATTTTATAAAGATCCTTGTTTTTACCAATTGCAATACCTTTACCTAGCATCAAAGCAGTTCCGGATGGATGATCTTTTTTATGCTTGTGATGCACTTCCATTACTTTGCTTAAAAAGTTGTTACCAAGAGATGCTGAAGTTATTTCTGTTAAATACATTAACAGATTAATTCCTAAACTCATATTACCTGCCTTTAAAATTGGAATTTTTTTTGAATGTTTTCTTATTAAATCTTCCTCTTTCTTGGTAAATCCAGTTGTTCCAACCACAACCCTCTTTTTTAATTTTGAAGCAATTTTTAAGACCTCAAAAGTACATTTAGGCACTGTAAAATCTATTATTACGTCTGCTCCTTTGAATGCTTTTTCTGTGTTAAACTCAGGTTTTAATCCCGCAAGACTCTTATGAATTCTCCTATTTTCGGTAATAGATACAATTTTAATGTTTCCGTCTTTATTTGCAGATTTTATAAGCTGCTGACCCATACGTCCCATGCAGCCTGTAATTGCTAATTTAATTTTTTTAGGCATATATTTTTAAATATCAAAAAAAAACAAATTTAACACTAATATTCGTATCCTAAATATTTAAGATCATCCGAATAGTATTTATTCATTTTTGTTATTAAATCTCTATTTAATAATTCTTTCCAATTATTTTTAGGTCCTAGATAGAAAAATTCTCTTTTATTGTTATTAAATGGAGAGTTTACACTTTCATTAAAATCTCCTTTCTTTTCACTTTCTTTCATACTTTCAAATTTTGTTGTTAAAATTGCCTTTTTAAGTTTGATCTCATCAACTTTCTTTTCATGATTAGATAATAGACTGGTAAAAAGAATTAACTTCTTAAAAGTTTTTTCTGGATCATTTATCATATCCTCATATTTTAATATCAATCTTTTATAACTATTCATTTTGCACCACGATGTATAATTTATTTTCCATGACGAAATAAACTGATTTCTAGAATAAACCTTTTCTTTATTGGTGAGTATTTTATCCTTGTCAGCCATAAAATTAAAAGTTTGATCATAGGATTGCAAATCTAAATGATTTTTAAGAGATGTAATGACATTTCTGGGATCTCTTATAATATAAATGACACCAAGCGTATATTCCGATGTTGTAAAAGGATATTTCCCAATTTTAAGTAATGCATTGTGCGTTTTTAAGAAAACTACCTTATTATCTTTTGTTAGTCTTTTTTGTGATTCTTCCCAGTGCAAATGAATGGTATTATTTTCTATATATTTCTTTCCAATAATTTTTGGATTAGGATAGTCTGGTATTTGCATTAATTGTTTTGGGTCATATACTCCATCTTTAGTGTAATAATATGCCGTTAAAACTCCTCTAACCCATGTATTCCCGCTTTTTGGATATGAAGCAACCCAGATAATCATTTAAAACTCATATTCTAAATTTTTTAATTGTTCTTTATAAATTTCGTTTATCTTATTAATTATTTCCTTATCCAAAACTTTCTTCCAGTTATTGTTTGGCCCCAAATAAAAAAATTTTTTTTTCTTTAAAGTTTTTTCAGAGTAAACTTTTTCTTCAAAATGTCCCAATTTCTCAATATCTTGCATTTTTTCAAAACTTGTAGTTTCAATAGCATTAGTGAATTTTTTCTTGTTTATATTTTCATTTTTATTTGTAATTTTGTTAACAAAATTAATTATTTTTTCAAAAGTTTTAACAGGGTTTTCAACTAAATCTTCGTATTTAACTAAAATTTTTTTTACACTATTATTTTTTTCAATCCAAGATAAGTAATTAATTTTCCATGAAGTGATGATTTGGCTTTTTGAGTAATTATTATTAAACCCCCATACGTATGTATTATCGTCCATAAGGAAATTTAATGCATCCTCATAATTACTAAAATCATAATGATGTTTAATTGATGTTACAACGTTTCTTGGATCTCTAACTATATAAATTGCTCCAAGGGTATACTTCGAACTTGTAAATTGTTTGCCATGAGCTGCTATTAATGCGTTGTGAGTTTTTAAAAATTTAATCTTTTTTTTAGTAGCAATTTTTTTTTGTGATATTTCCCAAAACTTATAGATTTCACCATGTTTTATTTTTCTGTTATCTAAAAAATTTTGATTGGGATAATCTGGAATTAACTTGAGTTTTTCAGGATTAAAAATTCCATCTTCTGTAAAGTAATATGCACTTATAAATGCTCTAACCCATGTATTTCCACTCTTGGGGTATGATGCAATCCAGATAATCATAAATTTATTTATATTAGATAAATTTATAACAATCTAGTTTTTCCAAAAATTTTTAGCTTTTTCAAAGAAGTTTTTTAAACTAGGATTAGACTTTTCGTTTTCGATTTGTCTAAATTTTTCTAATAAATCTTTTTGTTCATTATTCAAATTAACTGGCACTTCGGTATTAAGTTCTACATATAAATCACCAAATCCCGATCCTCTCATGTATGGCATGCCTTTCCCTTTTAGTCTAAATTGTTTACCAGATTGAGTACCTGCTGGTATTTTAATTTTTGCTTTTCCACCATCTATAGTTGGAACTTCTATTGAGGTTCCTAGCGCTGCATCTGCAACAGAAATTGGACGTTCAAAAAAAAGATTCTCATCAGATCTTTTAAATAGATCATGAGAATTTACATTTATGAATAAATACAAATCTCCACTTCCTGCACCTCTGGATCCAGCCTCTCCTTTTCCAGAAAGTCTGATTCTTGTTCCATCATCGACGCCTTTTGGAATTGTTACAGATAATCTTTTAGTTGCTTGTTTCTTTCCTTGTCCTCTACAACTTGAACAAGGATGTGTTATTTCTTCCCCAGCGCCTCCACATTGTGGGCATGTTTGCTGTACAGTAAAAAATCCTTGACTGGATCTTATCTGTCCTCTTCCTCCACACATTGAACAAGATCCTGCATCATGACCGGGTTTTGATCCACTACCGCTACAAGTATTGCATTTC
>MDTE01167048.1_pt1 | contig 15147 bp, 16 predicted proteins | sample 811231 | NCBI WGS metagenome assembly MDTE01 (sample SAMN05326651, study PRJNA326480) | marine metagenome | isolation source: seawater | place: Indian Ocean: Red Sea | collected 2010 | reverse complement strand
ACGAGTCCGAGGCGTATACGGACGAGGAGTCCGAAGAGGTGGTCGAGGAGGTGGTCGAGGAGCCGGTGGAAGAGGACGCTTACGCGTATTCAGATTATGAGGACTCTTCGGAGATCTCTTACCAGGACAACGATTCGCATTACCGGATCGATGAGGCCGAGTCTGGTTATGGTGGTGCATTTCCCGATCCGGAATCCCTGAAGGGGCTGAGCAAGCGCGAGCGTCGTCGGTTGCGCAAGCAATGGCGTGAACAACAGCGACAGTCGGAGATCTAGTCTCGGATCTCTGTCACAGGATGAACCGGCTCAGGTCCTCGTCGCGCATCACCTCTTCGAGCGCTTTCCGGACGTAAGCGGCATCGACCTTCAGGGTTCCCTGTCCCTCCTCGGGGGCCTCGAAGCTGGCCGATTCGAGCAATCTCTCGAGGATCGTGTGCAGTCGCCGGGCGCCGATGTTTTGTGTCGACTGGTTGACCTGAAAAGCGAAATCGGCGATGGCCGCGATTCCATCCTTGTGAAACTTCACCTTCACCCCATCGGTGGCCAACAGGGCCTGGTACTGTCGAGTCAGGCTGCTGGAGGGCTCGGTGAGGATCCGGACAAAGTCATCACGGGTCAGGTCGTTGAGTTCAACCCGTATCGGGAAGCGTCCTTGCAGTTCGGGCATCAAGTCGCTGGGACGCGACCGGTGGAACGCTCCGGCGGCAATGAACAGGATGTGTTCGGTGTTGATTGACCCGTTGCGGGTCTGCACGGTGGTTCCCTCGATAATCGGCAACAGGTCGCGTTGCACTCCCTGGCGGCTGACATCGGCGCCGCCCTTGCCGGATTCCTCGGGGCCACAGATCTTGTCGACCTCATCCAGGAACACGATTCCGCTGTCGGAGGCCAGGCGGACGGCTTCTTCGGAGACTGCATCGTCGTCGAGCAATCCCTCGACTTCCTGTTCAATCAGCACCCGTCGGGCGTCCGAGACCGGCAATTCACGGTCGTTGCCCTGTCGTGGCATAAACCGTTCCAGCATGTTCTGCACGTCGACGTCGACTTGTTCCAGGCCCATTGTCGAGAAGACCTGGACGGGGGATTGATGCTTTTCGACATGGACATCCACGACACTGTCTTCGAGTTCTCCGTTGGCGAGCATCTTGCGGAATTTCTCGCGGGTCCGTTCGTGCCGTTCGAGAGCCTTGGTTTCTTCGTCCGGATCGTCACCGGGCACCCATTCCATCGGCGGTACCAGCAAATCCAGTAACCGTTCCTCGGCGCGGGCTGCCGCGTCGTCCTTGACCTCGGCTTGCTTCTTCTCGCGGACCATGTGAATCGCTGCGTCGACCAGGTCGCGAATCATGCTCTCGACATCGCGTCCGTAATAACCCACCTCGGTGTACTTCGACGCCTCGACCTTCACAAACGGGGCACCGGTCAGGTGGGCGAGTCGCCGGGTGATCTCGGTCTTTCCCACGCCGGTGGGACCGATCATCAGGATATTCTTGGGGGTGACATCGCGGCGGAGGTCATCGGGCAGTTGTTTCCAACGCCAGCGGTTGCGCAACGCGATCGCCACGGACCGCTTGGCCGCATCCTGGCCCACGATGTGTCGATCGAGTTCGGCGACGATTTGACGAGGTGTCAGTTCGGACACGGCAATTCCTCCACCACCAACTGGTCGTTGGTGTAGACATCGATTCCCGAGGCGACGCCCAGGGCCGAGCGGACGATGTCACCGGATGTCATCTCGGTATGAGCCACGAGGGCCCTGGCGGCTGCCACGGCGTACTGGCCACCGGAGCCGATGCCGAGGATGCCGTCGGAGGGTTGAACAACATCACCATTTCCCGTGACCAACAGGCTGTCTGCTGGGCCGACAACAATCATCATTGCCTCCAGGCGTCGTAGCACACGGTCGGTTCGCCAGTCGCGTGCCAACTCGGTCGCGGCTCGCGGGATATTGCCGGGAAAGTCTTTCAACCGGGATTCGAATCGCTCCAGCAACGCGAAGGCGTCGGCGGTGCTCCCGGCGAAGCCGACCAGGACCTGGCCGTCAAGCAGCTTGCGGATCTTGGTCGTGTCGGCCTTCAACACCGTGTCGCCGTAAGTCACCTGGCCATCGCCACCGATGGCCACGCTGTTGCCACGTCGAACTGCGAGGATGGTGGTCGAGTGGGACTTCGGCATGGTGGCGAGTGGAGAAAAAGAAAAGAACCGGTGGCGTGTCGTTTGGGTTTACCGTAGCAGTCGCCTTGGAGGTGGACAAGCAGCGGCGGAAGGACAGGAATCCTGTTGCCGAGTTGGAATTGATGGTCGTAGAATTGGCCACGAGCTTTCGAGGTCCGATGAGAGATCAAGGAACGAATTGATGAACGAGATGACACGCAGGGCAGCGCTGGCCGGGATGGCCGGCGGTGTGGCGGGCCTGGTCGGCTGCGGCGGCAGCTTCGGTCCGGGAGGCCCAGCCTACGGCAGTTTCCTGGGCCGGACACCACCTTCTTTGGAAGCCGGCGGGACATGGCTGAATGCCGAGACGCCGCTGACCTTGGCTGGATTGGCCGGAAGCGTGGTGTGGCTGGAATTCAGTTTTCTGCGCTGAGGTGGCTGCCGCGCGATGCAGCCCCAACTGGTCAGTTGGCATCAAAAGTGGTCCGAACAGGGCCTGGTCATCATCGAGATCGACAACGGAGGAATCGACACTCTCGACGAGGTCGAGCAGCACATCGCGTCCAGCCAGATCCCCTTCACCGTGTTGCATGACCAGGGAGGCATGATCTGCAACCGATACTCGGTCATGGCTTATCCATCGGCCTACCTCCTCGACAAGACCGGGAAGGTGATCTGGGAAGGACACCCGATGGATCCGGACGCGGCGGCCGGTCGGATCGAAGCGGCTCTGGCCTGAGACTGCCGCCTTTCAGTCGGTGACAATCAGCCCGTCGCGGAGTCGCAAGGTCTGGTCTCCCGGATCAATGTAGCTCTCGTCGTGGGTGACCACGACGACGGTGGTTCCCATTTCCTCACGGAGTCCCCGGAGATATCCCATCACCTCGGCTCCCGTCTGGTGATCGAGTTCCCCGGTGGGCTCGTCAGCCAGGACCAGCTTGGGTTGTTTCAGCAGTGCCCGGGCGATTGCGACTCGCTGTTGTTCACCCCCGGAGAGTTCCCGGGGACGATGCTGCTGCCGGTTGGCCAGCCCGACATGGTCCAGCAGGTCCGTGGCACGCTTGCGCAATTCGCCGCTGACGCCGACGGGAAAAAAAGGGGCCAGCACGTTTTCCAGTGCTGTCAGATTGCCCAGCAGGTTGAAACTCTGGAAGACAAATCCCACCTCATGCCGACGGAAATAATCCTGGTCGTCTTGGGACAGTTCATTGATCGCCCGGCCGTCGACAATGATGGATCCACCACTGGGCCGGTCCAGTGCTCCCAGCAGGTACAGCAGGGTGGTCTTGCCGCTCCCGGAGGGTCCCAGTACGAACTGGAAGCTTCCGCTGGTGATCGTTGTGCTCACGCCACGAAGCGCCCGGACCGTCGTTGGGCCAATCGTGAACTCCTTGGTCAGGTCCACGATCTCGATCGCGGGTTTCGACGAGGTGGCTGTCATCAGGTGGAGACTTCCTGGTTACCCACGGCGAATGGCCTCCATTGGCGAGAGTCGCATGGCCCACGTCGCCGGGTACAACCCACCCAGGATTCCAAGGACGGTGCTGAAGCCAAGTGAAAACAGCAGCAGTTGTGGGCTGGCGTACAACTGGAGCCGATCCGGCCACGTGTTGTTGGCGAATTCGGTCCCGGCCAATCCCAGCAGGCAGCCGAGCACACCGCCGGCAATACCCAGCACGGCGCTCTCGCAGGTGATGAGCATCATCACGTCACGACGGCTCCAGCCGTTGGCCTTGAGGATCCCGAAGTCGATGATCCGTTCCGTCACGCTCATCAGCATCGTGTTGATGATTGAGAGGATGGCAATCAGCACGCCGATGCTGGTCATCACCGTCAAGAACAGGTTCAGGTCTGAACTGAATTCGTCAAAACGTTCAGCCCAGTCATCCGACGAACGGACCTCGATCGGTTCCGCCTCCGCGTCGACGACAGACAGTTGGTTGGACCGGGTGCCACCGGCGAGCCAATTCTGAATGGCCAGCAGCAGGTCAACCAGTGGAATCCCGGTGGCCAACGCACCGGCGATATTGCTGGTCGACTGAATCTCCCGGCCACGGAACTTCTCACGGATCCGCTCGACCAGTGTTTCGGATTCGACCGTCCCATCCGGTTCCACGTAGAAAGCACAGGCGCTGTCCGGTTCGAAGCGGATCAGCCGACGGACGACATCGATGTCGACGATGATCGAGACGTCGAGCATCAACTGGCCGCAGTGGTAGATGCCGACGATCGTGAACGTGTCACCGTTGATCGACAACGGGTCTCCCACCCCGACCGCGTGCTCCTCAGCGATCTGGCGACTGATCACGGTGTGCTGTTTGTTTCGATCGCTCTCGTCGAGAAACCGGCCGACAACCATCGCATCCCGGTAGATATCCTTGTGGAGTTTTTGTCGTTCGGAGATGCTGGTGCCAAAAAGAAACCGGGGCGGTGCGATCACGCGTTGCCCCTCGATCACATTCACCCGTGACCAGACTTCCGGATTGACGACCCGCACCCCGTCCATCTCGGCAATTTCCTCAGCCCAGTCGGCCGGCAGTCTCGAGAACAAGGGCAGCGGTGCTCCGGCCTGCATGATCGCCAGTCCGGGAATACGGCTGAACGTATCGTTGACCATGTGGTCGATGCCCTCGGCGACAGAGAACAGCCCGACCATGCCAGCGATGGCAACCGACAGGCCTCCCAGTGCGAGGAGTGATCGCAGGGGTCTCGAGACAAGATTCTGGATTGCGAATCGCCACATCGTCTCAGCAGAATAGGTCGCATCAGTCTATTGTGGAAGTGACGTGTATCACCTGAAATGCGAACTGAAACCGACCCGGATCGATGACGATGACCGACAGTGATTACTACCAGGTGCTGGGAGTTCCTCGTGGAGCGTCGGCGGAGGAGATCCATGGTGCCTACAAGACGCTCTCGCTGAAATTTCACCCGGACAAGAATCCAGATGATCAGCAGGCCGCCGAGCAATTCAAGGCGGTGCAGGACGCCTACCAGGTGCTCGGTGACGAGGAGACTCGTGGACAATACGACCGTTTTGGCCCGGCTTTCCAGCAGGCCAGGGCCGGGGGAGCCGGTCCGGGTGGATTTCCCCCCGGGGGAATGCCCGGTGGGGTCGATTTCTCCAGCCTGTTCGGCAACGGCTTTGACCTGGGCGACCTGTTTGGCGGTGGGCGTGGTGGACCCGGGGGTGCGGGTCCAGCGCGGGCCCGTCGTGGGCAGGACATTCGCACCACGATCCAGGTCCCGTTTCACGTGGCCGCTGTTGGTGGTGGGCACGAATTGCCGATCCGTCCCGATGGCGAGGGAGGTCGTATTGAGCGGTTGACGATCAAGATTCCGGCTGGAATCAAAAGTGGTGAGGTGCTTCGTCTCAAGGGGCAGGGGGGAACAGTTCCGGGAGGTCCCGCCGGTGATGTCCTGGTGACGATTGAGGTCGCGCCCCATCCCTGGTTCCGCCGTGAGGGGGACAACCTGATGATCGAGGTGCCGGTGACGCCGGCCGAGGCTGTGCTGGGAGCAAAAATCGAGGTGCCAACACTCGATGAGGGATCGGTTGTCGTGACCATTCCCCCGGGAACACCCGGGGGGGCCAAGCTGAGACTTAAAGGGAAAGGTGTTCGTAACCAGAAGACTGGAATTCACGGTGACCAACTGGTCCTCGTTCAGGTCGCGGTGCCCGATGTTCTCTCCGAAGAACAACGTGAGATCTACCGGCGGTTGGCCGAATGGGATTCCGAGGATGGCGGTTCTCCACGAAATGGACTGTGGGGTACGTCGTGAGTGGGTGGTCAGTGTTGCTGGCCCAGGCGGGCGAACAACTGGATCAAACCGGACCCGGGGTGGCCAGGGGAATTGGCCTGCTCATGGCGATCGTGGCCATTCTGGTCGTCATTCTTCTGGGACTGGGAGGCGTCGCACTGGTGTTGATGATGGGCGGGCGGCTCAAGAGGCGGGTCCAGGACGGTGTGCCGCCTGCCCAATCGCCTCCGGATCCGATGTGGCCCTTGCAGGTGCCTCCGGCTGCGGAAGAGAATCAGGAGACCGGGGCATCCCGAGAGGATGGTTCCGGGCCGGAAACGTTGTAGTCCGAAAGAGGGGAGGCCGGGCCGGTTGTCGTGTCCCGGATTCGATACATGACCAGTCCTGCCAACGGTTCCCGCCTGCCGTCATGGCGTCGCCTGCGCCACCAGCGCGACTTCGACCGCGTTTATGCGGCACGTTGCCGTGCTGGTGACCAGAGCCTGCTTGTCTTTGCGGATGTTGGTGGAGAGAGTCGTGGAACCCGATTCGGATTGAGTGTCTCCAAGAAACATGGCAATGCTGTGCGCCGGGGTCGTCTGAAACGATTGCTCCGCGAGGCATTCCGGTTGCAGCAAGACGAATTGCCCGCCGGAATCGACTTGGTGCTGATCCCACGGCAGGGCGGTGATGCGACGCTCGAAGCGTTTCAGGTCTCATTGCGCAACCTGGCCAACAAGTTGGCCGGGAAGTTGGCCGGGAAGTTGGTGGATGAGGTTGTCCAAGAGGTCAGCCGATGAGCCAGCGGGCTCGGGGATGGGCCGGTGCGCCACGCCAGGCCCTGTCGTGGTCGATGATCGGCCTGGTCCGGGTGTACCAGTGGACCCTGAGTCCGATCATTGGTCGCCAGTGCCGTTTCCAGCCCACGTGCAGCCATTACATGATCGGTGCGATAGAAAAATACGGACCGATTCGTGGAGCGTGGCGCGGTGTGAAGAGGATCTGTCGGTGCCACCCGTGGCATCCCGGCGGCGAGGATCCTCCGTGAGTGACCAGGGGTTGGACGTACGGATTCCGGCGGTCGTGTCCCGCCCCGTTACTCGTCCATGACCTCGGTTTCCTTGGAGGATGCCAGGTCGTTGACTTTCCCCTCGAATCGCTTGGTCAGGTCCTGGATTTCTTCCTTGGCCTGGTCGCGGTCGTCCTCGGAGAACAGCTTCTGCTTCTCTCCCTGGTCGGCGTGCTTGTTGGCGTCGCGGCGGATGTTGCGGATGGCGACCCGCGCTTCCTCGGCCAGTTCCTTGACCCGTGAGACCAACTGGCGCCGCCGTTCGGTCGAGAGAGAGGGGACATTGAGCCGGACGAGTCGCCCGTCGGAGTTGGGAGCGAGCCCGAGTTCGCTGGCCTGGATGGCCTTGACGATGTCGTTGATGACACCGGGATCAAATGGTCGGATCACGATCTGCTGTGGTTCGGGAACACTGACATTGGCGAGTTGTTTCAGGGGTGTTGGTGCCCCGTAGGCCTCGACCCTCAGTGAATCGACCAGGGCGGGTGTTGCCCGTCCGGTCCTGAGTCCCTGCAATTGCCCCTGGTAAACGCCGACCGCCTTTTCCATGCGGTCTTCACAATCCAGCAGAATCTCGTCGTGGTCCATTCTTGTTGCCCGTCTTTGGGTCCGTTTCTCGTGGTGGCAGTAAGGTACCCGATGGAGACCGTCATGCAAGGCGAGCCAGTTTACTCGTCCGATGTCGCGATCACCCGGGTGCCCACACGTTCTCCGGAGATCACCCGTTCGATGTTACCGGTCTTCTGGTAATTGAAGACAATGATCGGTAGCCGGTGTTCCATGCAGTGATGGATCGCCTGTGCGTCCATGACTTCAAGGCCCTGTCGAAGCACGTCCTGGTAGGTGATCTCGTTGTAGCGAACGGCGTGAGGATTCTTTTCGGGGTCCTCGGCGTAGATCCCGTCGACACGGGTCGCCTTCAACACGACGTCGGCCTCTATTTCACGTGCTCGCAATGCCGCGGCAGTGTCAGTGGTCACAAATGGGCTGCCGGTGCCGGCGGCCAGGATCACGACGCGGCCTTTTTCGAGATGTCTCAGGCAACGCCTGCGAATGAACGGTTCGGCGACGCCTTCCATCCGAATTGCCGACTGCAAACGGGTGGGCACTCCGACATTTTCCAGGGCGTCCTGGAGAGCCAGTCCGTTGATGACGGTTGCGAGCATTCCCATGTAATGAGCGGTCGGAGCGTTGATGGCCTGGCTGACGGCGGCGAAGTGCTTGCCTCGCAGGATATTGCCGCCACCACAGACGATGGCCAACTGCACGCCACTCTGGACGACTCGCTGGATTTGCTCGGAGATCGAGGCCACTTCGGCCATGCTGATTCCCGATTCACCAGTTCGGCAAAAACTCTCGCCGCTCATCTTCAACAGCACGCGGTTGTAGACCGGTGCCGGGGCTGAGTCGTCGGTCATCGTTGGTCGTCCCCCGGGGTGAAATGCGTGTGCGGGGGAGTCGAGAGGCCTTCTAGTTGCCAAGCACCCAGCGGGTGAATCCCCCTGCGGTCAGTCCGCATTCGGCGAGTACCTGGCTGACGGTCTTCGACTCCTCCTTGACGAATTGCTGGGCGGTGAGCACACCCTGTTCCTGGTAGAAGACCTTCATCCGTCCCTCGACGATCTTCTCGATGATGTTCTCCGGCTTGCCCGTTGCCCGGGCTTCCTCGGACAGTCGTTCCTGCTCCTCGGCAACTGCCGCGGCGTCGAGATCCTCGGGATCGACCACTGACGACTGCATGGCGGCAATGTGCATGGCGACATCGCGAAGAACGTCGGCCGACCCGGCCTCGCCGGTGGCATGGAACAGGACACCGGTTTTGCCATCGTGGTGGACGTATCCATTGGCGGGTCCATCGACCCGGATCACCTTGGCGAGCACGATCTTCTCGCGGATCTTGTTGACAACTTCCTCGTAGACCTCGCGGAGCGTTTGCGACGGATTCTCGGACGAGGGTTGTTCGAGCAGTGCGTCGGGGCCGTCGGCTCCGGGTCCGTTCAGAAGTTGCTTGGCACAATTCTCGGCCAGAGCCTGGAACTCGTCGTTGTTGGCGACAGGTGCCGATTCGCACTGCAGTTCCACCATCGCGGCGCTCGAACCATCGTCAGCCACGGCGACGGCGATCCGTCCCTCCGACGTGGCGTTGTCGGCTCGCTTGAGCATCACCTTCTGGTTTTGTTCCTTGAGGATCTCGACGGCCTTGTCCTGATCCCCGTCGGCTTCGACCAGGGCGTGCTTGCATTCCATCATGGGCAGGTCGGTGAGTTGTCTCAGGGCCTTGACCTGCGCGGCTGTGATATCCGCCATCGAGAGTCTCCTCGCGTGAATTCAGCGTCTGTAGGATGGCCGACCGGTTGGAGCGACTGCGACGGAAGTTCTCGTAAGAGTTCTTCCGCGACCGAGCCTGTCCCCGACGGCTGTGGATGGGTGTATTTCTTGTCCGGAATCGTTTCCGGAGGCCGTTACCGCGTCGGCACCGCCTTGGGTTCATCTTTCTTCGCGACCGGCTTCTCTTGGGGCACCAGCGACTTGCCATCGTTGACCGAACTGGCAAGGTGCTCGAGAATGAGCCGGATCGAACGGATGCTGTCGTCGTTGCCCGGGATCGGCAGATCAACGGGATCCGGGTCGGAATCGGTATCGATCAGGGCAATCACGTTGATTCCCAGGATACGCGCTTCACGAACGCAGTTGTATTCCCGGCCCGGATCGACCACCACGATTGCCTCGGGCAAGCGTGCCATGTCTCGAATGCCGGCGAGGTTTCTGTGGATCTTGCGGCGTTCACGTATCAGTGAACTCTGACGTTTCTTGGAGAACGACGCCATTTCGCCATTCTCCTCGAGTGCTTCGAGTTCCTCGAGACGTTGCAGGCGACTGCGGATCGTGCGGTAATTCGTCAGGGTGCCACCCAGCCAACGCTCGTTGACGTACGGCATGCCGCAGGATTCGGCGACTTCCGCGATCGGGCCGAAGGCCTGCCGCTTGGTGCCGACGAACAGAACCAAACTGCCGTTGGCAGCGACCTGCTTGAGATATCTCTTGGCCCGCATCAGGCCACGGATTGTCTCCTTCACATCGATGATGTGAATCAGGTTGCGGCGACCGTAAATGTAGGGCCGCATCTTCGGGTTCCACCGGCTGGTCCGGTGCCCGTAGTGGATGCCAGCTTCCAAGATGTCTTTGACGACGATATCAGCCACGGCGGCAGTCTCCCCAGAGAAAACTCTGGATGGGTAAGAAAACAAAGGCGAACCACCGATCGTAGTCGGTGTCCGTGACTTCGTCAAACCCGCCAGCAACGATGCTAACCGGCCGCTTTTTTTGCTGGCGCCTTCTTTCCCCCCGGGTTCTTCGCAGCCGGTTTCGATGTTGCTGGCAACTTCAGCGAGGTGTTCTTGCTATCGGAAGTTGCCGTCAGAGGGATTATCCAGTGGGTGGTCAACAGCTTGCACAGACCCCCTTTGCCATCGCGGCAGACCTGGTAGGAAACTGCCAGTTCGACGGTTGCCTTGCCCGGTGTCCCGGTCAGGGCCAGGGTTGCACTGGCGGTCGAGTCGCCGCTGGGACTGGCCTTTTTTCGTTTGCCCAGGGCAGCGGGGGCAACCACTTCCTGGCCCTTGTTGCCCAGGGCACGGTAGACGATCGAGGCGTTGGGGTTGAGCTTGAATCCGCTGGGAATCGACAGGGGGATCGCGATCTGGACCGACTTGCCCGACCGGATTGTCTGGTTGGCCACCCTCACCTTGTTTTGCGATTGTGCGAAGTCGTTGTGACTGGCAACCGGTGGTGACGGCGCTTTCAGCCCGGCAACCTTCAACTCGGCCATCTTCCCGTTTTTCAGGTCCACCGTGCAGATGCGGTGGTTGTTGGTGTCGGCGATATAAAGCGTTTCACCGCCAATGGAGACGCCACCCGGTTCGGCGAGCCTCGCGGGATCGACGGTGACCCCACGTTTGCCATCACCCAGGTACGTTGTTGACTTGCGGGTCTTCAGGTCGATTTTCTTGATCTTGTGATTGTACGTGTCGGCGACGAAGAGCGATCCCTTGTGGAAGACGACGCCCAGGGGATGTTGCAATCGGGCCTTGTCACCGACCTCGTCGATGTCGCCGAATTCAAAGAGCGACCGGCCACGGAACAGGTCGTGGGCACCCACGACGGTCTTGACCGATCCGCCGGGCTTCGTGTCGACCTGGCGGATCGACGACCCCTCGCTGTCGGCGACGAACAGGTGTCTGCCGTCGGTGGCCAGTGCCGAGGGTTGGGCCAGGGCACACTGGTCGAGCGGGCCATCGGTGATGTCCTCGCGGCCCGTGCCAGCGAAGACGCCGATGCGGGGTGAGCCGAGCTTGTGAGACCACAACTGGTGGGGACCAGCCATGGCCACGTAGAGCGTTCCCTTGAGGTGGGACAGCGCCCAGGGGCTGTTCAGGGGTGATTGTCGCAACGCGCCGCCGGTGGCTCCGAATCGTGACTGTTGACCGGTGCCCGCCAGCGTTCGTACGGTCTTTTTCTTCAGGTCCACGACGCGGATCATGTGGTTCTCGGTGTCAGCCACGTACAACTCGTCGCCGATGAGCACCGTGCCCTGGGGATGGTCAAAACTGGCGTCGGCATAACTGCCGTTCTTCCGTCCGATCGCGCCGCTGCCGATGGTCTCTTTCAACGTCCCGTCGAGACCGGTCACGACAATCCGGTTGTGGTTGCTGTCGGAGATGAACAGGCGGCCCCCGGGAACGTCGGCGAGCACCTTGCCCGGGAATTTCAGGGGGCTGGATTTCAGGCGGTTGCTCTCGAGATCGAAGCGGACCGGTGATGTGTCCAGCGTGCCTTTTTTCTTGTGGTAATCGACCAGCATGCCGATCACCTTGTCGAAGAGTTCCCGGTTGCCCTCGCCGGGCTGCTGGCCCACGTAACGCCCCTCGGGATCAATCAACACCAGCGTGGGCCAACTGTTGACGCCGAACTTGCGCCACACGGTCATGTTGGCGTCGTTGATCACCGGGTGTTCAATCTCGTATCGCAGGATCGCTCCCCGGATCGCCTCGCTGTTTTTCTCGTTGGCAAATTTCGCCGAATGGACGCCGATCACGACCAGTTCTTTTTCGTATTTTTTCTCGAGGAACTCCAAGTCGGGGAGCACGTGCATGCAGTTGATGCAGCAGTAGGTCCAGAAGTCGAGCACGACGACCTTGCCGCGGAGATCCTTGAGATTGATCTCGCTGCCGGGGCGAACGTTGAGCCATCCGACACCACCGTCGAAACTGGGGGCCGGGGGTCGGTTGGGAAATGGATTCTCGGTGGCCGATTTTTTCTGGCCCCGGTTGGCTGCCTGGGCCAGAAGGTTGTTGTCCCCCAGCGGGCCGCCTTGGGTCAGCATCAACGCACCGCCAACCAGTACGGCCAGGGCCGTGATCGTGGCGAGCAGGCGGTGGGACGAGCGTGTTGGGTGAGAATCGGACATCACGAGAGTAGACCTCCTGTCGGTCGTGCCGAGGTGTGTTTTCTGGTGTTGCGCGTGCGACGGGTTTCTCTTGCCGCGTCGTGTGGCCCACACCACCTCATCGTATCTCATCATCCCCAAACCCTGCAAACGCGGGTAGAAGATTGAGGTGTCCCCGGGCGGGCAGGAGGCCGGGTGCGGTGAAGCTGCGACTGGCCTCATCTCCGGAAACCGACTCCCCGTTGACATCATCGATTGAGTCGAATTATCGTGGATTGTTGGAGGTTCAGATCATGAGCGATGAACGAACAGGCCGCTTGAGCGGCAGATGTCGTGCGACGATAGTCTTCGCCGGTGTTCTGGCGATGGCGGCTTCGACGGCCGTGGCCGCCGAGCCGACGTGGGCCGAGAAGATGTTCGATTCGACATCTCACGATTTTGGTGTCATTGCGGTGACCGCCAAGGTGACTCACCGTTTCCAGGTCAAAAACCTCTATCGCGAGACGGTCCACATCGCGAGTGTGAAGACCAGTTGCGGTTGTTCGGTTGCTCAGCCCAGCAAGTCGACGTTGGCAAGTGGAGAGGTGATTGCGATCGACGTCACGATGGACATGCGCAGAACCCGCATGACCACCACGCGAAAGTCCGCGGTGCTGACAGTGGTCTTTGATCGCCCGACAATTGCTGAGGTGAAAATCCCGGTCCGTGCCAGGGTCCGCAAGGATCTCGTGATGACCCCGGGTTCGGCCGATTTTACGGGAGTCGAGGAAGGCAAGGGGGCCAGCCGAACATTGAAACTCCGGTACGCCGGCCGCGGTGACTGGACGATCAAGCAGGTCGAGATCAATTCCCCGCACCTGACGGCCCGTGTCGAGGAGACACGTCGCGTCGAAACCAGCCGCCTGGGGATCTTCACGAAGTTTCACGAGGTGCACTACGACCTGGTCATCGATCTCAAGCCCTCCACGCCCGCGGGCCTGTTGAGAGAGACGATCGTGCTGATCAGCGACGACAAGAAAACACCACGGATACCAGTGCTGGTCGAAGCCACCGTCGAATCGGATTTCACCATCAGCCCGATGGCCGGTGGAGTGGTCTCGCTGGGTTCGCTGGTGCCGGGTCGCGCCAAACGCGTCTCGGTGGTCATCAAGGGACGCGAAGATTTCCAGGTCTCGAAAATCGAGGCGGGAACGTCCAGCGGGGTCTTTCGAACCAAGCTCTCCGAGGCCACGCGTCGTGTTCACGTGTTGCCGTTGACCGTAACGGCCCCCGAGGGCGTGTCCGAGATCCGCGAGACATTCACGCTGACGATCGAGGGGCGAGACAAGCCGTTGATTTTCACGGTCTTCGGTCGAGTTGTGCCCGCGGCCAAGCCGTAGTCTCCTGCCGCTGGAACATCCGTCAGGCAACCGGCTCAGGATGACACGCCGGGTTGTCGACAGTTAGAATAGGTTGTCCGCTTCAATTCCGGGAAATCCCTCCATGTTGACAATCAACACGAACAATCGTTCGGTTTGCAGTGGTCTGTCCCGCCGCGATCTGTTGCGTGTTGGTGGGGCCGGGCTGTTTGGCACCTCGGTGAACCAGTTGTTGGCGTCGGAGACCGTGCGGGCGGCAACGGGTGGACGTGCCAAGTCGGTGATGTTTCTGTTTCTCTTCGGTGGCCCGAGTCAACTGGAGAGTTTTGACATGAAGCCGTCTGCGGCCAGCAAGATCCGCGGACCGCTGAAGCCGATCGCGTCGCGGACTCCGGGTCTGTTGATCAGCGAAAAGTTACCCCGTACCGCTGCCATCTCGGACAAGGTTGCCGTCATCCGCACGATGACGCACCCGCACAACGATCACAACGCCTGCCACTACATTCAGACCGGTCACCCCTGGACCCGTTCCGCCGCAAACGGCAACGACGTCAACGCCCGGGAGACGGACTGGCCGGCTATGGGATCGGTGGTGGAATACGTCGAACAACATTCTCCCGGTTCTCACCTGCGAGATTTTCCCGACTACGTTTACTTGCCCAATCGCCTGGGACACCTGCAGGGTTATGATCGCACCGGCCAGTACGCCGGTTGGCTCGGCCGGGCGTTCAACGGATTGGCGACCGACATCCGCAAGAAGAACAAGACCGACAATCCCTTCTTTCGGCCCTGCGACGACAAGGAACTCGATTTCCGCATCAAGGGAATTGTGCCCGAAACGGAGATTGGTCTCGATCGGCTTGACCGTCGACGTGGACTGTTGGAGCAGTTCGACTCGGCTCGTCGCGAGATCGAAACGGCCAAGCGACTGCAGGACTACCACGGCATTCGCCAGCAGGCCCTGTCACTGGTGACATCCGACAAGATTCGCAGTGCACTGGACATCCGTCGTGAAGCGGCGTCGCTGCGAGATCGTTACGGCCGGCATCTCTTTGGCCAGTCGTGCCTGATGGGGCGGCGGATGGTCGAGGCGGGTTGCCGGTTCGTGACAGTGTTGTGGGATGCTCCAGACGGTTACAGCTGGGACTCGCACCGCACCAGTGCCGATCTGGAAAAACACCTGTTGCCCGGGTTTGACCAGGCGTACGCTGCATTGATCGAGGACCTGGACCAGCGTGGCCTGTTGGATGAGACGCTGGTCGTGGCTGTCGGAGAAATTGGTCGCACACCGAAACCCGATACCTCGGCCTGGGGCCGCGGCCACTGGAGCCACTGTTTCCCGTGCGTGCTGGCCGGCGCGGGAGTCCGCGGTGGTGAGTT
>MDTE01188249.1_pt1 | contig 15149 bp, 9 predicted proteins | sample 811231 | NCBI WGS metagenome assembly MDTE01 (sample SAMN05326651, study PRJNA326480) | marine metagenome | isolation source: seawater | place: Indian Ocean: Red Sea | collected 2010 | reverse complement strand
TATCGCTAATTTACGCGCGAATCGACGAAGGTAGGCGAAGCGGAGGTGGATGCATGACGAAGAATACGACGACGCGCGCTTGTACAATACGACGGATGAACGAACGATGCTTTCGCCGACGCCGACGCGCGAGAACGTCACTCCGCGCCTCGCGAACGAAGAGCACGCGAAGAGACCGAAACCAGAAGAACATACAACTCGATCGATGTCTTCCTCGCGCACGGTGCGCCTGACGGACGATCTCTCGTACGTCCCTCCCGCGGCGCCGCTTCCGTCGGGGCTCAAAGGCTTTCTCGTGACGTCTGTGCATCTCAATGAAAACGCCGTCGTCGACGCGGCGATCGAGGCGTCGAACATTTTGAACGATTATTGGTTCAAGGTGGCGTACGATGCGCACAGAATCGACGGTGAGAAGCCGTACGAAAAGGCGGAGTGCATGTGGATCCCCGGGTGCGACTCGTCGGCGTTCATCGCGTTGCGTCCCGACGACAACGACGTCGACGTCGGTTTGTGCGCTCGAGCGATCGTGCAAGAGTGTCAAAAGGGCGCGGATTGGAAACAACCGACGCACGTCAGTCGAATCGTGCCCGTGGAGAAGTGCGCGAGCGAGCTCGAATTGAACGCGTTGGCGAGAGACGTGCTCGCGAGACGGTTTCCGCCGCGAGACGTCGACGCCGATCCAATCGCGTTCGCCGTGCGCTACGAGGAACACTCCGCGATTCGACACTTTTCATCCTCCGACGTCACTCGCATCGTCGCCGAACACGTCCCGGACGTCGGGTACGAGGTGAATTTGAAGACACCGAAGAAGACGGTGCTCGTCGTCAACGCGGGCGGAACGACGATGATGTCCGTCGTCGACGAGTACGACGCGCTCGGCCACTTCAACGTCCGCCGCGCGGCGTTCGACGATAAACCATCGGACCACGTCCCGAGATCCGACGTTCGATGAGACACCATCGGACCAAAGCGTCGACATCCGACTTTACGCGTTCGCGCGCGCGTCCGCGCGACGCGTTCGATTCCGTTCGATTCCGTTCGATTCCGTTCGATCCGTTCGAATCGATTCGATCGGACCGCCGCGCGCGTCCCCGTCGCCGTCGACGGGGACCTCTCACTCGATACGATCCCCCACCGTCGCGTCTCGACGCGCCGTGTCAACGAATACACGCGCACACGACGTCACTCGCACCGTTTTCGCGTCGACACCGACGCCGCGCGCGTCCCGCGGCGCGGTCCCCGCGCGTCCCCGCGTCCGCGCCGCGCCGCGCCCTAAACCCTCATCTCATCCCCATCACCACCGCGCGCGTTCGAGCGTCGACGCCGCACTCGACGCGCGCGAAGGCGACCGCGCGTACACCTCGCGCGAACGCTCGCGCGTCGACGCTCGAACGCGAGACACCGGTCGACGACGCGGGTCGACGACGACGCGATCGCGACGGCATATCATCCAAGATGAGCGCGCCCACGCTCGCGAGCGAGATCGTCGATGCGGTGCGCGCGCTGCCGCTCGCGGTGTCGGTGCCGATGGCGCTGACGACGGTGACGATACTCGTGTTTCTTCTGGATCAACTCTCGCACGGTCCGCTCAAGGCGAGAGGGTCGCCGCCGGTGATCGCCGTCGCGCCCGTGTGGGGCGGGATGATGGAGTTTTTAGCGGGACCGATGCGATTGATGAAGAAGGCGATGCCCGAGTACGGTGAGGTGTTTACGGTGCCGGTGTTTCATAAGCGAATCACGTTTTTGATCGGGCCCAAGGTGAGCGAATTTTTCTTCAAGGCGAAGGACACGGAGATGTCTCAAAAGGAGGTGTACGAGTTCAACGTGCCGACGTTTGGAAAAGGCGTGGTGTTCGACGTGGATCACGCGACTCGAGCGGAACAATTTAGATTTTTCGCGGACAGTCTCAAGAGTAATCGGTTGAGAATGTACGTGGGGATGATGGTGAAGGAGGCGGAGGATTTCTTCGCCAAGTGGGGCGACGAGGGCGAGGTGGATTTGCTGGAACAGCTCTCCGAATTAATCGTGCTCACGGCTTCGAGATGTTTGCTCGGAAGAGAGATTCGTGAGACGCTCTACTCCGAAGTCACGAGTCTCGTGCACGATTTGGACAAGGGGATGGTGCCGTTGTCGGTGTTTTTCCCGTACGCTCCGATCGAAGCGCATCGCAAGCGCGACGCCGCTCGTAAAAAGCTCGCCATGATTTTCGACAAGGTGATTCAGGCGCGACGAGAGAGCGGTGCGAGCGAACCGGACGTGTTGCAAACCTTCATCGACGCCCGTTACAAGGACGGCTCCAAGCTCAGCAACGACCAAGTGCTGGGCATGTTGATCGCCGTGCTCTTCGCCGGTCAGCACACCTCCTCCATCACCTCCACCTGGACCGGTTTGCTCTCCATCGCCAACAAGTCTCGCGTCATCCCGACCCTCGAGGAGGAACAGCGTAAGATCATGAAGGAGCACGGCAACAACTTGGATTTCGACATCTTGGCCAAAATGGATGAGCTTCACTTTGCCGTCAAGGAGGCGCTTCGCATGCACCCGCCGCTGATCATGCTCCTTCGCATGGCCCAAGTACCCTTCGACGTCGAGACGAGCGACGGCAAAAAGTACACCATCCCCAAGGGCCACATCGTCGCCACCTCTCCCGCCTTTGCGCACCGTCTCGAAAACGTCTACTCCGATCCCGACGTCTACAACCCGGGTCGTTTCCGCGAGCCGAATCCCGAGGACAAGGCGGCGTTCGCCTCCTTCATCGGTTTCGGCGGCGGTCGTCACGGATGCATGGGCGAAACCTTCGCCTACATGCAAATCAAAACCATTTGGTCCATTCTGCTCAGAAACTTTGACTTTGAGCTCGTCGGAAATCTTCCCGAGCCCGACTACGAGGGCATGGTCGTCGGTCCGAAAAAGTCGTGCGTGCGCTACAAACGTCGCGCGCTCAAGTAATATAATCCATCTCACCATCCACCGTTCACGACTTATCACCGCGCGCGCGCACCCATCTTCCCTCCTCTCCCACCCCTCCGCTCTCCCACGCCTCTCTCCCCGTCCTCTCCTCTCCTCTCCTCTCCTCTCTCGTCTCGTCGTCCTTCTTCTTCGCCGCCGCCGCCCTACGACACGAAACGAAATGGACGTGAATCACCCCACACGCGCGCGCGTCGCCATGCGTCGAGCGAGTCGACTCGTCCGCGACGCCCTCGCGCGCGTCTCTCGCGATCATCCCGCGCGCGTCCCCGCGTCCGCGCCGTCCACGTCCGCGCCGTCGCGCGCGCTCGATCGTCCCGACGCCTCGCCCTCGCGCGCGTCGTCGCCCTCGCGCGCGCTCTTCGCGAGCGCTCGCGCCGCCGTGGGGAAGACGACGCGTCGACGTCCATCGCACGCGCCCGTGCGCGCGGAGGAACTGCGATACGACCGCGTGGTGGCGGTCGAGGACGCGTCTCGCGCGCTCGAGCCCGAGGAGGGGACGTTGTACGGGACGCCGCCGAAGACGTGGGTCGAGCGGGAAGACGCGTCGTGGGACGACGCGCAGGCGAAAGCGGTGGATGAGATGTTCGCGTCGTACGATTCGGAGAGGAAGTACGTGCGAGGGTCGGGAATGCCGACGCTGGAGGAGGTGTTAGCGGGGGAGAGGGCGGCGGAGACGGAGACGGGCGAGGCGGCGGCGGACGCGGACGCGGACGCGGCGGAGACGGGCGAGGAAGAGGATGAGGAGGAGGAGGAGGATGCGGTGGATTCGAACGCGCCGCTCGCGCGCGTTCCCGTGCGAGACGCCGCCGGGAGGAGTTACGGCACGGGGAAGCGGAAGACGGCGGTGGCGAGGGTGTGGTTGGCGCCGGGCGCGGGCGAGCACAAGGTGAACGGGAAACCGTACGACGAGTACTTCCCGTCGCCGTCGTCTCGCGCCGAGATGGTGGCGCCGTTCTTCGTGAGTGGAACCTTGGGTATGTTCACGCTCGTCGCGGACGTGCGCGGCGGTGGAATCTCGGGTCAGGCGCAGGCGATTCGTCACGGCGTCTCCGTGGCGCTGCAAAACTACGACCCCGCGTTTCGACCGGCGTTGAAAGCCGCGGGGTACCTCCGACGCGATTCTCGCGTGGTCGAGCGTAAGAAGCCCGGCAAGGCCAAGGCGAGAAAATCATTCGCGTGGGTGAAGCGTTAGACGCGTTAGACGTCCGTTCATATCACATCTTTTAGCGAGTTTCGACTTTGGTTCGTCTCGACGCCGCCGTCCCGGGACCGATCGATTCGTTCGCCGCACACGTCGACTCGCCGCGTCCATGTCTCGCGCGTCTCGCGCGCTCGGTCTCGCGCGCGCGCTCTTCGCGCGCACCGCTTCCTCCTCGTCGCGCGTCGGCGTCGTCGACGTCCCCTCGCGCGTCGGCGTCCCCGTCCCGGTCCCGCCGGCGTCGCGCGCGTTCGCCGCGCGCGCCACCGAGGCGTCGACGCGGAGCGCGTACGGGGTCACGGACGACGACGCGTACAACGTCGCCCGCGGCGAGGGGGACGAGGAGGGCGACGACGACGCGCGGGGCGGTCGAGAGGCTGTGAAACCGACCAAGAGGAAGAATCACATCAAACGCATGCGCGCGAGAGAGGCGTTTACGCGAGAAAACATGCGCAAGCATCGAGAGAATGAACGGAGGAACGCGATCGAGCGACAGGAGAAGCGAATCGAGCGGTGGCGCGCGGCGGGGGCGCGAAAGCGGGCGTTAGAGGCGGAGAGAGCGTCGACGGAGAGCGAGACGTGACGGCGCGGTTAGGTTTCGCGTCGAATTTCTTTTGTAAACGATGAAAGACGTAGAGTGAGATCGGAGACGACGAAATGTTGCGAGCGCTCGTTTGCGGAAATGGTACAAAAAAACTACTGTACTGAACTACGTTTTTACTTGCCGCCGCGGTGCGAATCGCGCGCGGTGGAATCCCAAGGCTCTGGAACCCACGACGCGTCGAGTTTTTCGGGAACTGCGAGAGTGTTTGAGCCCGCGCCGGTGGCTCTGCGAACGGGCTCGATGCTCGTGAGAGCGGAGTGCACGGTGTGCGCGAACTTTTCTTTCGCCTTGTCGCCGAGGGAAGGATTGGCTTGTTTCGGGCTGAGCTCGGCGGCGTCGAGAAATCGATCCGTCGCGGCTTCCCAAGACAAGCGATAGGAATCCTTCGCGCTCAGAGGTTGCGGCTCGGTCGTCAGCGCTTTCGTGACGCACTTGCTGAACTCTTTGGGGTTATCGTACACGAGACAGTTGGGGAAAGTGGAGAAGAATTCGTTGCTCGGATGCTTGGCGCAGACGACGAATTTGCCCATTGCCAACGCCTCAGCGGTCGTCGTCGCCACGACGTCCGAGAGCGAGGGATTCACGAAAACTTTGTAATCGTGAATATCTTTCGCCGCGTGATCTTTTCGTCCGTGAAAATGAAGAGGGAGCTTCATTTTCTCCGCGTTCGTTTTCACCTCGGTAAAATCATCGCCGTTACCGAAGACGTCGAGCTCGAGCGGGCAATCGCGACCTCTTTCGCTGCCATTGTGTTCAGAGACGCGATCGAGAAGCTCTTTGTATCCCTTGCCCCACACGACTTTGCCGAGAAAGTACGCTCCCTTGCTGAACACGGGCTTGTCAGCCTTGGCGGACGCGATTTTGCGTGTCGCAGAGGAGCGACCAATGGACGCCAACGGTCCTTTTACCGTGTCACCGCCGCTCGTTTTCGTCGTCGCTTCCACGGCTTTCTTCGCGCCAACGTCTAGAAAGATCGGAGACACCCCGTGCACATTCATCGTCGTGCTCTTCGGGAACTCTTGCACGGCGTCGGAGAGTTTGATCACCTTGTGACAGTGCACCGACGACACGACGTTGTTGACAAACTTGAGCGCCTTCTCTTTCACGTCTCCGTTCTCTTCGAGGCGGACGTAGTCGAGGTAATTCGTGTGCACGATGCCGACGACGTGTTTGAACTTGTCTGTCCATCGTTTGCCCGAGTGGTACCAATTCAAGTGCTCGGGTTCTTCCAACACCGCGATGTCCGAATCGCGGTCGCCCGGAACGTACTTGGTCAAATCTCCGACTGGAATGATGCTGTATTTATCCGTGGCGTATCGCCCTGGATAAAAGGACAGCTTCATCTGTGGTTTAAACCCGCAGCGCTCCTCGACCCACTTGTTGACGTACTCCGCCTGTTCCTCGGGCGTGTTGAAGATCATGTTCGGATGTATGATTTTCTGTTCGCTCGGCGCGAGGAACGGTATGACGAGCGTGACGTCGTGAAGCCCTCGTCGGGCGAGGTAAGCGGCTCGTAGCAGAGGATTCACAGCCGTTCCCGTCATCCACGGAAGCGCCGCCGTCGTCACGATAGCCACGGATCGTCCCGTCTCTTTCATCGATCTCGGCGCGTCTTTACCGCGCGCGGCGCGCACGTCCTTCGCCTCCATCTCCGCGGCTCGAATCTCCTCGTTGCTGCTCGTTCTCTTGAGAACGACTCCTGGGCTGGAGAGATCGGCGTCGTACGGCGAGGAAACGGTGATTTCCTCGGGTTTGCCCGCCAGGCGTCGCACGGCGTTTTGTAAATCCGTCGTCATCTTCGGCAGATCCGGCCGACGCGGTAACCGACTCGTAATCTCCTTCTTGATGTTCTCGAAGACGTTTTCGCGTTCGCTTTCGTCGCGCGGGGTCGTCTGTTCGGACGTCTTCGCGACCGATCCGAACGTGTCCTCGCCGAACGACTCGCTCCTCGAGAGGGCGCGCGCCGGCGACGCGTCTCTCGACGTCGTCGTCGGTTCCGGCGCCGTCTCGTTCACGGCACTCGCGCGCGGGGTTCCCGCGATCGGCGCACTCGTCGGGATACTTTCCGATTGCGCGCGACGGCGATTCGGCGTGCGAGGCCGCCCCACCGATTCGGCCTCCGCGCTCTTAAAGTTGGTGCTAATCGCCTTGAACACGTCCCACTCCTCGCCCCATTTCGGTATGCTCGGCGCTTTGGACATCCCTTTCGCGATGAGCGCTTGTAAATCTTGCGTCGACGATCGCGCGCTCCGCGAGACATCTCGACCGTCCTCGTCGCCGTCCTCATCGTTCCCCGAAAACCGCCGCGAGCCGCGTTTCCGCAGACGATCCAACCGCTCCATAAACTTGGCGTCGTCCAATTTCGCCAACGAATCTTGACTCGCCCGTCGCGCCATCGCCGCGAACGCACTCACGCTCAGCGTTTTCCGTCGCCCCGCGCGATGACTCGCCGCCTCTCTCGCACCCTCGGCGTCGTCCGAGTCTCTCTCCAACGCGCCCCCGGCGTTCGCGCTCGCGCCCGCGCCGCCCGCGAAACTAAACCCACCCCCGAGCGTCTTCGATCGCTCCTTCCACGCTCGCTCCACCTCGTTCGAGATGTGTTTATGATGTCGATCCACCGCCGCCCGCAGGTGTTCCATGTTGAACACATTCGCCCCGTTCCCGTTCGTCTTCGTCGTCGTCGTCGTCTCGCCGCCGCTCGCGCGCCTCGTCCCTCCGTCCTCGCGTCGTCCCATCGGCCTCCTCCTCCTCCCTCGCCCTCGTCGACGCCGTCTCTCGACGCGAAAACCTCCCGCGCGTCGATCTTCACCCTCCGACGCCGCTTTCCGTCCTCCTCGCGCGTCGTCGCGCGCGTCCGCGTCGCTCGCGCCTTATCTCACCGTTCGGTCCGTCTCGGTCGGTCCGTCGGTCCCACGCGTTCGTCGACGACGAACGGACGCGCGCGCGGCGATCGGTCGAGACGGTCGAGACGCGCGCGCGTCGTCGTCGCGTCGAGAACCGTCGAGCGTCGACGTCTTCGGCGTCGACGGGCGAGACGCGACGACGCGGGTGCCGCGGCGCGTGAGGGGGGGGCTCATTGACGGGTCATGACTCGTCAGTCTCGTTTTCCCGCGAAATCTCGATTCATCCAAACGATGGCGACGCGATTCGACGACTCGAACGCGAACGCGCGCGCGAACGCGAACGAACCGTCGTCCGCGACGTCCGTGGTCTCGTCTCGACCGATCGCCGCGCGCGCGACGCGTCGTCGTCGTCGTGAAATCGGTCGTCGTCGCGCGCGCGCGTCGCGTCGTTTGAATCATCATCATCGTCATGCCGCGCGCGCGGAGACGAACGCCGCTCGATCGAACGCGGGATTTGGGCGCGCGAACGGTGGACGCGGTGCGCGACGCGGATCCGTTCGCGTTCGGGGCGAACGCGGCGGCGCTGTTCGATGACGTCGACGCCGAGACGCTGGCGGAGGAGGAGGAGGAGAGGGACGACGCCGACGCGCTCGGAAAGGCGACGGCCGCGCGCGGGGTCGGCGTGAGCGTGTTTGAAAAGGTTCGAAGGGAAAAGGCGAGCACGGCGCGGACGGAGGTGAAGGCGGTGAGGGGAGAGAAGAAGACGAACGGGACCAAGGCGAGCGAGACGACGAATCGCCGGCGTCGCGGCGGAGACGTCGCGCGGGACGCGTTCGATGATCCGCCGGTCGAGGCGGGAACGATGAATGGGAACTGTGGTGGTGGTGATGGTGATGATGATGATGACGTCGTCGTCGCGGAGGGCGAGACGAGGGAGACGTCGCGACCGGCCGAGGACTTGTTCGACGAGATCGCCGCGCCGTCGCCGAATAAAAAACGAGCGACGAGAGAGCCGACGACGCTCTCGCGGGCGATCGCGAAGAAGAGGGCGCAGGTCGCGACGAACGGATCGTCGGATGCGCCGTCGACGAGTCGACCCGCGCCCGCACCCGCGGTGAAGAGGAAAAAGGTGACGCTGACAGAGTTCGCCGGCGAGGAGCAGGAGGACGGTTTGGAGCGGTACGGCGACGGGGACGACGACGAGTCCGGGGCGATGATGCCGCGCTCGGGGGCGCAACTCGCGGACATAGACGAAGCGAACTACGCAGTGTCGGGCTTGAGTTCCGTGAGAGACGTAAAGGAGAAAATTAGAAGTGTGGGAGTATTAGTCAATTTGCTCGGAAACCAACGAACGCGTCGACTGTTGGCGTCGTACGGGATACCGATCAAGATAGTGAGGGCCGCGCAGGACGCCGCGATGAGCGCGCTCGCGCCGAAAACATTGCAATTCGGCGCGAGCGCGTTGCTCTACCTCGCCGCCGGCGAGCTGAAACCTCCGGCGAGCGACGCGCTGCTCGGCGTCAAATCCGCGGACGCGATTCGGGCGCTGCTTCGCCCGGCGAGCGCCGGCGACGACGCCGCGTACGCGCAGACGAACGCCGCTATTCGCGCCTGTCTCAAGCCGCTCAAGTTTTTGCCGTACGAGACGAAGGATGCTCAGACGCTGGCGCTTCTGGTCGCGCACAGGGCGCTCAAGGGCGAACAAGACGCCGTGCTCGCGTCGGGATCCGGACCGGGCGCGGGCGACGCCGAGAATAGCTTTCGAACGACGCTCGCCGCCAGAGGCGGAGTGCTCGCCGCGTGCGAATTGGTCGCCCAGGCGACGTCGACGCTACAAAGTTTTGGCGCGGTGTGCATGTCGACGTCGTGCCTCTCGTCGTCGTCTTCCGACGTCGACGACGCGACGATCGCCGAACACGAGCAAGCCGCCGCGCGCGCCGTCGCGCGTCTGTTTCGATGTTTGCGAGTGCTCGAGTGCGCGAGTTTTGAATCTCCGGCGTCGTGCTCCATCATCGCGTCGGCGTCTCTCACCGGTGCGAAGAACGTGTCGACGACCAAAACGTCGTCGGTTTCATCGATCGAGCTCCTTCCCGTCGTCGACGGACGCGAAGACGGCGACGGTGGAACAGTCGTCCCGTCGCCGCGCGCCGAGAATCCGACGACGTCGCCCGCGAAGTGTCGCCTTCCCGGCGGCATCGCTATGACGCCTCCGAGCACTCCCGGAGTGATCGCCGTCGGCGCGAACGACGCCGACGAAGACGACGACGGCGTCGCGCCGCTCTCGTCGCCCGTACCCGTGGGTTTGCTTCGCAACACGACGAACGGCGATTCAATCGCGGGAGCGACGATTCAATGGTTGGCGGAGAACGTGCGCACGCCCGTCAAGGGTGGGTCCCCGAACGCGAGAACGGCGTGTCGAGCGCTCGTGGAGACGCTCCCGACGCTCGCGGCGACGACCGCCGCCGCCGTCGTCGGCGCGAAAAAGGGTGACGACGTGGGCGACGTGAAAATTCTGTACGACGGAGGCATCGCCGTCGATCATCGCGTCGCCGTGGGGACGCTCAAGTCGGCGCTGTGCACGCTCACCAACGTCACGAATGAAAACGAGGAAGGGTGCAACGCCGTCGTCGGCGACGACGGGCGTGGGTTGCTCACGATTGCGAGTCTCGTGCCGTTTCTCGCGCGAAATATCGAGGGGTTCTCGTTGGAAGACGCGAGCGATCGACGACGCTCGAGAACGCCCGCGGATGATTCCGGTTCGTCGCTCCTCGCCGCAACGTTAGTGCTTCTCGTCAACGTCGTCGAGGCGGACTCGACGACGGCGGAAACGCTGCGCGCCACGTTCGTGAGTCTCCGCGGCGCGAGAGGACGATCGAGAACGCGCGCGTCGTTCGTCGACATTCTCACCGCGCTCTACCTCCACGCCGGCGGCGCGGACGAGGACGAGGACGCCGTCGCCGCGGAGACGCCGGACGCCGTCACCGCCGACGCCATCGAGGCGTATTCATCCAAAACGAACGGCGACGATTTGATCTTACAGGCGTACACGGGACTCTTGCTCGCGTTTCTCATCGAAAACCAACCCGCGGCGCGCGCCGACGTCGTCGCGCGGTTTCCCGGCGCGTCGCTCAAGCCCCTCGCCGACACCTTGGAGCGTTTCCACGCGTTTCACGACAGTCTCAATAGCATCTCCGCGCGTTCGAGCGACCGCTTAGAGCGCGTCGTCGCGTGGTTACGAGGGTAGGTAGTAGTCGTGCGTGAAAGAATGAATACAAATGAATACATCAGACGAAGACGACGTGCACCGCGTTCGCACACTTATTTCTCCGCGCACACTCCACACCCATAAGCTTCCCCAATACAGAGGTATCGACAATTGAATAAAACTCACATACCGCTACACGCCGTATAATACGGCTCGGTAGCACAATGGTAGTGCGTCAGACTCCAGTATATGCGCATTGGTGTCTCCCTCGAACACACAAAAGTGGGACAATACTACCATAGAGTGACGAAGATAGAGGTATCTGAAGGATAGAGGTATCTGAAGGTTGCGGGTTCGACTCCTGCCTGGGTCACATAGTTTTTGTTAGGCTAATTTCTACCACAATATGTATCAAATGTCCGATTCTGTGGAGATAAATTTTACAGTATGTACCAAATGTCCGAAGATGTCCGCTAAAATTTGAATTTAATTTTTACACTTTATAGGTTAGAATTAGTAAAACACCATCTATTAGAGGGGGCCAAAGGAAAAAACAGGCTAAATCAATGGAGGTCACGGATTTTTGATAGATTATTTTTTGTTATAGTACGTACCAGATGTCGGACTACACGCCGATAGATTTTATTTTTTAGGGTTCACACTCCGTGTGTATGGATAAACAGTGCGACGTCGTCCACCTCTCGACGCGCGTCCCGAATCGAATCGCCTCGGCGTCCTCGGCCGCACTTTCCCACACGGACGAATCTTCCTCCCACCACCCCCCACGCGCGCGCTCGACGCACGCACGGACGCACGCGACCTCACGACGATATTCATCGTTTTCGATCGCGTCGATCGATCACTTCACGGGTGCGCGCGCGACGTCGCGATTCTCTTTCGACGACGACGACGACCGGTCGCGAGGGTGCCGCGCGCGGGAATCAGGGTCACGCGCGACGACGACGAGACGACGCGCGCGAAGAACCGCGAGGGTTGGCGACGAACCGCGAGGGTGCCGGTGGCGCGGGAAAATATCGACGCGTCGATACGAAACGAACGATGGACTGACGGAGACGCCCGCGCGTTCATTATTTCATCATCTTCATCAGACGACAAACCAAGCTCAACCAGTAAGCGCACAAGATGCCGAGCACGCAATCGGTGTACGTGTCCATGTCCATTCTCGCCCTCACGGGTCTCGTCGGTACCGGTGTCGCCATCGGATCCGGCGTGAGCATGATGACGATGCAAATGGCAGACGCGGAAACGCAGCAAAAGACGACGGTCGCGGCCAGCGTCAAGGAGACGGCGACCCGCGCGCCGCGCGGATTCGCCGCATCCGGAAACTGAGCGAACCGAGGTTCCGATCATTGTTCCGATTGTTGTTGTAACGTGAGTGATCACCGAAGAATATATATTTATTAAATCGAGCATATCGAATACGCGTTCGTTTCAAATTCATTTAATCTTCATGACGTCGACGCGCGCGCGCTCGTTGACGCGGTGCTCCGCCGTCTCGTCGTCGAGTCCCTCGACCGACGCCGGGTGAATGACAATTTTAGCGAGCGTGCCGCCTCCACCGCCTCGCGCTAAACGGCCCGGGTTGACGCACACGACGCCGTCGACGTCTTCGACAAAGGTTTTCAAATCGCTCGGAAGAATGAAGACGTCCGGGGAGACGTCGAGACGCAACGCGTCGGCGTGTCGCGCGTCCATGCACGCGGACGCGTCCGGCGGATAGAGCGGGTACGCGTGCGCCTGGCGAGCGAAGTGGCCGGCGAGACGCGTCAATCGGTCCTTGGCGACGAACCCTTTGGAGATTTCGTGCGCGCTGAGGTGCTTGAGGGCGTCGTGCGTGCACACGGAGAAGACGACGCCGTTCACCGTAAACGTCCCCGGATTGGACACGGAGAAGGCACGACGCGCGTCGCCCGGAACCACGGGCGCCGGTTGTGGGAACGCAGCGTCGAGCGTCGCATCGCGAACGGACGGGGCGTAAATCACCTTGGTATTTTCCGGAAGTCGCGCCTCGATGTTCGCCGCCGTGAGCGCCGCCACCTCGTGAAACGTCAAGCCGTTGCAGTCACCCTTCTTCACGAAGACGTTTTCGGCGTCCACGATCGGACCGCACAGGACGACGACGTCGGGTTTTTCGTCGCGCGCGTACTCGAGGAAGTCACCGAGCGGTTCGTACCGCAAATCGCTCGAACACGAAAATGGGCCGCTCGCGACGAGCACCTTGGCGCCTCGCGTAAACGCGGGCGAGGACCGCTTCGAGCGCGCGAACGGTCGCACCGCGGGCGCGGCGTCGATGGATTTCACAACTAAACAGTGTCCCGCGGGATTTCGACCCGTCACTTGAACCACCTGTCCCGGGAACAGACTGTATCGCTCCAAATCGCGAAGTTCCAAGCGCACGCGATCGCCGCAACTCTGTTCAATCGACCCCTCGAGGGCGACCGTTTTCTCGGTGAGTTTGGCGTCCGAATCGTGCACCGCGCTCACGATACGTCCGACGAAGTGCGCATCCTCCGCGCCGGTCGTCGACCCGACACGCGAGACGCGAGGCGCGTCGGTCTCCTTCGTCGTCGTCGTCGTCGTCGCGTCGACGGCGACGCGCTTCGCCTCGTCCTCGTCCTCGTCCTCGTCCGCCACCCTGAACCGCGTCTCCACGTCTCGAATCCGCGCGTTGATCGCGCGCACACGATCTGGAATCGTATCTCGCATGTATCGAAACTTTTCTCTCGCCACGACGCCCGGCGTCGTCTCCACCGCGCACTCGCCGCCGTCCTCCGCCGCCGGGAGCTCCGCGTTCAGGTGCGCGTTCAACGTCACGTTCCCCACCCCATCACCTCCGGTCGCGCTCGCGCTTCCCGGCGTCGCCGCGCGTTTCGAATACTCGCTCGGTTCATCCCCGGTCAACGCGTCCAACGCCTCCGACCACTCGCGTTTCGTCTTGGTCGGCGTCGCGCCGTTCGCGAACGCCGACGCGCGTCCGCTCCCGCCCGACGACACCGACCCCGGCGTTCTCGGCGACTTCCCGGGCGTCATCCCCCCCTCACTCGCGCGCCCGTGTCGTCTCTTCTTCCCGAACGTTCGTTTGCTCGCCGACGCCGCCTCCGTCTTCCGTTTCGCCTCCGCCGCGTCCCTCGCGAAGGCTTCAAATTTTTCAATCCACTCGCTTCGAACCACGTGTCTCATCTCCAACTCCTCCCCCACCGCGAGCGCGTTCGCGTCGAAAAGATCCCACATCTTGACCAAATCATCCTCCGACCACGATCTCTCGCGCGCGACGTCCGCGAGCGCGACGGCGACGACGTCATCGGGGACCTCGAATCCTTCCGTCTCGAATCGTTTCTTGAGCGCATCCGTCGCCATCGTCGTCGCCATCGTCGCGCACCGATCCGATCACGACGCGCGAGGTATCGATCGATCGATCGTCGTCTCCCGTCGCGTACGTCGTCGTCGTCGTCGTCTCCCGTCGTCTCCGTCGTCGTCCGTCGTCGTCTGTCGAATTTTCAAAAATCATCCCGGTCGCGAGACGTCTCGATGATTCATGTATACATAGACTACCATCTACCATACTACGTGTATACACACAGTACTATACATACTAATACACTATGAAACGGAAAACCATCGCGCAACACCCCGCGCCGCCCTCGAATTTCATTCGATCGACCCGACCCCGATCGACGTCGACGTCCGACGCCGCGCGTGTCGAGACTCGGCGCGCGTCGCTCGGCGTTCGATCGAGCGCGAGAGACCTCTCGCGATCATGCGCGTTCGGCACTCGCGCGCGAGCGGCGCGGACGAAGAATCCGCGCTGTTGCGCGATGCTGACGAGGATGTCAACACCCGGCGCTGGACGCGCTCGAGACGAATCGCGGTCGCCGTCGGTGGGATGTGCGTCGTCGCGTGCGGGGTGGTGGCGACGATGTCGGGGTCGTTGATGGGTGAGGGCGTCGGTGCGGCGTCGTCGCTCGCGACGCGATTCGGCGGTTCGTCGAGACTCGGCGACGCGGCGTCGGTGGAGGGCGACGCGGCGCTCGGGAAACAATCTGCACACGCGAAAGAACGACAAAAGAAACTGTATCGTTACGCGGTGAAACAAGAAGAGAAGGAGAGGGAAGTCCGAAAAACGCGTCGCGTCGAGCGTCGCGAGGCTGAGGCCGCTCAGGCGGCCACGCCGGCGGACTCGGCCACCCCGGCGCCGACTCCGGCCGACTCGGCCACGCCGGCGCCGACACCGGCCGACTCGGCCACGCCGGCGCCGACGCCGGCGGACTCGGCCACGCCGTCGAGCTCGTCCACTCCGGCGCCGACGCC
>MDTE01031454.1_pt1 | contig 15149 bp, 10 predicted proteins | sample 811231 | NCBI WGS metagenome assembly MDTE01 (sample SAMN05326651, study PRJNA326480) | marine metagenome | isolation source: seawater | place: Indian Ocean: Red Sea | collected 2010 | reverse complement strand
TCTCGCAAGACGTCAAGCGGACCATGGTAGCTCCCATGCCGAAAGGTCTCGTGCCCGTATCCTAATCCTTTCATGTAAAAGGACCACTTCGGGGTCAACTCAATACGAAATTCATCGCCCTCCGAGGCCATGTTGATAACAGCTCTACTTGCATGCCGCGTACCCGGTTGGTAATCCTGGTGATACCTAAGAGACTTCAGGGTTACCTCATCACCGCCCCCATACTTGGGCACTAGTACCCCATTTTCATTCCAAGCTTCGCCGGATTCGTCTTGATTCACGAAGTAGTGAATGCTGAAGTTCTCAAAGTTCATCGGTGCCCAGACCCAAAAAAACTGAAACTCTGTAGCCGCAGGATTGGGTTGAGCATCGGGTAATCCCACAGTGCGCAGGCCCCACGATCGGTCTCTTGTACCCTGAAACGCCTCCGGCTTAACTTCGTGGCGAACGCCATCAACCTCTACCCACCCCGACCAAGTGCCGTTTTGCATCATCCGAGTGACATCCATCATCAGCTGGGATCCTACTCGTCGGGTGAACCTTGGCTCTTCATGAGCGGAAATAAACGCATGGTAGGTTAGATCCGCCTTAACTCCGCCTTCTTGGTCGTCACAAGCAATACGAAGGGTTTGGAGCGGCTCTACGACCACAAGCGAGAGTGGCCCGATGGATAAATCGAGGCGCTCTAGGCCCATCACCTTTGATGCTAAAACGTTGTGCTGCACGCCATCGAACACAAATGAGAATGCGGCGTCCATCACATCAAGGTAAGGGTAGACCCCTAGGGCGAAGGCAAAAAACTTCTCACCGTCCGAGTCATAGCCGTTGAAGAAATAGCGGTCATAAAAGTTCCGTTGACCAGCAACAAAAGCGATGGGCTCTGGTGTTTGATGAATTGGATAATCGTCACCTTTAGACAGCATGAAATTTCCCCTCTGTTTCACTCACAACGTATCACCGCGTTACAGAGCACGTCAAAGCCATCGCACGTGACCGCTCACACTGCTATCATCGCTCGTATTTTTAGGGCCAGCCAGCATGATTAGCCTTTTGGGCATTGCACTCATCGCACTTACGGCTTTCGCACTGTCAGCCAAGCGGGGCCTCATCGATAAGCGAACGGTCCTGGGCGCATTTTTACTCCAAGCCGGGTTAGGCGGAATCGTACTTTATGTCCCGATTGGTAAGGATTTCCTGGACTTCCTTGCTCAGAAGGTCATCGCCTTACTCAATTACAGTCGAGCAGGCATAGACTTTTTATTCGGCGGTGTAGTGAGTGAAAACATCGGCTTTGTCTTCGCCTTTAACGTTCTACCCGTCATCATATTTTTCTCCTCGTTGATCGCGGTGCTCTACTATCTGGGCGTGATGCAGTGGGTCGTCGCAGTCATTGGGGGCGCGCTCAAAAAACTCATCCGGACTAGTCACTCGGAGTCCATGGCTGCTGCTGCCAACATTTTTGTTGGTCAAACCGAAGCGCCGCTCGTCGTTCGGCCCTATATCGCGGGCATGACCCGATCAGAACTATTTGCGGTAATGGTTGGCGGCCTATCCTCCATCGCGGGCTCAGTGATGGCCGGTTACGCAGCTCTCGGCATCGAGGTGAAATACTTACTGGCCGCAAGTGTCATGGCTGCACCAGGCGGGCTAATGATGGCCAAAATTATGATGCCTGAGACAGAAACTCCGAAGCCGTTTGACCCCTCGATGAAGGACGAGGAAGGAGACTACACCAACATCTTTGATGCTGCAGCAAGCGGAGCAATGACTGGGCTGCAAATGGCTGCCGCCGTTGGCGCCATGCTCCTCGCTTTTATCTCCTTGATAGCTGCGCTAAATGGTCTTTTAAGTTGGACTGCGGGACTCATCGGCTATGACGGTGTGACCATCCAATCACTTCTGGGCTGGCTGCTGCAACCACTCGCTTTTCTTCTGGGTGTGCCTTGGAATGAAGCGGCCATCGCAGGCAGTCTTATTGGGCAGAAGTTGGTTCTCAACGAGTTCGTTGCCTATGTTGATTTCCTCGCCAGAGTGGATGACATGCAGCCCATCACCCAGGCAATCGTTACCTTTGCCTTGTGCGGCTTTGCCAACTTCTCGTCAATCGCGATCTTGCTTGGAGGGCTTGGTGCCTTGGCGCCAACACGACGTCACGATATTTCAGTTCTGGGTCTGCGGGCGTTGCTAGCCGCAACGCTCGCAAACCTGATGAGTGCAGCGATTGCTGGATTCTTTTTATCCCTGGCAGCTTAAGTTAAATGGACCATACGATTCCTGTCATATCTATGCGCTCAGCAGAATGTGCGGCTACATTTACCGATTCGTTGCGGCGCTTCGGATTTGCTGCCCTCTCCGATCATCCACTAGACATGAATAGAGTAAATAGCATCTACGAAGAGTGGCGAGCCTTCTTTAAGACAGAGGAAAAGTTCGCCTATGCTTTCGATGCAGCCCATCAGGATGGTTATTTCGGCTTACAAGACGCCGAATCAGCGAAGGGATTCGTAGAACAGGACTTCAAAGAGTACTTTCACTATTACCCATGGGGCCGTTGTCCATCTCACCTGCTGGATAATGTCAAAGCCTACTATGAAGAATCCCAGACGTTGGCTGCACAGCTCCTTATCTGGGTTGAGCAGCACTCTCCTGCTCAAGTGAAGGCCAGGTACTCGCAACCCTTGTCCACAATGATCGACGGGAGCGTTGCCAGCCTGCTGAGGATCCTGCACTACCCACCGCAGAAAGGCGACAGCAAAGCACCTCGCGCAAACGCGCACGAGGATATCAATCTGCTCACGATTCTCCCGGCCGCTGATGGGCCTGGACTACTCGTTAAGCATCGGGATGGTCAATGGATCACTGTGCCGAACGAACCAGGCACTGTCATTATCAATACCGGCGATATGCTCCAGGAGGTCTCAGGCGGATACTTCCCTTCAACCACGCATCAGGTAGCAGCAGGTAGTGGCTCTCTCAACGAGAGCAGAATGTCTATGCCCCTCTTTTTGCATCCCAAGGCAGAGGTCAAACTTTCAGGCCGATACACAGCAGGGAGCTATCTGCGTGAGAGGCTCCAAGAACTTGGCGTGCTCAAAGCCTGAAATCAAGCCAGCGACCATTGATTCGTCGTACTCGAAAGCTAAAAATCGCGCTGAGTGAAGGGGTTTCAAAGCAGGTGGAACTCTCATGCTGGGTCGAACTCCTACCTTTTAGCGACTGTCTATAGTCAGGATGCTTTTGTGGATGCCTGTTCAGATCAGAGTTTCAGCCACTGCTGGGTCATTGTGCCCGCTGTCATGGAACCACTGACATTTAGCGCTGTGCGCGCCATGTCGATAAGAGGCTCGATTGAAATCAACAATGCGACTAGCGTGACGGGTAGTCCCATAGTAGGTAACACGACTAGCGCAGCGAAGGTCGCACCACCGCCAACGCCGGCAATGCCGAATGAGCTGATGGTTACCACCAACATCAACACCAAGAAAAATTCAGGTGCGAGAGGATCGAGACCCACTGAAGGGGCAATCATCACGGCCAGCATCGCTGGGTATATCCCAGCACATCCATTTTGACCGATGGTTGCACCGAAACTGGCAGACAAGCTGGCAATGCTGGGATGATTTCCTAACGCCTTTACCTGGGTTTCAATGTTGAGCGGGATGGTCGCCGCAGAGGACCGCGATGTGAACGCGAAAACGAGTGCAGGAAAAGCTTTCTTGAAGAAAGCGATGGGCGACAAGCCTGTCAGCGATACGAGAAGACCATGCACTCCGAACATCAAAAAGATCGCTAAATAGGAGACAGCAATAAATTCGAGCAAATTCCAGATGTCTTGGCTGTCAGACGACGCCGCCACCTTCGTCATTAAGGCGAGCACTCCGTATGGAGTCAGCGCAATGATGAGTCGAACGAGATGCATCACCCAGTCCTGCGCAATATCAACCCCGCGCTTAAGCGCTTGACCTTCTTGAGGTGCGACCGCCAGAAGTCTTAGACCCGCAATTCCAATCAAAATAGCAAAGATAACAACGGCAATAATTGAAGTAGGTCTTGACCCTGACAGATCAGAAAAAATATTCGTAGGTAAAAAGGTTACTAGCAGCGCAGGGACTGAAAGGTCTGCCACCCGATCTTGGCGCTCAATCAAGACTGCTGCCCGAGCAAGCTCTCGCTCGCCCTCGACTAACCCGTCAACTGACAAGTTGAAGCCAGCAGCCAACAGGCCACCGATCATGGCTGCAACTAATGTTGTTCCGAGCAAGACGCCCAATACACTGCTTCCAACGCGGCCCAGCGTGGACAGCTCCTCTAACCTTAATACCGCTGCAATCATCGCCACCAAAATAAGCGGCATGATGATCACTTTCAGAAGACTGACATAGGCTGACCCAACGAGATTGGTCCAACTGAGAATAGTATCCAAGGACTCGGAACCAACCCCGAAAAAGGCTTGCAGCAACGACCCAAACGCAAGCCCAAGGACCAATGAGAGTAGCACCCTTGTCGATAGCGCTAGACCCTTTCTTGCAAGAACAACGAGAGTAACAAGCAGCACTGCAAAGCTACATAAAGAAATAAGCACCTAAATGACTCCTTACTCACAGCACAGTAACTAGAACCACACTACCACTCGTTTGAACCAGACCTTAACGCGATGGCCTATCGAGTGCTGACTTTTCCTAGAATTGCATTAAAGGTGGACGAGGGACGCATGGCCTTATCAGCCAACTCAGGATTGGGTTGGTAATAGCCACCCACATCTTGAGGATCACCTTGGGCAGCCAGTAACTCTTCATTGATAATTGATTCATTCTCAATGAGTTCCTCAGCAATCGCCGCGAAGGTCTCTTGAAGATTCAAGTCCCGAGTTTGCGCGGCCGCCGCTTTAGCCCAGTAAAGCGCCAAATAGAAGTGACTGCCTCGATTATCGAGCTCATTCACTTTACGGGAAGGAGATTTGTTCTCTTCCAGGAACTCTGCAATCGCCGTGTTCAAGGTCTCAGCCAAGATATCCGCTTTTTCGTTGTCAAACGTGGTTGCCAAATGCTCGAGAGACGCCCCGAGCGCGAGAAACTCACCTAAGGAATCCCAACGCAAGTGCCCTTCTTTTTCGAACTGTTGCACGTGTTTTGGCGCCGAACCACCCGCGCCGGTTTCAAACAGGCCGCCGCCATTGATAAGCGGTACAATAGACAGCATTTTGGCGCTAGTGCCGAGTTCCAAAATAGGGAATAAATCCGTCAGGTAGTCTCTTAGAACATTCCCAGTCACCGAGATTGTGCTCTCACCCTGCCTAATCCGCACTAAGGAGAAGCGTGTGGCCTCCGCGGGAGCCATGACGTGATGCTCTATGCCCGCTAGGTCGTAATCTGGGAGATACAATTCTAGTTTTTTGATCAGTTCCGCATCGTGGGCTCGCGCTGCATCCAACCAGAAAACGATGGGCCAACCCGTTGCTCGCGCTCGGTTGACGGCAAGGCGGACCCAATCTTTGATCGCACCATCCTTGACTCTACACAACCTCCAAACGTCGCCTTCTTCAACTTCGTGACTGAGCAAGGTATCACCCAAACTGTTACGGACTGTCACTGTCCCATCACCTACCATCTCGAATGTGGTGTCGTGAGAACCATATTCTTCCGCTTTTTGCGCCATCAGGCCGACATTAGGCACTGATCCCATCGTCGTTGGATCATAAGCGCCATAGGCTTGGCAATCTTTGATGGTTTCCGCATAGACACGGGCGTAGCACCGATCCGGAATGACCGCCATCATGTCGTGAAGCTCGCCATCTGGGCCCCACATTTGCCCAGATTCCCGAATAGCCGCTGGCATTGAGGCATCAATAATGATGTCACTGGGCACGTGTAAATTAGTAATTCCCCGATCTGAATCGACCATGGCCTGGGCCGGCCCACTCGCAAGGCAATCATCCAGCGCGGCTTTGATTGAATTGCGCTCAGCGTCAGATAACTGGCCGATTTTGTCGTACGCGTCACCAACGCCATTATTTGGATCAACACCAAGTCGCGACAAGGTATCTGCGTGCGCCTCAAAGGCGGACCGGTAGTAAGCTTTCACGCCATGACCGAAGAGGATGGGATCCGAGACCTTCATCATGGTCGCCTTTAAATGGAGCGACCAGAGCACCTCATTCTTTTTGGCTTCAGCCAACGTCTCATCTAAGAAAGCGGTTAGCGCTTGCTTACTCATAAAAGCGGCGTCCACCACTTCACCTGCGTCAACCGATATGGCTGATGCAAGGACGGTGGTCTGCCCTGCTGTATCAGTAAAAGCAATTTCGAGTGAATCAGACCCACCCATGGTAACTGACTGCTCAGACCCATAGAAATCGCCAGACTCCATATGCCTAACGCTCGACTTTGAGTCTGTCGACCAGACCCCCATACGATGAGGATGCTTTTGCGCGTAGTCCTTGACTGCGCGCGCCGCGCGCCGGTCGGAATTACCCTCTCTCAATACTGGATTAACTGCACTCCCTTTGACTCGGTCATACCGCGCCTTATTCTCCCGATCATCATCCGTCTGAGGATCGTCAACATAGTCCGGTAGAACGTAACCCTGGGCTCTTAATTCTTCGATAGTTGCCTGCATTTGGGGATTTGAGGCCGAAATGTTCGGCAATTTGATGATATTGGCTTCCTTGGCTTGAGTAAGCCGCCCCAACTCAGCAAGGTGGTCAGGCACTTTCTGACTGTCTGGCAATCGGTCAGAGAAAGCAGCCAAAATTCTGCCCGCGAGTGAAATATCCCACATTTCCACATCTACGCCGGCCGTATCCGTAAAGGCCTTAATAATCGGCAAGAACGAATATGTTGCTAGCCGTGGCGCCTCATCCGTTTCCGTGTAAATGATCTTCAAATTGTCAGTCATACAATTTCCACTATTCTTGTTTTGAATCTCTGCCCGTCGTCAATCGATACTGCCAGTCAATGCCTGCGAAAGCTGATCCATAGATTTCTGTGTTTGCCACAGTATCAAAGGACAGGTCGACTCCAGGGAGCGTTCGTTATTTTGCTGCACTTTGCAGCGCCTGGTTTCATCGATACAAGCGGCTTGCTCAGGGTGCCTCCTTGCGCCCGAATCAAAGTGGTGTTGCGCCTTCTCTTAATATGCGTAGCTTCCACCGCGACCACCCGGGGCGGCTGGTCTGCTTTGATTTAGCGCTTGTTTAGCTGGTGCTTACCTAGCGCTTACTTTGCATTTACCTGGCATAAATCTCGCAGCCTGGCCGATGTGCCGCTTCATTCGTGTCCTTCGAATTCCAAAAATAAAGCGTGCATACCATCACGTTTTCTTGCGGTTACAAAAACCTTAGTCCCCACTCAGAATTGCCCGATTATAGAGAAATCAGCGCAAATTGACAGACGAATTCGATGGGCTGGGTGATCATAGAAAATGGCGGAGAGCCCACCGTTAGAAAGGCGCTGGTATCTCGAATACCAGGGGGATTTTGGAGACAGGATGTTCAAATTCCAGCCTTTGTGCATGGAGCATCAATCGGTCGACCGCTCGTTCTACAGGCTTTGGCGCATATATGTCGCAACCCAAAATGGGCGCTCCGACCATCGCAAGATGCGCACGGATTTGATGCCTCGTTCCCGTGATTAACTCGATCACGACCCGCCGGACGCAACCGAGGTCGATTTCCGAATAAATAGAACCCTTGCTCACCTCGACCTGCTCTAATGCAAGCAACCGTGTCTGACTGGGTTTGCCACGACCAAAAGCCAGAATCTGCCGCGGACGTAGAAGTCTGTGAGGCGCTAGCGGCAGGTCTATTTTATCTGGTAATGGTGATGGGCCCTGCAGAACTAGCGCCTGGTAAATTTTCTTGACCTCCCGTTCTCGAAATTGTCGGTTTAAATGACTCAACGCAACCGAGGTTAAGCCAACGACCATCAGTCCTGACGTATCCCTATCCAAACGGTGAACAAGATGCGCGCCGCTCGATCGCAGCCGAGCCTTCCGTATGACCGAGGGACCACCAAACCTCGGCGTGGTGCTCTGCAATCCAGCTGGTTTGTTAATCACGAGGATGTCTGTGTCCTCAAAGAGAACGTCCAAGGGCTAACCGTGCGTTATTTCCATAACGAAAGCCTACCAACCAGAAAGCGAGGAATCATTACCTGAGGTAAGATACCTGGGTCATCAAGGCTCGCACCATGTCTACCAATCAAGATCCACTGGTTGATGCCATCACGCTTGGCGTACCCACGCTTCTTCAGCTCCTCGACGGCTTGACTGCGGTGCTTGAGCGGTTCAACCCAGATCAGCACGAGCAATTGCTGGCCATCCTGCAACCCGAGCAAGTTAAGCTAGGTAAGGTGCAGCAAACTCTCAAAACCGCTTCCTTCCCCTCTCATGTCGCCCGGTTTGGCGAGCTACTGATGGAGGCGATCACTTATGCGGACAAGGCGATCCAGCACATCGACCACTCAGCGGTAGACCCCATGCGTATTCTCGCAGCGTCCAGAGCCGTATGCAGAGCACGGGAAGCGCTATTTCCAAGTGCGACGCTGCTTGCTCCCATTCATGAGTTTTTCCTTGACCCAGATAAAAGACGCCAATATCCGCTATCGGAGGCAAACCGGCCCGACTTTGAACGGTGCCGCGTCATTCACCAAGCGCACAGTCGAGAAACCCGCGGAGGCTACAGTGCATTCGTGCCCAACGCGGCCCGGGAGAATTCGAGGCCCCTTATTATCGCGCTGCACGGCGGCACGGGCCATGGACGTGACACCCTCTGGCATTGGCTGACCAGTGCGAGATCCAACGATATGAGCGTCATGGCGCCCACCTCGATTGACGATACCTGGTCACTCTTTCAAGTTGAGCTTGATTTGCACGCGATACTTGAAAACCTTACAGAGCTGACAAACACCATCCCCGAGCCATCCGCGATACTTCTTGCAGGAATGTCAGATGGTGCTACCTATGCGCTTCAGTTGGGGTTGAAACGCCCAGATTTATTCCCGAATGTCGCAGCGTTCTCAGGCATGCTGGACCCTTCTTTGTTGGCTGAACCGCCTAGTCCATCTAATAACCAGCATATCTATTGGCTCCATGGACACCGCGACACCATGTTCCCATTTGAGCTGGCCAATGAAAGTGTCGCGGCGCTCAAAACCAAAGGGCTAGACGTCGTGCTGGATGAGCAAGCAGGACTGGGCCACAGTTTCGCTTCATCGCGGGTACCCGCAACCCTCGACTGGTTTCAAGCTGCTGTCGAGGGATCATAGCGTCGCCGACGCTCGCAGAAGGACAAGTACCGATTAGGAAACCATGATTGATTGAAGGGATAAACCGATATGAGCTTTTTTGACCTCAACATTACGCGAGGTTTGTACCGAGCGCGCTTGGCAGCAGGATGGACCACATTTGTTTTGATATGGCTGATTATTTCCCTTACCACGTCGCCTACTAGCTTTGCTAAAACCCTACACATCATTCACACCAATGATCTCCATGGCCGGCTCATTAAGGAAAAAGATACAGCGGGTGTCGCAGGCATTGCGCGGTTCATCCAAGACACTAAGGCTGAGACCGAGTTGTTACTCACGCTCGATGCAGGAGATGCCATCTCTGGGACGCCTGTCTCGAGTATTTTTTTGGGCGAACCCATCTTTGAGATTATGAATTTGATGGGATACGACGTTGGTTTACTTGGCAATCACGAATTCGATCATGGTTATGAGCAAATAGATCGATTCCTAGATATCGCTAATTTCCCACTTATTTCCGCTAACGCCTTCAACCGAGAGGGCAGACTAATTGCCGACAAGCCGTTTTTGATCAAGCAAGTTGGCGACGTCAGTGTTGGAATTATTGGCTTGACAACACCCGACACACCGCGAATCGCAACGCCTCAAGGCAATGAGGGCCTAACGATTAAATCGATAGAAGCAACCCTCCCACCCCTCATTCAAGCGCTTGAACCTGAGGTAGACGTGCTCATCTTTCTGACCCATCTAGGCCACGAAGAGGATATAGCACTCGCGGAGACCTTTCCCAATGCAGACCTCATCGTCGGAGGCCACAGTCACACGATGGTGCCTCAACCCGTTAGGGTGGGTGACACCTGGGTTGTTCAGGCCGATCACTACGGCAAGCACGTCGGGCTTATCGCCCTCGAACTAGAGGAAACTAAAAACGGATACTCCGTCCAAAATGTGACGGGAGGGCTCCTGCGCGCTGACGAGCTGCTAACTGGAGACCCACGGGTTGAGGCCATTGTGAATCACTACGAAGATCAAGTGGCAGAGCGCGTCGACCAAACTCTCGTGGTGAGTGATCGCGCCTACACGAAGGATGAGCTCCAACCAATTTTGGAGGAAATATTGCGCGCTGCACTCGACACCGATCTGGGATTTTATAATCTCGGCGGCATTCGAGACGAGATCGCGGCTGGGCCGGTCAGCGCTCGCATGATCTGGAACATTGAACCTTTCGGCAATAGCCTCGTGCGCCTGACGATCAAGGGAAGCGATCTTCTGATCCTCTTGTCACAAGAACGCGGCATTCACCACGCAGCCGCTGGCATTGATCCTGAGCGGATTTACCAACTTGCTACCAATAGTTTCATCGGCAGTCACGCCGCAATGGCTTTTGGTGATGCAGTTACCCTAACGGATACCGGCACCATGATTCGGGACGTTCTAATCAACCACATCCAGCGCGATGGCCTGCCAGACTAAACTTTTGCGCTAAACTCGTAACCGCACTTACCACCTCAGTCATTCGTAAGGAAACGTTCTGCGGCGAGAACAAAGCCATCTAGCTGGTCATGATGAACCCAATGCCCAGCGTTTTCGAACACGAGCGACTCGGCGTTCTGAAAGTACTCAGCCGGTTCCTCGACTCTATGCTTAGCAAACTCGCTTTCACTGCCGCTAACCAATAAAAGCGGCGCATCGATCCTAGACCAAAGCGCTCTCGTTTGCTCCAAATTCAAGTCAAATGGCGCCATCACATGGGTATAATTGTCGAACTTCCAGGAGTAACTCCCATCTTCGTTCTGATTGCTGCCATGGACGGTCAAGTATCGAGCCTGATCCGCACTTAGGTGCCTGTTTTCACCCTGCATGCGCTCGAATGCTGCTTCAAGGCTCTCGTAGCGCCTAGGAGTTCTCCCCGCCGCAATTCGGTTGCCGTCAATCCATTGCTTGAGACGCTCATGGACAGGGACTGAGTGATAAAGCCATTGCGGTCCTCCAGTACCCTCGATCACCACCATTCTTTTGACATTTTCCGGATAAACACCGGCATACCGGAGTGCAACGCTGCCTCCGAGCGAATGGGCAATCACAGAGAGCGGTGCAAGGCTCTGCTGATGAATCAACTGTGCGAGATCATACAGGTATCCAGAATGACTATAACCTCCGCCCACTACATGAGAGGAATCACCATGACCTCGGAAATCGGGAGCAATGATATGAAACCGGTCCCGCAGTCGCTGTGCGACCCAGTCCCAATTATGACAGTGGTCTCGATTCCCATGCACAAGTAGTAGTGGAGGCCCGTCAGGATTGCCCCAGTCCAGATAATGAAGGCGAAGCCCCTGACTATAGTAAGAGTGCGACGTGGGAGTGGCTCTTATCGACATCGTGATGCTTACTGCTCCGCCTAAATGCTCTGGGCGATCGTTTACTAGTCGGGCAGCCCGAGTACACGCTTAGCAATAATATTGAGCTGAACCTCGCTGGTTCCACCTTCAATCGAGTTCGCCTTTGTTCGAAGCCACGCTCTCGTTGTATCGAGCTCCTCGGCACTGAAGGCATCACCTTCCCAGCCAAGCATCTGAGAACCCATTGATTTCATGAGCAGCTCATATCTCTTTTTGTTTTGCTCGGTACCGTAGAACTTAAACATCGAGGAAACAAAGCTTGGCGCTTTTGTTGATTTTGATTCTTCGAGATTCCTTCTCACGGTAAGACCGAACGCGCGATCATCCATCGCGTGAGTCGTGATTTCATCTCGCAACACGGCATCACCAATGCGACCGTTCACGTTTCCGATGTAGTTTTGAGCAATGCTTGCAACGTGAGGTCGACCACCACTACCGCCATCCCCTCCACCAATCATTGTGCGCTCGTATTGGAGCAGCCGTTTAGCAACCGTCCAACCCTCATTCACTTTACCCACTACGTTCCGCTTTAGCGCTCTTGCATCTTCAAAAAATGTCTCGCAGAAGGGAGATAAACCACTGATCAACTTGATAGGTTTAACTGAGACACCAGGCTGATTCATATCAAAGAGGATGAAGGTAATACCGTTATGTTTTGGGGCGTCGGTATCCGTTCGCACGAGGCAGAAAATCCAATCCGCTTTATCAGCGCCAGAAGTCCAAATTTTCTGACCATTGATGACGTACTCATCACCATCAGAGATCGCTCGGGTCTGAAGGCTGGCTAGATCAGAGCCTGAATTAGGCTCGCTATACCCCTGGCACCACCAAATCGCGCCAGAGGCAATTTGCGGGAGATGCTCAGATTTCTGTTCATCCGTGCCGAATTCCAATAGCGCAGGCCCGATCATTGACAGGCCCATCCCGACGAGTGGTGCGCGGGCTTTGATTCGCTGCATTTCCTGGCGAAGCACCTGAGCCTCAGACGCGTCGAGCCCTGCACCGCCATACTCTGAGGGCCAAGTAGGCGCGGTGTAGCCTTTCTCAGCGCAACGGTCCATCCAGAGTTTTGTTTCAGGATTTTTAAACGCAGCTCTGCGTCCACCTCCCGGATACTCATCTGCAGGCATGGGAGTGCGCATACTGGCTGGGCAATTTACCTCTAACCAGGACCGTACCTCTTCTCGAAACGCTTCAATACTCATGATTTCTCCTAAATCCCAAGAGGCAAACGAAATCTGTAACGACTACTCGTGACCCCTGGATCATCACTCTACTCACTAGTTCAAAAAGCAAAATGATCGATTAGTTTTGCTTGCCGTTCACTTTATTTCTGATTCCTTACTCCTCCACTAGAGAGCCTCGACTATCTGGATCAGTATCACTCAACCGTCATCGCGCTTGCAATTGTTATAACCCAACTATGACCCGCCATTTGCGCCTTGAATGATTGTTCCTCGATCGATCACGCGCCCATTGATGGCTCAATCTCAAATAATGTCACCTCTGACCGAGTACCGAGCCGCAGCGCGGGCCCCCAACTACCGGTTCCCTCTGACACATAATGCTTGCAACCACCGGTGCTGGACCACCCTTTGAGTTTGGGAAAGACTCGCCTGACAAAGTAACCAAAAGGCACAATCTGACCAGCGTGCGTGTGTCCGCTCAACGTAAGATGGATATCGTACTCATCGGCCACCTCTAAGCCTTCGGGGCGATGGTACAACAGAATATTACAGCGCTCCTCTAGAAGAGGGATGCCTCCAAGTTCCCGCTGCAGTTGATCTTTTCGATCCGCATCATCAATACCAATGATCTGCACATCGTCCCGCGCTAACACTGCTTGTCCCCGCAGCACCATCACACCAAGTTGCTCCAACCTGTTAATGATCGCCTCCAAGTCCTCGTAGCGCTCATGATTTCCGGTCACGAAGTAACAAGGCATCGAAAGCGCTCGGAGCCCTCCCAACTGATCGAGTGTTATCCCGGATTGATCAATGAAATCTCCGGTGATCGTGAGCACGTCGGGACGAATCTGGTTGACCTGCGCAACGAGAAGATCAAGAAATTCCGGATCCCGGGAGCCTATATGGACGTCCGTCCATTGCACGATGCGGAGTGGACGATTGAGGTTGACCAAACTGAGACGGTGAATCACGAGCGCCGGGCGGATCGACCACAAGCCGACCGCGAGAGCAAGCATGAGGAATACTCCGAGCCAGACAAGGACGTCTTTATCCGACAATCCCCAAACCCACTGAGAGACGTCAAGCGCGAGCGTACCAACCCACCAAACGGGTATGATTCCCAGAGGAATCTCCAGAACTTGTTTCACTTTTCTCGCAAACGAAGTACGCACTTCTCGAAGTGGCCATCGGCAAATGAGTGGCGTGAGGAACAAGAAAAAGCCTAGAAAACCTGAAGCCCAATACGGCATAGGCAACCAATCGACCAAGCGCCAGACCGGGTAGCCAAGTAGCACCCCCCATATGAGCATCACCACTGAGATGAACGCCAGTGGAACCCTTCTCGGAGTCGGCTCTCGAGAACCATCAGGCTGGGATGTCTGGCTCACGCTGGACTAGCCCAAAGCTGATTGATTCATTAGTCCAGTGCAACTCTGCGGCAACTGACAATTGGATGACGCACCGTTCTCAAGCAGTCTGCGCCCCCGCGCTTCAAAAAGAACGCGATGGATCACGCTTGTCGCCACCAATTCACTCCGCTTTCATCTTCCTCGACCACCAGCATTCTTCTTTCGCGCGCGCAATGGAGATGAGCAAGTGCTTCTCCGGTGGCAGGGAAATAGCTGAAATCAGTGATCGCGCTTTTGAACAGCGCTGGAAAAACGTCCACCGCACGCTTTGGGATGGCACAAAGGTCGTAGAGCTTTTCGAGCGCTACCTCGTGCCAGTCCACCAGTGCTGTCAATCGCTCATGCACGCCATAAAAGAGTGACTCATGAGCAGGCAAGACCAGCAAATCGGGTGGAAGGACCTCCCTGAACCGCTCGCAAGTTCGGATCCACTCTCTCAGCGGGTTGGCGTCGGGCTCAGAGGGTTGAACGCTCACATTAGGTGTGATTTTTGGGAGAATCTGGTCACCCGCGATGATGATCTTCAGTTCTGGGCAATAGAGGCAGACGTGTTCTGGAGCGTGGCCGTGCCCAATGAGGGCTCTCCATTCTCGTCCATTGATGTCGAGGTACTGGCTATCTTGAATTCGGCAATATCCCGCAGGCAGCGGCGCAATGCTCGCACCAAATTGACCGAACCGTTCTCGATAGCGCGTTAACCGAGCCTCATCGAAGCCTGCTCGATGATAAAATCGTATCGCATCCTCCGGGACGTCCTTGGGTCCGTCGCTCGCCATGACCTTGCACATATAAAAGTCGCTGCGACTCATCCAAAGCGGACAATCAAACTTATCGACCAACCATCCTGCGTTACCCGTGTGGTCAGTGTGCAGATGCGTGGCAATGACGCGGTGGACCGGATCGCTA
>MDTE01138718.1_pt1 | contig 15151 bp, 10 predicted proteins | sample 811231 | NCBI WGS metagenome assembly MDTE01 (sample SAMN05326651, study PRJNA326480) | marine metagenome | isolation source: seawater | place: Indian Ocean: Red Sea | collected 2010 | reverse complement strand
TTTTTAGAAAAATTATTTGAGCAAGAAATTCCTGAAGTTTTTGATGGACTCATTAATATTAAAAAAGTAGTTAGGATTCCAGGTGAAAAGGCCAAGGTTGCAGTTGACTCATATGATGATAGAATTGATCCAGTAGGTGCTTGTGTCGGTATGAAAGGTTCAAGAATTCACAGTATTGTTAGAGAGTTAGGCAACGAAAATATAGATGTGATCAACTATACTAATAACCTTCAGCTTTATATTTCTAGATCTTTAAATCCTGCCAAGATAAACTCGATGAAAATAGATGAAGAAAACATGAGAGTTGAGGTAATATTAAATCCTGAAGAGGTTAGCAAAGCGATTGGAAGAGGTGGCCACAATATTAGACTCGCTGGACAATTAACTGGTTATGAAATTGATGTATTTAGAGAAGGGGTTGAAGAAGATGTTGAGCTAACTGAATTTTCTGATGAGATAGATAGCTGGGTAATTGAGGAGTTAGCTAAGGCAGGCTTGGATACTGCTAAAAGTGTTCTTGAACAAGACGCGGAAGACCTTGTTAAAAGAACTGACTTGGAAGAAGAAACTATTAATGAAGTACTAAAAATATTGAGAGAAGAATTTGAAGATTAATAACTATTAATAAAATGCCTGACACAATTAGACTAAATAAAGTACTTAGAGAACTAAATATTTCTATTGATAGAGTTGCTGATTTTTTGCAGTCAAAGGGACTTGAAGTTGAAAAAAGACCAACTGCAAAAATTTCTCTTGAAGTATATAACATTTTGTGTGATGAATTTAAAATTGATGTTGATAAAAAAATTGCGTCAAATGAAGTTGTTCAGGCGATTAATAAAGAAAAAGAAAAAATCAAGGAAAAACTTGACAATCTCCAAAAGGAAAAAGATAATAAGATTATTAAGGCTTCATCAAGTTTTGTTAAATTCAAAAAATTTGGCAAAATCCAATTAGATACAGATTCAACGGATGAAGTTATTTCAAATTTGGAAAAACCTGCAGCTTCAAAAGAAAATGTTACCGAAGAAAAAGAGTCAACAGAAATTGATAAACGGGATAATTATAAAAAACTGTCTGGAATAAAGGCTACTGGTGAAAAAATAAATTTAGAAGAGTTAAATAAATCTGATGATAAGTCGCAGTCAAAGGCAAGAAGAAAAAGAAGAAGAAGAATAGTCCCCCAAAATAATGATATATCTAAGGATAGATTTTCATCACCCAAAAATAAGAGCAAACCTAAAAAAATTGTCAAGGATGAGCCATCTGACGAGGAGGTTCAGCAGCAAATTAAAGAGACCTTGGAAAAACTTCAAGGAAAAAATGTTAAAGGTAAAGCCGCAAAATACAGAAAAGATAAACGAGATTTACATAAATTAAAATCAGAGGAAGAAATTGCGGCCCAAGAAAAGGAGAGCAAAATTCTAAAAGTAACCGAGTTTGTAACAGCTAGTGAAATTGCAACTATGATGGATGTATCGACTACTGAAATCATTTCTGCTTGTATGACATTGGGTATGATGGTTACATTAAATCAAAGATTAGATGCGGAAACGTTATCAATAGTTGCTGAAGAATTTGGATTTAAAGTAGAACTTGTAACTGCTGAATCAGACGAAGAGATTATTATTGATGAAGATAAACCTGAGGACATGATTGGCAGACCTCCTATAGTTACTGTTATGGGTCATGTAGATCATGGTAAAACATCATTACTTGATTATATTAGAAAGGAAAATGTAATTGCTGGCGAATCAGGCGGAATTACCCAACATATTGGAGCCTATTCTGTTACACTAGATAATAATCAGAAAATCACATTTTTAGATACACCTGGTCATGAAGCATTTACTGCAATGAGAGCTAGAGGTGCTCAGGTAACGGATTTAGTAGTAATAGTGATTGCAGCAGATGATGACATAATGCCTCAAACAAAGGAGGCTATTTCACATGCTCAAGCTGCCTCTGTTCCAATTGTTTTTGCAATTAATAAAATTGACAAACCCAATGCTAACCCTGACAAGGTAAAAGAGAGTTTATCCGCAATGAATTTATTAGTCGAGGATTGGGGAGGAAAAATACAATCCCAAGATATATCAGCATTAAATGGCACAGGTGTAAATGAATTACTTGAAAAAGTACTTCTTGAAGCTGAGCTTCTTGAGTTAAAAGCAAACCCCAAGAAACAAGCTGCTGGAACGGTAGTGGAGGCTCTTTTAGACAAAGGAAGAGGCTATGTTTCAACGATACTTGTTCAGTCAGGGACCCTAAATATTGGTGATTTCATTCTTGCAGGTAAGCACAGTGGTAAGGTTAAAGCTATGTATGATGAAAGAGGTAAAGAGATTTTTGAAGCAGGTCCATCAACGCCAATTTCAATTCTAGGACTTGACGGAGCCCCACAAGCAGGTGATAAATTTGCTATTTACTTGGATGAAAGGGAGGCTAAACAAATTGCTAATAAAAGAAATCAACTACAAAGAGAGCAAAATGTTAGGACAACTAAACACATAACACTTGACGAAATTGGAAGGCGAATTGCAATCGGTGAATTTAAAGAGTTAAATATAATTCTAAAAGGGGATGTTGATGGTTCTGTTGAAGCATTAATTGATTCCTTGCAAAAACTTTCTACGGAAGAAATTCAGGTAAACATAATTCATAAGGCAGTCGGACCAATTACTGAAAGTGATGTACTATTAGCCTCTGCTTCAGATGCAATTGTCGTAGGATTTAATGTAAGACCTATGGGTAGTGCCAGGCAAATTGCTGAAAAGGAACAAATTGATATAAGAACATATTCAATAATATATGATGCAATTAATGACATAAAAGATGCTATGGAAGGAATGTTATCTCCTGATTTTAAAGAAGAGGTAACAGGAACATGTGAAATAAGAGAAACTTTTAAAATTTCAAAAATTGGAACTATTGCAGGCTGTATGGTTACAAAAGGAAAAATTGTAAAAAACTCAGAGATCAGGTTAATCAGAGAAGGAATTGTTATTTATACTGGCTCTTTATCCTCACTTAAAAGATTCAAAGATGATGTTAAAGAAGTAGGTAAGGGTTATGATTGTGGTTTACAAATAAAAGATTATAATGATATAAAAGTTGGCGATGAAATTGAGGGATTTGTAAATGTTGCAATAAAAAAGAAAATTTAAACCACCTATTTGTTGGTCATAAAAATGAATGCTTGAGGAAAAAACTCTCTCAATTTTAAAAGATTTTTATCAGCTTCTATTTTTGTAATATAGTCTCCAACCCATACTTTATAGTTTGGTGATTCATATTTTATTTTTGCCTCATAATTATCAAACTGTAAATTATACTCAGATAAAACACCTTGTGCACCATTTTTGCTGCCGCTAAAAATTTGGATTTTAATTTTCTTGAGGCTTTTATTTGAGTTAATTTTTAACTCAATTATTTTATCAATTTTTTTTTCTTTAGTTATTTTTATTTCTCCAACTTGTGCAACTGAAAAATGGGGCATTATGTATATAAAAACAATAATTATTTTACTGAAAAAAAAATACATAAATTGTTTATTATTTAGAATGATTATAAATTATATATATAATGATTATTATTAGCTAATTTATGAATAAAAAAATCATTTTAGGTGTTATTTTTGTCGGAGATTTTTAATGCGTTTTTTTTTTTTGAATGATTTCAAAAATTAGTAGTCATAGTTTTTTTCTAAAACTGTTTAATATACCTCCAATTTTAAGCATTAGTCTCTTACGCTTTTTATTTCCTATTTTATTTTTAGTAACACTAAACACTTTTCCGCAAGAAGGAGATATTGCGGCTGGTAAGCAGCTCTTCAACACTAATTGCGCCTCTTGTCACAAGCTTGACAGGAAAATGACTGGCCCAGCTCTCAGAAATGTTGAAGCTAGACTCGCTGAAGATGAAGGACTTGACCGAGAATGGTTATATAAGTGGATAAGAAATAGCTCTTCATTGATAAAATCGGGTGATGATTATGCAAACAGAATTTATGAAGAATACAACAAAGCTGCGATGACAGCTTATCCTCAGCTAACAAACTCTGATATTGATAATATTCTAGCCTATACTGCTCAGGAAAAAGTTGTAGCACCCCCACCTGTGGTTGAAACAACCCTTTCAGATGGAACATCCAATGGTTTAGGCATTACTGATGAAATAATTCTTTTGATTTTTTCTTTTCTATTCTTCATGCTGGCCGTCGGCCTGTTATTTGTTACCAAAGTTTTAAGAAATCTTGCTAAGATAAAAGGCGTTAAAGTACAAGAAAAAAAGAAAGGCAAATCACTTTGGAAATCATACATTCAAAACCAGTTTTTACTATTTTGTACTGCGATTTTATTTCTTTTAGTTAGTGCATATGAATTTTATGGATGGACTATGCAAGTTGGTGTTAATCAGGGCTACATGCCCGTTCAACCAATCCATTATTCGCACAAGATACATTCAGGAGATAATAAGATTGATTGCAATTATTGTCATTCATCAGCAAAGGTTAGTAAGCACTCCGGCATTCCGTCATTAAATATTTGTATGAATTGCCATAAAAGTATTTATGAGTACAACGGTGAAACAACTGAAGAGTATAGTAAAGAGTTTTATGATGGTGAGATTCAAAAATTATATAAGGCTGTTGGATGGGATGATGAAGCTCAGGAGTATACAGGGGTAACTTACCCTGTCAAATGGGTAAGAATACATAATTTACCCGACCATGCTTATTTTAATCACTCGCAACATGTTTCTGTAGCTGGAATTGAATGTAAAACATGTCATGGCCCTGTTGAAGAAATGGAAATTATGTACCAGCATTCACCACTTACCATGGGTTGGTGTATAAATTGTCACCGAGAAACCAACGTTAATCTTAAAGACAATGAGTACTATGCGAAGATTCATAAAGAGCTATCAAAAAAGTATGGTGTTGAGCAATTAACAGCTGCCCAGATGGGTGGAATAGAATGTGGTAAATGTCATTATTAAATGCTTAAATTTATATATGTCAAATAAGAAAAAATACTGGAAAAATTTAGCTGAATTAAGTCATAACAATGACTCAGCTTTCACTGAATTACAAAATAAAGAATTTGTTCAGGAAATTCCAGTAGATGAATTTCTTTCTGATAAAGATAATCTTGAAAACAGCTCTACAAATAGAAGAGATTTTTTGAAATATATTGGCTTTAGTACTGCTGCTGCAACTCTTGCAGCATGTGAAGGCCCAGTTGTTAAATCAATTCCATATGTTGTTCAACCAAAAGAGATAATTCCTGGTATTGCAAATTATTACGCAACCACAATTGCTAATGGTTATGATTTTGCAAATATCTTGATTAAAAACCGTGAGGGTAGACCAATAAAAGTTGAAAAAAATTCACTGGCACCGTTAGAAAACGCTGCCAATGCCAGAGTACATGCGTCGGTCCTTGACCTTTATGACAATGCAAGGCTTTCACAGCCTACTAAAAATAATATGCCTATTTCGTGGTTTAGTTTTGAATATGAGACTAAACTGAAACTTGAGGAAATTTCTAAAAATTCAAAGGAAATAGTGTTGTTAACTCAAACTTTTGCTAGCCCCTCAACAAAAAAGCTGATAAGTGAATTCAAATCCAAATACAATAATGTAAGTCACATTGTCTATGATTCGATTTCTCATTCAAAAGCCCTGGACGCTTTTGAATTAAAATATGGTGTTAGAGGATTAGCAAATTACGATTTTTCTAAATCAAAAGTTATTGTTTCTATAGCTGCTGATTTTTTGGGTGACTGGCAAGGCGGAGGTTTTGATGTTTCTTATGCAAAGGGCAGAATACCTAAAAAGGGTGTAATGTCGAGACATATTCAGTTTGAATCAAATATGACACTTACTGGTGCAAATGCTGATTTACGTATCCCATTAAATTTCAGTGAGCAAAAGTTAGTTATTCTAGAAATTTACAAATCTCTAGTTAACAACAATGTTAATATAGAATCTGAAATATCTTTAAGTCCGAAATTGAAAAAAATTGTACAACAAACAATTAATGAAATCAGGTCAGGTGCTGGTTCATCTGTGGTTATTTCTGGAATTAATGACAAAGATTACCAGTCACTAATCCTTGAAATAAATGAATCGATTGGCAGTAAGTCTTTTTTACCGTCTAAAACAATTTTGACTAGAACAGGTAAAGATGAGGATGTTAAAGATCTGATTACAAGAATGAATGAAAAAAGTGTTGGAGCTATAATAATGGCTGGTGTAAATCCGATTTATTCATTACCTAATTCCTCAGAGTTTGAAAAAGCTATTAAAGATTTAGATCTATCAATCAGTTTCTCAATGAAAGACGATGAAACCGCAGTCATCTCCCAATTTGTTGCTGCAAGTAATCATTATCTTGAATCATGGTGTGATCAAGAATTAGTTAAAAACCAATTTTCACTAACTCAGCCGGTAATCAAAACACTTTTTGATACAAAACAGTTCCAAGAACTATTATTAGTTTGGACTGACAATAAACTTTCTATCCATGATTATATTAAAAATAATTGGAATTCAAACATTTTAATTGAGAAAGGCTGGAATCAGGCTTTACATGATGGTATATTTTTCAGAAAAACACCAAATCAAAAATCAAGTTTTATAGGTAAAATGATACCAGTCCAAAAAACCTTTAAAATAAATCATGATCACTCATCCAAACTTTTTGACCTAAATATTTATTCAAAAACCGGAATGGGAGATGGACAGCAGGCTAATAATCCATGGCTTCAAGAATTTCCTGATCCATTAACAAGGGTAACATGGGATAATTATCTAACAATTTCTGAATATGATGCCAAAGAAATTGGATTATATCTTGAGCCAAGTACGTTTTTTAATCAATCTAGAAATGACGCAAATGGAGGTCTAAATGGAAAGTGTGCAGTCATAAAATCAAAAGGTAAGCAAATTAAGGTACCTGTGTTAATTCAGCCAGGTCAGGCTAGAGGAACAGTTGGTTTAGCTTTTGGTTATGGAAGAACCAGAGGAGTAAAGGATGAAATGATGACTGGGGTAAATGCATATCACTTATATGATGAATTTAATAACAACCAAAAAATTGAAATTTTTCCTACTGATGATATTCATGAATTTGCTTGCATACAGCTTCAAAACACGCTAATGGGTCGTGGGGATATTATTAAGGAAACAAGTTTAGAAATATTCAACACAAAAGATCCAAGTGTTTGGAATAACCAAGCCGTTGTATCTCTGAATCACATTGAGACACCTGTTTCCTCACCAGATGTTGACCTGTGGCAAGAATTTGATAGGTCAATAGGCCACCATTTTAATTTATCAATTGACCTGAATGCTTGTACGGGATGTGGTGCTTGTGTGATAGCTTGTCATACAGAAAACAATGTTCCTGTAGTTGGTAAAAGTGAAATTAGGAAAAGTAGAGATATGCATTGGTTAAGGATCGATAGATATTATTCATCTGAAGATTCTTTTTATGAGGATGATTTAAAAAAAGATAATATTAGTGGCCTAGGAAGTTCATTAACATCATTTGGGGAATTGGAAAATGCATCAGAAAACCCCCAGGTTGCTTTCCAGCCTATTATGTGTCAGCATTGTAATCATGCTCCGTGTGAAACCGTATGTCCTGTTGCTGCTTCAAGTCATGGAAGACAAGGTCAAAACCATATGGCATATAACAGATGTGTAGGTACAAGATACTGTGCTAATAATTGTCCTTACAAAGTAAGAAGATTTAATTGGTTCTTATACAATGGCAATGATGAATTTGACTATCACATGAACAATGATTTAGGGAGAATGGTAATTAACCCAGATGTAACTGTTAGGTCTAGAGGAGTAATGGAAAAGTGTTCGTTCTGTATACAGAGTACACAGGCTGTAATCTTAAAGGCTAAGTTAGAGGGTAGACCTGTTGCTGAGGGTGAATTTAATGATAAAGTTGCATGTTCAGCTGCATGTACAACAGGCGCAATAAAATTTGGAGACATTAACGAAAAGAATAGTGAAATAGCAAAATTAAAAGATGATAAAAGAGCATATCATTTACTTGATGCTGTTGGAACTAAGCCTAATGTAGTTTATCAAGTTAAAGTTAGAAATACAAAAAAAAATGTTTAGAAATTAATTAGGTATGGCAAGTCACTACGAAGCACCGATTAGAAGACCGTTAGTTGCAGGAGAAAAATCTTACCATGATGTAACGGTTGATATAGCTAAGCCTATTGAAACAAGGGCAAATAAACAGTGGTGGATTGTTTTCACAATTTCTTTAATTATGTTTTTGTGGGGTCTTGGGTGTATTATTTACACTGTTTCCACAGGAATTGGTGTTTGGGGTCTTAATAAAACTGTTGGATGGGCTTGGGATATAACAAATTTTGTATGGTGGGTTGGTATTGGTCATGCTGGGACCTTGATCTCTGCAGTGTTACTATTATTTAGACAAAAATGGAGAATGGCTATCAACAGGTCTGCTGAAGCTATGACAATTTTTTCTGTAATTCAAGCTGGTTTATTTCCAATTATTCATATGGGAAGGCCATGGCTGGCTTATTGGATGCTTCCAATTCCAAATGGGTTTGGATCACTTTGGGTTAATTTTAATTCACCACTTTTATGGGATGTTTTTGCTATCTCAACATACCTGTCTGTTTCTTTGGTTTTTTGGTGGACAGGATTACTTCCCGATTTTGCAATGATTAGAGATAGGGCAATTAAGCCATTTCAAAAAAAAATATATAGTATACTCAGCTTTGGATGGTCTGGTAGGGCAAAGGATTGGCAAAGGTTTGAAGAAGTTTCACTAGTGCTAGCGGGTTTAGCAACCCCTCTTGTTCTTTCTGTTCACACTATTGTATCTTTTGACTTTGCAACCTCTGTAATTCCAGGTTGGCATACAACAATTTTTCCACCCTATTTTGTAGCTGGAGCTATTTTTTCTGGTTTTGCTATGGTACAGACCTTGCTTATAATAATGCGAAAGGTATGTAATATGGAGTCTTATATAACACTTCAGCATATTGAATTAATGAATATTGTTATCATGATAACTGGTTCTATTGTTGGTGTTGCTTATATCACAGAACTTTTTATCGCTTGGTATTCTGGGGTTGAATATGAGCAGTATGCATTTTTAAATAGAGCCACTGGTCCTTATGCATGGGCATATTGGGCAATGATGAGTTGCAATGTATTTTCTCCTCAATTTATGTGGTTTAAAAGGCTAAGGACAAGTATAATGTTTTCATTCTTCATTTCAATTGTTGTTAATATTGGAATGTGGTTTGAAAGATTTGTAATAATTGTTACCTCACTTCACAGAGATTATTTACCATCATCATGGACAATGTTCTCTCCAACATTTATTGATATTAGTATTTTCATTGGAACTATTGGGTTTTTCTTTGTCTTATTTTTACTTTATGCTAGAACATTTCCTGTAATAGCACAGGCTGAAGTTAAAACCATTTTAAAAAGCTCTGGAGAAAAGTATAAGAAATTAAGGGATAATGGAAAATCTCTTGTTGGAACGGGTGCTGATAAAAGAACATCAACAATTAAAAAATTAACTAAATAAATGAGCTCAAAAAGGACCTTTCATGTTTTATATAATGATGATGATATATTGTTATCAGCTGTAAAAAAAATAAAGGAAAAACATTACGATATTGAAGAGGTATATACGCCATTTCCTGTCCATGGTCTTGATAAGGTATTGGGTTTAAAACCAACGAGGTTGGCAATAACCGCGTTTATGTATGGATGTGTTGGAATTACGGTTGCTATTTTAATGATGTATTACATTATGATTGTTGATTGGCCACAAAATATTGGCGGTAAGCCTAGCTTTAGTTTTATTGAGAATATGCCAGCATTTGTTCCAATAATGTTTGAAATGACGGTTTTTCATGCTGCACATTTAATGGTTATAACATTTTATTTGAGAAGTAGAATGTGGCCTCTTAAAAAAGCTGAAAATCCAGATCCAAGAACAACTGATGATCATTTTCTTGTTGAGCTAATAACCGACAAGCCTGTTGCTGCGATGAAGAAGTTTCTTTCACAAACAGGCGCAGTAGAAATTAATGAATATAACATTTCAAAAAAATAATGAATAGAATAGGTTTTAAAATATCATTTTTATTATCATTTTTATTGATATCATGCTGGGGTGACAAAGGTGAACCTAATTATGAATACATGCCGAATATGTATCGATCTTTAAGCTATGAATCTTATTCCGAAAATCAAATTTTCCAAGATAGTCTCTCAGCAAGATTACCGGTAGCGGGAACTATTCCAAGAGGACATAGTTTATATGAGTACGAGGATACCAATGAAGGGTATGATTTGGCAAAACTGGAGTTAAGGAACACTATTGAATTTTCTAACGAAGATATGCTTGAGGCAAAGGAGTTGTATAATATACACTGTGGAATATGTCATGGTTCAAAAGGAGCAGGACAAGGTATTCTTGTTAAGAGAGAAAAAATACTTGGGGTACCGAGCTATGCAGACCCTGGAAGAGCAATAACAGAGGGAAGTACTTACCATGTTATTTATTACGGAAGAAATTCAATGGGCTCTTATGCTAATCAGCTTAACGAAAAGGAAAGGTGGATGGTCACAAGTTATGTTATGAAATTAAAATCTGAACTAACAAAGTAGTATTATGATATATAATTTATCAAATAGATTAAAAGTATTTTCATTTTTATTGATAATAGTTGGTTCCATTGGGTGGTTTTACTCTTATTCAAAATCCCATCTAACAATTGAGCAGGTAAAGGAATTAATTGAAGTGGAAATGCACCATGAATCACACTCAAAATCCATGGACTTAGCTAGCGAAAAGCATCACAGTCCTATTGAACACGATTCAGAACATGCTAATCATGGACATGAAGATTCTCATGCTGAGCATGTTTTACACCAAATACATAATAGACCATATGCCGCTTTATACGTTGCTGCTTTTTTCTTTATGATGATTTCTCTTGGTGTATTAGCATTTTATGCTATCCAATATGCATCTCAGGCTGGATGGTCACCAGTTTTATTTAGAGTCATGGAAGGTATAACTTATTATTTACTTCCTGGCTCAATACTAGTTCTATTAATTGCTGTTGTAGCAGATAAGCATATTTTCATTTGGATGGATCCTGAAGTTGTTGCGCATGATAAAATTATTCAAGGAAAAGAAAGTTGGTTAAATAAAAGTTCATTTATCTTAAGAGGTATCATTTATATAGGTGGTTGGTCTTTATACAGGTACTTTACTAGAAAATTTTCTCTAGCACAGGATAAAGCAAAAAACAATAAAAACTTTAAAAGAAATTTCCAGATTTCTGCTGGCTTTTTGGTCTTTTTTATCTACACTGAGTCGATGATGTCTTGGGATTGGATAATGAGTGTTGATCCTCACTGGTTTAGTACATTGTTTGGTTGGTATGTCCTTGCAAGTATGATTGTAAGTGGAATCACTGTAATTGCTCTTATAACAATTTATCTTAAGTCAAAGGGACTTATGGATTATGTAAATGATAGTCATCTTCATGACTTGGCAAAATTTATGTTTGGATTCAGTGTCTTTTGGGCATACCTGTGGTTTTCTCAATTTATGCTCATTTGGTACGCAAATATTCCTGAAGAAGTAACGTATTTTGTGACAAGAATTGAGATGTATCCAATACCCTTTTTTACAATGTTTTGTTTAAATTTCATTTTCCCATTCCTTGTTTTAATGAACAGTGATTACAAGAGAGTTCCAATATTTATTATAATGGCTGGAGTTGTAATTTTGATTGGTCACTATATGGATGTTTACATGATGATAATGCCTGCTACCGTAATTGATAGGTATGGGTTCGGAATTGCAGAATTTAGTTCCATATTAATATTTTTAGGCTTATTTTTGCTAATTGTTTTTTATTCAATATCAAAGGAGGATTTACTTGCAAAAGGTAATCCAATGATCAAAGAAAGTGAAAACTTTCATTATTAATTTAATTAGAGTGTCATGACAACACTATTTATTGTATTAATTTTAATTTTTATTTCTATTGCTATATGGCAAATGATAAAGATTTTTGATCTATCAAGGGCAATTTCTGGATTAAAAATTGATCAATCTCAAATTGCAAATGACAAAGACAATAATACTCAAGGCAAATTGATGTTAGCTTTTTTAGCATTCATCTACGGTATAACAATTTTCTCTTTAATCAAATACGGAAAGTTTCCTCTAATTTCCAATGCTGCGTCTGAGCATGGGCAAAGTATCGACTCCCTAATGGTATGGACACTTGTATTAATATTTATCGTTCAGATTATAACACAATTTTTACTTTATTATTTTTCATTTAAATACAAAGGAAAAAAAGGTACAAAAGCACTTTTTTACACTGACAACCACAAGTTAGAACTAATTTGGACAATAATTCCAGCTATTGTTTTAACCGTTTTTATAACATTTGGACTTTTGACTTGGTCAGATGTTATGAATATGCAAAAGAATAATGATCCAATGGTTGTTGAGCTATATGCTCAACAATTTAATTGGAAAGCAAGATATGCTGGAACTGATAATGTTCTCGGTAAGTCTAATGTAAGATTGATTGATATTGATAAAGCAAATATTTTAGGGTTAGATGAAAATGACCCCTATGCAGCTGATGATGTAATAACCACTGAGTTGCATTTACCTGTTGATAGACCTGTTCAATTTGTTATGAGATCACAGGACGTAATTCACTCTGCTTATATGCCACATTTCAGAGCACAGATGAATTGTGTCCCTGGAATGGTTACAAAATTTGCATTTACCCCAACAGTAACAACTGAGGAAATGAGAAAAAACCCATCGATGATTGATAAAGTAATCAACATAAATAATATTAGAGAAGATAAAAGCAAGGACTTAGCCCTTAAGGGCGAAGAACCCCTAGACCCTTATGAATTCGACTATTTACTTCTATGTAATAAAATATGTGGTAAATCACATTATAATATGCAAATGAAAATCATAGTTGAAACTCAGGAAGAGTTTGATAATTGGTATAAAAATCAAACAATTTTCAAAAATTCATTAATTGTACAAAATTAAATTATGGCAGAGTATATAGAATTTGATAAAAATCATCACGAACATCATCATAAAGAGACATTTATAACTAAATATATATTTAGTCAAGATCACAAAATGATTGCAAAGCAGTATTTATTTACTGGTGTTTTCTTTATGGGTATTATTGGTATTCTTATGTCCGTATTAATGAGAATGCAAATTGCATGGCCTGAAGAACCAAATATTATTTTTGATTTCTTGTTGGGAAAATGGGCACCCGAGGGCGTAATGGATGCAGACATATATCTTGCGCTTGTAACAATGCATGGAACAATTATGGTGTTTTTTGTCTTAACTGCTGGTCTAAGTGGTACTTTCAGTAATCTGTTAATTCCATTGCAATTAGGTGCAAGAGATATGGCATCGGGCTTTTTAAATATGCTAGCATTTTGGATATTTTTTATCTCTGTTGTATTAATGGTTATTTCAATATTTGTTGAGGCAGGCCCAGCTGCTGCTGGTTGGACAATTTATCCCCCGCTAAGTGCCCTTGAAATGGCACAGCCTGGGTCTGGTTTAGGTATGACCTTGTGGTTAGTTTCAATGGCCTTTTTTATTGCATCATCATTACTTGGATCTCTTAATTATATAGTTACAGTTTTAAATTTAAGAACAAAGGGTATGTCATTAACTAGAATGCCATTGACTATATGGGCATTTTTTGTTACAGCCATAATAGGAACTATTTCATTTCCTGTACTACTTTCAGCTGCTTTGCTATTGATAATGGATAGAAGCTTTGGCACTTCTTTTTTCTTATCAGACATATTTATTCAGGGTGAAGTTTTACATTATCAAGGTGGATCCCCTGTTTTATTTGAGCATTTATTTTGGTTTTTAGGCCACCCTGAAGTTTATATAGTTTTACTACCAGCTCTTGGGATAGCATCTGAAGTAATTGCTACTCACGCAAGAAAGCCAATATTTGGTTACAAAGCAATGATTATTTCGATTTTGGCTATTGCATTTCTGTCAACTATTGTTTGGGGTCATCATATGTTTGTAACTGGAATGAATCCTTTTTTAGGATCTGTATTTACTTTCACAACTCTGTTAATAGCTATACCATCTGCGGTTAAAGCATTTAATTACATAACAACTCTTTGGAAGGGAAATATTCAATTTAATCCACCAATGCTTTTTGCAATTGCTTTTGTATCCACGTTTATCACTGGTGGTTTAACGGGAATAATTTTGGGTGACAGTGCATTAGATATAAATGTTCATGACACATATTTTGTTGTTGCTCATTTTCATCTAGTTATGGGTATCTCTGCTTTATATGGAATGCTTGCCGGAATGTATCATTGGTATCCCATTATGTTTGGAAGAATGATGAATAAAAATCTTGGTTACATACATTTTTGGATAACTGCTATTTCTGCTTATGGAGTATTTTTTCCTATGCATTTTATTGGCATGGCTGGGCTTCCAAGAAGATATTATACTAATTCTAACTTCCCTTTATTTGATGATTTAGCCGATACAAATATGGTAATTACAATTTTTGCCATCTTGGGTGCGTCAGTACAGTTGGTTTTCTTATATAATTTTATATACAGTTTATTTTATGGAAAGAAAGCTCCGCAAAACCCTTGGAAATCTACGACACTTGAATGGACTGCATCACAGAAACATATTCACGGAAACTGGCAGGGAAAAATCCCTGAAGTTTATCGTTGGCCATATGATTATAGTAAGCCTGGCTACAAAGAAGACTTTGTGCCACAGCACATACCTCTCAAAAAAAACGAGGATGAATATTAGCTCTAAAAATTAAATATTAAAAAGCCTTTCTTCACAAGAAAGGCTTTTTAATTATATTTGTTTTATGAATGACAACCTTGACCCATCTTTAGAAAATCTCTCGACAAATGATAAAGAATTTGAAAAAAGTTTAAGACCATCTAGATTCAAAGATTTTAGAGGTCAAGAACATGTAATTAATAATCTTAAAGTCTTTGTTGAAGCTGCTAATCAAAGAAATGAAGCGCTAG
>MDTE01010621.1_pt1 | contig 15152 bp, 12 predicted proteins | sample 811231 | NCBI WGS metagenome assembly MDTE01 (sample SAMN05326651, study PRJNA326480) | marine metagenome | isolation source: seawater | place: Indian Ocean: Red Sea | collected 2010 | reverse complement strand
GCGGCCGTCCCATAGCAGGGGCCAACTGTCGCCAGCCAGTTGACCTAACACTTGTTCGAGTGTCGGAGGGGGGACTTGAACCCCCACGCCCTTGCGGGCACCAGCCCCTCAAGCTGGCGCGTCTGCCAATTCCGCCACTCCGACGTGACTCCGGACGACTCCGGATCGGCAATCAGGGTACCGCCGGGTCTCGCCAGCACGGCGAAGAGGACGGGCTGCGTTTCCCTAGAACAGAAGACCAAGAGCAACCGTAGTAAAGGCAAAAATAAGGGCAGTCAGCACGGTGATCCTGTCCAGGTTCTGCTCAACCACAGTCGAACCGGCGGTCTGGGCTCCAATGCCTCCGCCGAACATGTCAGATAGGCCACCACCCTTCCCGCTGTGCAGCAGCACAAGGAATATGAGGCCGAGCCCTGAGAGGGCTTGGATGATGGCTACCAGTACGAACATCATCCTCAGGCTACCGGCGGTCCCCGGGTAGCGGACGTCGACCTAACAGCCTGGCTTGTCGCTTCAGTTCTTCAGCTAACCAGCCGGTAGGCGATAATTCGTGCGAACTCGTCCGGATCCAGAGATGCCCCCCCGACTAGCGCTCCGTCGATATCAGGTTGGCGCATTAAGTCTGGAGCAGTGACGGGCTTGACCGAACCGCCGTACTGGATCCGTACTTTGTCAGCCGCCTCGTCACCCCACTTCGACCGAACCGTCGACCTGACCATGCCACACATCTCCTGAGCGTCTTCTGGCGTGGCCGTTTTCCCAGTTCCAATGGCCCAAATCGGTTCATAGGCTACGACCAGGCCAGACACCTGGCCGGCTTTCACTCCGGCAAGACCGGATCGAATTTGACCTTCCACCCGTGCCGCCGCCCCGCCAGCTTCGCGCTCATCAAGCGTCTCCCCACAGCACAGGATCGGTGTCATATCGGCAGCCAGGACCGCTTTCACTTTGCGATTCACGTCTTCGTCTGTTTCACCAAACAGCTCGCGTCGCTCCGAATGGCCGACGATCACCATCGACACGTTCAGCTTGGCCAGCATTGCCGGCGCAACTTCGCCCGTGTAAGCGCCATTATTCTCCCAGTGGCAGTTCTGAGCCCCGAGTGCAATGGCAATCTCATCGGACTCAATTACCGTCTGAACCGATCGCAAGTCGGTAAATGGTGGATGAACCGATACGTCTACCGCTTCCAAGTCGTGTGAAGACAATACGTAAGACAGCTTCTGGACGGCTTGAATAGCCTCGAAGTGATTGTGGTGCATTTTCCAGTTGCCACTGATCAGCGGTTTACGTTCTGCCATAGAACACTCCTCTCGAGTTTAAAGCTGCGTCCAGCCAACCGGGTCAGGCTTTCCGTAATGCGGCTAGACCCGGCAGGTCGCCTCGTTCGATCAATTCCAGCGCTGCTCCCCCGCCAGTCGACACATGGTCCATCTTGTCGTTCAGGCCGAAAAGACGGGCTGCCGCCGCGCTGTCTCCTCCCCCGACCACGGTGAAGCCTCGGCACTCCGCAACCGCTTCGGCGACGGTGCGAGTTCCGGCAGCAAACCGGGAATCCTCAAACACCCCCATCGGGCCGTTCCAAAGAACCGTGCGGGCAGCGCCGATCAGGTCGCAGAATTCGACAGCCGTGCCGGGTCCGATGTCCAGACCCATCCAACCTTCCGGCATCGAAGTGCCCACCTGACGGACTTCACCACCCGCCGATGGATCACCTATTTGACCGCCGGGCCCAAGAGCGGTGATATCAGTGGGAAGACGAATTGGCGCCCCCGAGTCGAGCAACTGGGCACAGTTTTCGATCATGTTCTCCTCCAACAGGGAGGACCCGACATTCGCTCCCTGCGCCGCGAGAAACGTAAAACACATGCCACCGCCGACTACCAACTCGTCGACCACGTCGAGCAGTGCGTCAATCACTCCGAGTTTGTCGCTTACCTTGGCTCCGCCCATGATCCCAACGAAAGGACGTCGAGCCGTCGCACGAAGGCCCCCTAGAACTTCAACCTCGCGAGCCAGTAGACGTCCCGCAGCCGACGGCAGGTAGCGCGGTGGGCCAACAACCGAGGCATGGGACCGATGTGACGCCCCGAAGGCGTCGTTGACATAGGCATCGTGCCCTTCCACCAAGCGTTCCACGAACTCCGGTTCATCCGCCGTTTCTCCGGGATCGAACCTGAGGTTCTCCAGCAAATCAACATCACGCACCAACTCGGACAGGCGGCGGCGAACCGGATCCATCGAGTACGCCGGATCAGGCGCACCCATCGGCCGTCCCAAGTGAGAACAGGCCGTCACCTGCGCTCCACTATCTAACAGATACCGCAGCGTCGGAAGAGCCGATCGGATTCTCAGGTCATCTACTATCTCTCCATCAACCACCGGCACGTTGAAGTCACACCGGACGAGAACACGGCGACCCGACAGGTCGCCTAGGTCCTCCAGTTTCGGCAGATCCACAGCGAATCCAATAACCCGTGGTCTACTTCTTGGCCTTTTTGGCTCGTCGCGTGCCGACGATCCTGGTCAGGTCCACTAGTCGAGTCGAGTAGCCCATCTCGTTGTCGTACCAACCACAGACTTTGACCATCCTGCCAACTGCCATCGTCAGACCGGCGTCAATCGTGCATGAGGCAGAGCGACCAACGATGTCAGCCGACACAAGCGGATCTTCGCTGTAGTCAAGAACCTTCGAAAGTGCCCCCTTTCGCGCAGCCGCCGCAAATGCATCATTGATCTTTTCGACTGTGGCGTTCTTTTTCAGTGTGCCCACGAAGTCGGTAATCGAGCCATCAGGGATTGGCACACGCAGAGAGATTCCATCAAGTTTTCCCTTCATCTTGGGCATAACCAGACTGGTAGCTCGCGCGGCGCCGGTAGAAGTGGGAACTATGTTCACCGCTGCTCCTCGAGCACGGCGCAAATCACTGTGAGGACCATCCACAAGGCTCTGGTCGCCGGTATAGGCATGGGTAGTGGTCATAAAGCCCTGTTCGACACCAAAGGCGTCGTCCAAGACCTTGATCATCGGCACAAAACAATTTGTTGTGCACGATGCGTTTGAGATCACGTGGTGCTTCGCTGGATCGTAATCATCGTCGTTGACTCCAACGACGAAGGTCGCGTCGCAATCTCCTGAAGGTGCCGAGATGATCACCTTCTTGGCGCCACCGTCTAGGTGGAGAGCGGCGTTGTCGCGTGCAGTAAAAAAGCCGGTCGACTCAACGACTACATCAACGCCGAGTTCGCCCCAAGGTAAAGCGCCGGGATCGCGCTGAGACAACACCTTGATCTTGTGTCCATCAACGACGATCCCGTCGCGGGTGGCTCGAATCTTGCCGTCCAGACGCCCATGGACTGAGTCATTTCCTAACAAGAACGCCATGGTGTCGATCGATCCAAGATCATTGACGGCGACAAAATCCAGATCCGCTCCCTCCGCCCTCGCTGCTCGAAAAAAGTTGCGACCGATCCGGCCGAAGCCATTGATACCCACACGAACAGTCATGAGACCTCATGCCTCCTAAGACACACTCGAAGATTCAACAGTTCCCGGCGGGTCATCCTCCGGGAAACATCCGACCGCCCATTCCTAGCCGATCCGAGGCCGCGGACCATGCTTACGACTGTTGAAAAGTGTCACAAGTTCGCGCCGATCTTTCCGAACTTATTGATTCCGGCCATCAACCACGCTCTTCGCCAAGAGCGGCAAGCACTCGGCCAAGACGAACGGGGTCATGGGTACGCCCGTCTGAGGCGGAAATCGACCCGACGACAACCTCCCCCTCGCCAGGCAATGTTGACGAGATGGGCCGCTTCGATAGGTCGTCCACCAGTAGCACGTCTGGCTCAACGCCATGTTCGCCAAGAATGCGGACATGATCAGCCAAATCTGTCGGGCCCTCCCGATCTGCCACCAAGTTGGCTATCAGGATCAGCTGGCCCGTTCGAGCCCTCAGCGCTGACCGGATATCGGTTGCCAGCGTGGCCGCCAAAACGCTGGTGAAGAACGAGCCCGGCCCCAGCACAAGATGGTCAGCACCACGTATAGCTCGAACCACTTCCGACGGCACCGGAGCATCCTCCGGCACTAGTCGCATTCCAACCACGTCATCGGCACGGTGAACTGCCACTTGGCCTTCTACCTCCCAATCGCCGGTGTCCGCGACCAGATCTACCGGAACCAAAGTGGCAGGAAGCACCCGGCCGGTGCTGCCCACCATCCGGCCCACTTCGTCGAGGGCGGCCACCACGTCCCCACCAGCTGCCACCAATCCGGAGATCAACAGGTTCCCTAAGGCGTGACCCGCCAACTCCCCGCCTTTGAATCGCCAGCCCATCTCAGCGGTAAGCATCGACCCGTCGCCCAATGCCTCAAAGCAGCGGCGCAGATCCCCTGGAGCCGGACCACCGACCGACCGCCGGATGCGACCACTGGAACCGCCGTCGTCCGCCACCGACACGACAGCCGTGATTTCGCCCGCGTAGGTCCTCAAGGCGCGCAGCGTGGTGGCTAGTCCATGGCCACCACCGAGTGCACAGACTCTGGGCGCTCCAATGGTAGAACCACCCGCAGTTTCGTTGGACTTGACTAGCTCAGTCACCGATCGATGTCGCGGTGTGCCACCACTGGATCGAATCCGCGCCCCCTCAACATTTCGGCGACAGTTTCAGCGACAACGACTGATCGGTGGCGACCGCCGGTGCAACCAAGGGCCACCGAAAGGTACGACTTGCCCTCTGACACATAGGCGGGTAGCAGCATGGCCAATAGATCTTCCAGTTGGTCAAGGAATTCTTGGGTAACTTCGTGGCCAAGCACATGCTCTCTAACAGGACCGTCAGTTCCAGTCAGTGGGCGAAGGTCGGGAATCCAGTGCGGGTTGGGCAGGAAGCGGCAGTCAAAAACCAGGTCAGCATCCCGGGGAAGTCCATGTTTGTAACCGAACGAGGTGATCGTCGTTCGCATCGGCCGATCATCCGCTTCGCCATATAGGCCGGCTACTCGGTCACGAAGATCATGAACGCTGAGATCTGAAGTATCGAGCACAAGATCGGCCACAGCCTTGACTGGTTCCATAAGAAGACGCTCCGCCTTGATGGCATCGGCTAGCCCAACGTCCGCCTGCGAGGGATGCGGACGCCGACTCGATTCGTAGCGGCGAACCAGAGTTTCGGTCGAACAGTCAAGGAACACCACCCTCAGACGCTCTCCGACCGTCCGAAGTTCGGACAACGCCTGAAGGTTCTCGCCTCCGACCACATCCGCTGGGAGGGCAAAAGCCACGCGGTCCCAAGGCGAGGCTGGGCCAACGGCTAGATCAGCCACTTTGGCAGCGATGTCAGGGGGCAGGCGGTCGATAACGAACCATCCGAGATCTTCAAGATCCTTGGCGAACTCGCTACGACCGGCCCCCGACAGCCCGGTGATGACCAGGAGATCGCTCATGACTCATGATGCTAGACGGGTCGGTTGAGTCTCTCATCGACGCACTCGCTCTGCGACCAGAACTAGGAGTCTAGGAATTGTTGCAGCGTCCCTATAGGACGCCGCCCTAGCCAGAAAACCCTGCGGAGGGCGGGGCTCGTACATGCGACGAAGCACCAAGCCATAATCGGCCATGGCATTCACGTAGCGACTCACAGGCCGGTGGACAAACGGCAAAAAGACACCACGATCAACCTCTTCAGATTCAATGGACTCAAGTAGGTAGGGGCCGATCCTCCAATACTGTTCCGGCGGATCTATCAGGTGATCGTCTATCCAGCCGCTGCCAGGGGTCTGAATAAGTGGGTGATTGAGGAAGAAGGCGAATCGACCACCGTCTTTGAGCACCCTCGCTGTCTCCGCGATCGCCTCATCTAGGGCCTCGATGTGCTCGAAGACGAGGCAAGCTAGCGCTGCATCGAAGGTCTCATCGTCAAACGGGAGGCCAACGGCTAGCGATCTGAGATAAAGGGGGCCACCACCGCGTCTGACCGCCTCATTGACCTGGGCTGGTGTTGGATCGGCACCCACCACTGTCCGACCCGACGTGCTGGCAAGCCGTCGCGCAACCTGTCCTTCCCCACATCCAATGTCGAGGATCCTTCGGTATCCGCTGAGCAAGTCCTCGGCAAGGGGAAGGATCTGCTCCTCATACTCAGGATCAGCTCCGCCGGTAAAGCAGTCTTGCCACCAAGTCGAATGTTGTTCCCACGGGTCGCCAATCTCATTCATCGGCGAAATTCTCCCGATGAGAATACGGGATCGAAACTGGAGTCCTCTACCTCCCTCACCTCACGAGCCTCGCACGTCGCCTCGTAGCCTTTCAGGATGGCTGCTGCCCTCGCCCTGCTCTCCGCTGTCCTGTTTGGAGCAGGCGACTTTTTCGGAGGCGCCGCTTCTCGCCGAAGCCCTGTTCTTGTGGTGGTGGCCATCTCACACCTCGTCGGTTTGGTCCTGATATTGGCCGTAGCTCCCTGGATGGCCGACGAGATCACCTGGCAAGATTTCACTTACGGACTGGGCGCCGGAGTCTTTGGGATCGTAGGCATCGGCTGCTTGTACCACGCCTTAGGACGAGGGCCTATGGCCGTTGTGGCACCGGTAACCGCTGTCAGTAATGCTGCTCTTCCAGTTCTCTGGGGCATCGGATTCGGCGAGCGGCTATCCGGACTCCATATCGCCGGAGTGCTACTCGGTCTTGGGGCAATCGTCCTCATATCTCGCGGTTACTCCTCCATCAGTCAAGTCGGAGCGGTTACCGCAGGACTCTTAGCCGAATGCTTGGTAGCTGGCATCGGCTTTGGTGGCTTCTTCATCATCATGGACCTGACAGCCGAGGCAACTACTCCGTGGCCACTAGTTGGCGCGCGTATCGTCTCCTCGAGCATTGCGATCCTTCTCCTGATCCGGATGCGACGTTCGCTCATCCCTCGCAGCGGAGAACGACTCGGCGTGATGGTGTCTGCCGGAATCTTGGACATGGCCGGCAATCTGGCAATCCTCATGGCCGTCCACCGCGGATTGCTTAGCTTGGTCGTTGTTCTTGGGTCGCTCTACCCAGCCTCAACGGTGCTCCTGGCTCGCTATGTCCTAGGCGAAAAGATGACCAGAACCCAGGTTGTAGGACTAGTCCTGGCCCTCATCGCCGTGACCAGCATCGTCAGCGGCTAAGGACCTCAACCCTGACGATCAGTCAGCCTTCTGATGGACCTTTTCATAAACTGCTCCTGCCACCGTCTCCGGCAACCAAGACAGCGACGTCAAGTCCTCGAGGCTGGCTCGCTGAACCGCCCGGACCCCACCGAAGGCCGACACCAAGCGCTTCTTTCTTGCCGGCCCTAGACCCGGGATACCGTCCAAGACCGATCCGGTCATGCGTCTCGATCGAAGCCTTCGGTGATATCCCAAAGCAAACCGGTGCGACTCATCTCTGATCCGCTGGAGCAGATAGAGCGCCTCAGAATTCCTGGGCAGCCGGATCGGATCCGGCGAACCAGGCCGGTAGACCTCCTCGAAACGCTTGGCTAGCGACGCCACTGGAACGCGTCCAGTCAAGCCCAACTCAGTCACAACACGCTCGGCCACCCCTAGTTGGCCCGCCCCTCCGTCCACAAGCAGCAGTTGGGGTGGATAGGAAAAACGGCCTGACCGTTCCTCCGCTGGGAGTGCTTGCTCGTCTAAGAAAGCAACGAGACGGCGAGATAACACCTCAGCCATAGCGGCATAATCATCATTCCCCTCCACATCGCGGATTCGAAAGTGTCGGTAATCAGACGATTTTGGAAGGCCGTCCTCCATGACCACCATCGATCCCACATAGTCGGTGCCTTGGAGGTGGCTCATATCAAAGCATTCGATACGAAGCGGTGCTTCGGGCAGCGCCAATGCCTCCTGCAATTCGTTTAATGCCCGAGCCCGCGCATTGTGGTCGGATGCACGCTTGAGGCGGTGCCGAACGAACTCCTCTTCGGCGTTCCGGGTAACCGTCTCTAGCAGTGCACGCTTGTCGCCGCGCTTGGGGACCCTGATGGTCACCGGCCCCTCTCGCTCACCCGAAAGCCATTTCGAGAGCAACGGGCCATCCTCAGGCTCCTCGGGCACCAGCACTTCCCGGGGAATTCCTCGAGGTGGGTCATCACGGTAAAGGGCTGCGACGATCTCCGCCACCACCTGGGAACGATCAAGGTCTTCGGCCCGGCCCACGACTAGGCCCCGACGGCCCACCACCCGGCCTCGGCGAACAAAGAAAACTTGTGCCGCTGTCTCCAATTCGTCGCCAGCCAGACCGATTACGTCCAAATGCTCGTCCCGTGCTGCCACCATCTGCTGCTTTTCGAGCGCCGTCAGCACACTGGTCAGACGATCCCGATGGCGGGCCGCCACTTCAAATTCGAGGTTCGCTGCTGCCGCCTCCATATCCGCCCGCAGTCGGGCCACAATCTCGTCCGAATCGCCTTCTAGGAACCTGACCAAATCGGCAATGAGAGCGTCGTACCTGTCCCTCGAAACCTTTCCAACACAGGGGCCAGAGCATTTCTCAATGTGGAACAGGAGACACGGCCTTCCTTGGCGGTGGTGCTCACGAAACTTCGTGTCCGAGCACGTCCGGGCTGGAAACGTCCGTAGCAGAAGGTCAAGGGTCTCACGAATGGCACCCGCATGGCCGAAAGGACCGAAATACCGGACTCCCTTGCGGCGCTTTCCCCGAGTCACCATTGGGCGCGGCCACTCATCGGAAATGGTGAGAGCCAAGAAGGGATAGGACTTATCGTCCTTTAAGTCGACGTTAAATCGGGGCTTATGTTCCTGGATCAGGGAGAACTCCAACATGAGCGCCTCCAGCTCATTGGAGACCTGAATCCACTCAACAGTGGCCGCCTCGTCCAACATCTGTGCCGTCCGAGTGGCAAGACGGTCTCGATGGCCGAAGTAACTATTTAGCCGGTTTCGAAGATTCTTGGCCTTGCCCACATAGAGGACGCGACCGCCAAGATCACGAAACTGATACGAGCCCGGTGCCTCAGGGACGGTTCCCACAGATGGACGCTCGACCATGTCGTCGAGCGTAGGCCCGCCGGCAGCGACCTCCCGTGTCCTAACTTCTTCCGCTTGGACACCAGCCATCGGCTCCAAGCGCACGATGGCCTAATGACACCCCAGCCAGAACCAACTGGCAACCGTCACGATGAAAATTTGAAGCTGGGGCCTATGTCCACGACCTACTAGATCTTCCGTTGCCTCGTCGCAGATCAGGGGATCAGTTCAGCAGGGTCGCCAAGAAGCAACCAGTGTGGCTGCTCTTTGCGGACGCCACGTGCTCCGGAGTCCCTTCGGCCACCAGTCTCCCTCCCCCAATTCCACCTTCAGGACCCAGATCGATCAGCCAATCGGCGGTCTTCACTACGTCGAGGTTGTGCTCGATCACGATTACTGAGTTGCCTTGGTCCACGAGTCGGTTGAGCACTCCTAGGAGTTTGCGGACGTCTTCGAAATGGAGGCCAGTAGTCGGCTCATCGAGGATGTAGACGGTATGGCCGGTCGGTCGCTTAGCTAGCTCGCTGGCCAACTTGACCCGCTGGGCCTCGCCACCGGAGAGGGTGGGCGCCGACTGTCCTAGCCGGACATACCCCAGACCCACGTCTACGAGGGTTTGCATATGGCGTGTGATCGAAGGCTGGTTCTGAAAAAAATCGAGAGCCTCGTCACACGACATGTCGAGGACGTCGGCAATGGTCCGCCCCTTAAATCGAATGTCGAGAGTGTCCCGGTTATAGCGCTGCCCCTTGCACACCTCGCAGGGCACATACACGTCGGGCAAAAAGTGCATCTCGATTCTGATGGTCCCGTCACCAGAGCAGGACTCGCACCGACCACCCTTGACATTAAAGCTGAATCGGCCGGGCTGGTAGCCACGAATCCGCGACTCTTCAGTCTTGGCGAACAGCTTTCGAACATGATCGAACACCCCGGTGTAAGTGGCTGCGTTCGATCTTGGGGTCCGTCCGATTGGGGTCTGGTCGATGTTGATGACCTTGTCCACCGCCTCAACGCCCTCCAGGGCCGTATACAGACCTGGCGGTGTCTTCGATCGGTACACCTTCTGCATCAGAGCCTTATGAAGGACCTCGTTGACCAAAGTGGACTTGCCTGAACCAGATACACCAGTCACCACCACGAAGCAGCCCAGTGGAAACTCGACGTCGAGATCCACCAGGTTGTTCTCCCGCGCGCCACGTACAACCAATCGTTCACCGTCAGCTGGACGACGCACTTCGGGAACCGCTATTTCCTTGCGGCCAGACAAATACTGTGCCGTCAGGGACCGCTTTTCTTTCATCAACGCGTCAACTGATCCTGAGTGGACTACGACGCCACCGTGTTCGCCTGCGCCGGGACCGATGTCGACGACATGGTCCGCCGCGCGGATCGTCTCCTCGTCGTGTTCGACAACAAGCACGGTATTTCCTAGGTCTCGGAGACGTTCCAAAGTTTCAATGAGCCGTCGGTTGTCACGCTGGTGTAAGCCAATTGACGGTTCATCGAGCACGTACAACACGCCGACGAGGCCACTCCCAATTTGCGACGCCAGCCGGATGCGCTGTGCTTCGCCACCTGCCAAAGTGGCTGCTGAGCGAGAAAGCGAGAGGTAATCAAGGCCCACGTCAAGCAAGAAGCTGAGTCGAGATTTAACCTCCTTGAGGACTTGCTCGGCGATCATCGACTCCCGGTCTGTCAGTTCTAGGTCTTGGAGAACTGCTGCTGCAATGGCAATCGGCAACGCGCAGATGTCTGCCAAGGAGTGGCCGTCAACGGTTACAGCCAGCGACAACGGGTTTAGTCGGGCACCTTCGCACGCAGGGCATGGAACCTGACGCATGTAGCCCTCTACATGCTCCCGAGCTGAGTCGCTTTCTGAATCCCGATGTCGGCGGCGTAGGTAGGGGACTACTCCCTCAAAGTTGGCGGAGTAAACGCGGGTTCGTCCAAAGCGGTTGCGATAACGAACCTGCACCCGTCCTTTCAGGCCACCCTCCATAAAGGTTCGCCGGACCTTCTTCGGCAGCTTCGCCCACGGCGTTTCTAGGTCGACGCCCAGCTCTTCGGCGACAGCCTCCACAAGTCGGACGAAGTAGCGATTGTTGCCTCCTGACCACGGGGCAATGGCTCCATCACCCAAGGCCAAATCAGGGTTGGGGACCACTAAGTCCGGGTCTACCTCAAAAACGGTCCCTAGTCCGTCGCAGTGCTCGCACGCCCCGTAGGGACTGTTGAACGAGAAGTTGCGAGGGGCCAGGTCTTCGAAGGACTTTCCATCACTCGGCCGCGACAAGTGTTGGCTAAATACGATGATCTCTGACTCAACCGGTTTCCCTTCGTCGTCGACCTCCCCTTCACGGGGCACGACCTGCACTTCGGCTATCCCGTCCGCTAATGCGAGTGCGGTCTCCATCGACTCGGTAAGTCGCTGCCCGATTCCATCCTTGAGCACCAGGCGATCAACCACTACCTGGATCGTGTGCATTTCGTAGCGAGCAAGGTCGAGACCGTCGTTTTCCAGGTCAGCAAGTTCGTGTGTCTCTCCGTCCACGATTGCTCGACTAAACCCCTGTCCGGCCAAGTCCGCCAGCAGGGTGTCATAGGTGCCCTTTCTCCCTCGGACGACTGGCGCCAGGACTTGGAAGCGAGTCCCGGGCTCCATATCGAGGACGCGGTCCACAATCTGCTGAGGCGTCTGACGGACCAAGCGCTCTCCTGTTTCCGGATCGTGGGGCACCCCAATGCGAGCGTAAAGGAGTCTTAGGTAGTCGTAGACCTCGGTGATCGTCCCGACTGTCGACCGGGGGTTCCGAGAGGCGCTTTTCTGGTCTATAGAGATAGCCGGTGAAAGGCCTTCGATGAAGTCGACATCCGGCTTGTCCATCTGACCGAGGAACTGTCGAGCGTAGGCCGACAGTGACTCCACATACCGTCGCTGTCCCTCGGCGTAGATGGTGTCGAATGCCAATGAGCTCTTACCCGATCCTGAGATCCCGGTAAAGCAAATCAGTTGGTCACGGGGCAAGTCGAGGTCGACGTCGCGGAGATTGTGCTCACGCGCTCCTTTGACGATCAAACGATCAGACACCCGAGCGAGCCTAGGCCCACTGGCACAGTACTCAGATCGCCTCAGAAAGTTCCCGCAGTTCCCGCTCGATCTCGCGGATTTCGTCACGGAGCCGCGCCGCGTACTCAAATCGCAGGTCGGCCGCCGCCTCACCCATCTCCTCTTCTAACGTAAAGAGCAGTCGCTGGAGATCCTCTTGGCTCATTTCAGCGAAATCTTCGATGAGCCGCTCGGTTCTCCTCTTTCGACCCTTTGGAGCTGTTGCAGCCGTGTCGGGTCGAATCATGGAGAGGATGTCACTTACCGCTTTCCGAACGGTCTGTGGATCGATGCCGTGTTCGGCGTTATGTGCCTGCTGAAGGCTCCGACGCCGCTGAGTTTCTCGGATGGCGCGCTGCATCGACGATGTCACCTCATCCGCGTACATCACCACTTGCCCGTCAACGTTGCGTGCAGCGCGACCGATGGTTTGAACTAACGAAGTTTCGCTGCGCAAGAAGCCCTCCTTGTCGGCGTCGAGGATGGCCACTAGAGACACCTCTGGCAGGTCGAGACCTTCCCGAAGAAGATTGATGCCGACCAGAACGTCGAACTCGCCCATTCGCAGATCTCGGAGAATCTCGATGCGTTGCACGGTGTCGATGTCGGAGTGCAAGTAGCGGACCCGCAGTCCCTGTTCCAACAGGTAATCGGTGAGGTCCTCTGCCATCTTCTTGGTCAATGTGGTGACCAGCACCCGCTGTTCGGCCTCAACTCGACCAGCAATCATTTCCTGCAAGTCGTCGATCTGGCCGTTAGTGGGGCGAACCACGACCTCTGGATCGACGAGCCCAGTCGGCCGAACGATCTGCTCTACCACCCGACTGCTGTTTGCTAACTCCCAGTCCCCCGGCGTCGCCGATAGGAACACAACCTGTCCTACCCTGCCGACGAACTCTTCGAAGGTGAGCGGACGGTTGTCCGCCGCTGAGGGAAGACGGAAACCGTGTTCGATGAGAGTCTCCTTTCGAGAACGGTCTCCAGCATGCTGGCCATGCAGTTGCGGAACCGCTACATGCGACTCGTCCAACACAACAAGGAAGTCGTCCGGAAAGTAATCGAGCAGGGTGTAGGGACGCTCGCCATATCTCCGTCCATCAAGGTGCATTGAGTAGTTCTCCACCCCGTTGCAGTAGCCCAACTCGCCGAGCATCTCCAGGTCGTGCTCTGTCCGCATGCGAAGACGTTGGGCCTCGAGCAAACCCTTCCGTGATTCGAACCACGCGAGGCGTTGAGCCAATTCTGCTTCGATGCCAGAGATAGCACGGCGAATATTTTCCGCATCCGCCATGTAGTGGGTAGCTGGAAAGACGACAAGTTCGTCGAGGCTGCGAAGGTGCTCACCGGTCAGCGGGTCGACCTCGGTAATGGACTCAACCTCATCTCCGAACAGTGAAATACGAAACGCTGTCTGTTCATAGGCAGGATGAATCTCAACGGTGTCACCTTTAACTCGGAACTTCCCGCGGCCGAGCACCATGTCATTGCGCTCATAATGCAGGTCGATTAGGCGACCGAGGGTGGCCCGGTGGTCGATCTCTTGCCCGACTTCGACAACCAAAAGCTGGCCCTCGTAGTGCTCCGGTGACCCCAGTCCGTAGATACACGACACTGAAGCGACAACAATGGTGTCCCGACGGGTCAGCAGTGATGCGGTTGCTGAGTGGCGTAAGCGATCTATTTCGTCGTTGACCGACGAGTCCTTCTCTATAAAGGTGTCGGACGTTGGCAGGTAAGCCTCTGGCTGGTAGTAGTCGTAGTAGGAGACGAAGTACTCCACCCGGTTCTCGGGGAAGAACTCCCGCAACTCGTTGGCCAGTTGGGCTGCCAGTGCCTTGTTTGGGGCGATCACGAGGGTGGGGCGCTGGACTTTCTCAATAGTCCAGGCGATGGTGGCACTCTTGCCGCTACCTGTGATTCCCAGCAAGGTTTGAAATCGCTCACCGCCTTCGATCCCGTCAGCCAATTCTTCGATGGCCTTTGGTTGGTCTCCGGCCGGAGAGAAAGGCGCTTCGACGCGGAAGGGTCGACCTCGCTTCGGCCCCACCTCTCCGGTTCCCACCTCGCGCATTCCGTGGTGTGCTCCCGGTTCTTCGGCCATGATGCGAGCGTAGTCACCACCCGTCATAGGACCCATTGGCCTACTCGGAGCAACCGCGTCAGTCCTCCAACGACTCCGCTCGGCTCCTGATCCGAGTTATCTCTCGGTCAAGCGGTGGTCTCGCCAGGGACTCGATCCACATCCAAGCCCGATCCACTTCGGCTGCCAAATCAGCGAGTGATCCAGAGTTGTCAATGATTACATCGGCCTGAGCCAGACGATCCGCCCGAGAAGCCTGCCGAGAGATGCGGTCCCGGGCGTCCTTCTCGGTAAAGCTTCGATACTCAGTTAATCGCTTGACAGCGACCTCTGGATCCACGTCGACAACGATGATCCCAGCGAGGTCGTGGTAGCCGGCCTCAATCAACAATGGGATATCCAGCACCACCGTGGCATCAGTTCCGGATAGTTCTTCACGTCGACGGGCCATCTCGTCGCCAACCGCCGGATGAACAATCGAGTTGAGAGCCGCCAACTCCTCTTCATCACCGAAGACCCGATCAGCCACCGCTTGTCTATCGAGTGCGCCACTGGAGCCCACGATGCTCTCGCCCCAGCGTTCCACCATGGCGACAAACACTGGCTTGCCCGGTTCCTGGAGCTGGCGCACAATAACGTCTGCGTCGAGGACCACTGCTCCCAGTTTGACGAGTAGTGAGGCGACTGTGGACTTGCCGGAGCCGATTCCACCGGTCAGGCCGACCTCCAACATGGGTCCAGACCAGACGCTGCGTCAACGAACCCTGGCTACTTTTATGCCTCGGTTTCCTCCGGGGAGTCGCCGACAGCACCTTCATCCAAGTCAGACGCCGTCTCGTCCGAAACAGGCACAACCTCACCCACGTCAGACCCAGCCTCGTCCGAAACAGGCACAACCTCACCCACGTCAGACCCAGCCTCATCCGAAACAGGCACAACCT
>MDTE01099599.1_pt1 | contig 15153 bp, 14 predicted proteins | sample 811231 | NCBI WGS metagenome assembly MDTE01 (sample SAMN05326651, study PRJNA326480) | marine metagenome | isolation source: seawater | place: Indian Ocean: Red Sea | collected 2010 | reverse complement strand
TCCTAGACCAAATTTTTCTGCAGTAATAGATAGTCTATCTATTCCCAACCTTCTTGCGACCTCATAAAAATAGATATCACAGGACTGTTTAATTCCATTTCTTAAATTCATAAATCCATGACCTTTATCTTTCCAACAATGATATTTTTGTCCATAGAGCTCTATGCTCTCTCTACATTCAACAACAAGTTTTGGACTAACCACATCATTTTCTAAAGCTGACAAAGCTACCAAAGGCTTAATGGTTGATCCTGGAGGGTAAAGTCCATTTAAAGGTTTGTTTATTAAAGGTTTGTTTATATCTTCCATTAAAACCTTCCAATCTTTTGAGCTTATTCCATGAACAAACTTATTTGGATCGTACGTTGGGCTTGATACCAGAGCTACTATATCTCCAGTATAAATATCCATCACACAGACTGATCCGCTTTTTTCCTTTAACAATTCATTTGTAAATGTCTGAACTTCTTCATCTAATGTTATTCTAAAATCTTTACCTAGGCTTCCTTGAATAAATTTAAGTTCTTTAATTCTCTTACCGTAAGCATTTACTTCAAATCTCTGAAGTCCTGGTTTACCAATCATCTCTTGATTTAAAATTTTTTCTAGACCATTTTTCCCTGTCTTTAAACCAGGAGTATTTATTGTTCTTAAAAGTTCACTACTTTCTAAATCTTTTACACTAATATCAGACACATATCCTATAACATGTGATGACGCGCCATCTTTTTTATATTTTCTTGCCACAGAAACTACTGGCTTGATTCCTTGAATTTCGTGTAAAAAAAGATTTATTCTTGAAAACTCTTTCCAAGATAAATTATCTGAAATTATAATTGGCTCCCAAGGTTTTCTTCTTTTAAGTCTTTTTATTAATATTTTTTTATTTCTTTCATCAAAATTTATTATTCTTGCTAATCTAAAAAATAACTCTTCTAAATTAGGAACATCTTCTGGGATCATGTGTAATTGAAAAACTTGGGTATTTTCTGCCATTTTTGTTCCGAAGAAATCTTCTATTATTCCTCTTTGTGGTGCTATCTTCCACTCTCTTAATCTATTTTTATCTGATAGAGATCGATATTTTAAATTTTCTGAAATCTGCAGATAAAATAATCGACTAATGATACTAATAAATACAACTGCTTTTAACGCAGACAAAATAAACATTCGTCTAGAAATTAACTTTGATTTACTTTGAAATTGTTCAGAAAAAATACTCATATAACTATAATCTATTTAAATTTGAAATTAATGAAAAGATACCCCATAAAATAGGATAACAAGCAAAAGTAAAAACTGAATTTGAAACAAGATAAGTATAATCCACATTATAATTTGAAAAATATAGTGATAAAAAATATGCAAGATTTCCTATTAATAATGCGGGAATAAAACTAATCCAATCATTTATTAAAGTTATTCTTACTGTCACTACTCTTGCATACGTAGCAGTAGCAGATATTAGTAATAAAGATAAAGCATTTACCCCCAAAGGTAAGCCATAGACAACATCACTGATTATCCCTGATAAAAATATAAAACCATATCCCAAAGCTTGAGGTTTTCGCAAAACCCAAAAATAAACAAGTATATAATGTATGTTTACAGAAAAAAATTTTAAACTAATTATAGAATTTCCACTTAAAGATATATAAAAAAGCAAAAGTAGAGGTAAAAAATCAAAAAATTTATATCTTAATTCATTATATGCAATTGCCATAAAATCCTTTAGTTATCATCCAATTTTCCTAGATTTATATTAACGAAAGTAATTTGATCTAAATTCGAAAATAATAAAACTCCAATTGACTCTTTATCAATTTTGACTTCGCCTATTGCTAAACCTGGTGAAAAAATCCCCTCTTTTCCTGACGTGTAAACTTTATCTCCATTATTAATAGTATGATTTTCTGGCAAATATTCTAACGTTGGTTTTTTTTCTCCATGACCTGCTAAAATAGCATGATATCCTTTAGGCTCAATAATAACAGGAATTTTACTATTAAGATCTGATATAAGTAAGACTCTAGAAGAAAAGAAATTCACGTCAACTGTTCTACCAACAAAGTTTTTTCCATCCAAAACTTCCAAACCATTTTTTATTTTTTTATTACTACCAATATTAATGATAAACGAATTAAGATATGGACTTTGTTTATCAATCATTACTCTGGCACTTACAAAATTTTCAGGTAAAGCCATTTGTTCTTCAACTAATTGCTTTAATTGGTTGTTTTCTAATTCTAAATAATCTGTTTTTGAGATCTTATTTTTTAATTCTGTATTTTCTTTTTTTAATTCACTATAATCTTTATAAAGATTTATATGTTCTTTAACATAAAGTGAAAAACTTTCTAAACTTCTAGATGGAGCAGTAACAGCCGAAGTAGCGTGATATATTACATCTTTTACAAAAGCCCTTACATAATTGAGTGGTTTGGTTTGTATTGTTTCGATAAAAATTAATGTAATTGAAAGAACAACTAATACAAATATAGAAAATCTTTGTTTTGTCCCTTTGTGCAAAAAAGCAGAGCGAATTGCTATACTTACATCCTCACGACTTGTATCCATAATACATTATCTACAAAACTTATCCCCCAACTAACATTGTAGAGAATGTTTCTTCTTGATCTAAAGCTTTGCCTGTTCCGATAGCTACGCAAGACAACGGATCCTCCGCAATAACAACAGGAAGACCTGTTTCTTTTGTAATCAACTTATCTATATTTTTTAAAAGCGCACCTCCACCTGTTAATACCAAGCCCATATCAACTAAATCTGCAGAAAGCTCGGGAGGGGTTTTTTCCAAAGCATCTTTAATTCCTGCCATAATTTGATTAAGAATTGGTTTTAAAGCCTCCGCAGTATCTTCTTCTTTAAGCGTTATTTCTTTTGGTGTCCCAGATCTTACATCTCTTCCTTTCATTAAGTATGTATTTCCGCTTGTAGCTATAGCAGTACCAATTTCTTTTTTTATTTTTTCAGCACTTGCTTCACCTACTAACAAATTAAACTGTTTTCTCATGTACGAAATAATTGCTGCATCCATGGCATCTCCTGCTACTCTAAGAGAATTTGCATATACCACACCACCTAATGACAAAACTGCAATTTCTGTAGTACCACCACCAATATCAACAACCATAGATCCTGTTGCTTCAGAAATAGGAAGTCCAGCTCCTATTGCTGCTGCGATAGGTTCTTCAATCAAATTTACTTTTCTAGCACCAGCAGCTAAAGCAGAATCTTGAATAGCTTTTCTTTCAACAGGAGTAGAACCTGTAGGAACACAAATTAATATTCGAGGATTCGCGAAAGCCTTTCTTTTATGAACTTTTTTAATAAAGTGTTTTATCATTTCTTCAGTAACTACAAAGTCTGCTATTACACCATCTCTTAATGGTCTTACCGCAGATATGTTTCCTGGAGTTCTACCAAGCATCGTTTTTGCTTCGTCTCCCACAGCAAGCACTGATTTTTTTCCCTTCTCTTCTATTATCGCTACAACTGAGGGCTCATTAAGCACTATTCCTTGACCTTTAACAAACACTAACGTATTGGCTGTTCCTAAATCTATCGCCATATCAGTAGACCAAATTTGACTAAACTTCTTTAATCCAAACATTTTATATTCCTTTCATTTTTTGTGGTTGATGCGTTATATTTTTTTGATAATCCTCTGGTGCAGTTTTTTTTCTTTTTATTATCATTTTATTCAATGCATTTAGGTAAGCATTAGCCGAAGCAACAAGAGTATCTGTATCCGCAGCTTGCCCAACAGTAGTTTTACCATTTTCCTCTATTCTTACACTTACTGTAGCTTGAGCATCCGTTCCTTCTGTTACAGCGTGTACTTGATATAACTGAAGTTTTACATCATGAGGATATAATTTTTTTATACATTTAAAAATAGCATCAACTGGACCATCACCAGTTTCTGACGCTTTTTTTATTTCATCATAAACTTCGAGGGTCATTTCAGCTCTTTGTGGTTCTCCTGTGCCAGCAAAAACTTTTAAAGATTTTAAATTAATAACATTATCTTCTTTTATTAAACTATCATCTACCAAAGCTGCGATATCTTCATCATAAACATGTTTCTTTTTATCAGCCAATACTTTAAATTTTCCAAATGCAGTTTGAATTACGTCGTCTGTAATATCTTTATAACCAAGATCGGTTAACTTATCCTTAAAAGCATGTCTTCCGGAATGTTTACCCATCACTAATGAAGTTTGTTTAACACCTACACTTTCAGGGGTCATGATTTCATAAGTATTTCTATTTTTTAACATTCCGTCTTGATGAATGCCAGATTCGTGAGCAAAGGCATTTTTTCCAACAATAGCTTTGTTGAATTGAACAGGAAAACCTGTTGCATTTGATACAACCTTTGAAGCCTTGCTTAATAATTTTGTATTTATACCTGTTTTGAATGGCATTAAATCATTTCTTGTTTTCATCGCCATTACAATTTCTTCGAGAGCTGCATTTCCGGCTCTTTCTCCTATTCCATTAATTGTACACTCAATTTGCCTTGCTCCTGCAGAAACTCCAGCTAAAGAATTTGCTACAGCTAAACCTAAATCGTTATGACAGTGAGTAGATAAAATAGCTTTATCTATATTTGGTACTTTATTAATTAATGCTTCAATTATTTTTTTAAATTCTGAAGGTACTGAATACCCAACTGTGTCAGGTATATTAATAGTTTTTGCTCCACATTTAATTGCTAGCTCGACAGTTTTACACATAAAATCTAAATCTGTTCTTGTTCCATCTTCACATGACCACTCTACATCATCAGTAAATTTTCTAGCATATGTAACATGTTCTTTGATTGACTCAACAACTTCCTCCGGTGTTTTATTTAATTTATGTTTCATATGTAATGGACTTGTCGATATAAAAGTATGAATCCTAAATCTCTTAGCAGATTTCAACGCCTCGTAACATGCATCAATATCTTTTTTTGTATGACGTGATAGACCTGCTGGGATAGAATTTTTTAAAATTTTACTAACTTCGGTGACTGCTTCAAAATCTCCAGGTGAAGCTATTGGAAATCCTGCTTCTATAATATCAATACCTAATTCATCAAAAACTCTGGAAATTTGAATTTTTTCTTCAAGACTCATGGATGCTCCTGGCGATTGCTCACCGTCACGCATGGTCGTATCAAATATATATACTCTATTTTTATCGTCTGCCATTAACCCTCTGAATCAGGTAAATATTTTTATTTAATTAATGTACAACCTAAGCGAGCCTTATGCAAAAGATTTTTGATTTTCTTATCAAAAAATTAACCAATTTTACTAATTTTTTGATTTATCAACGAGTTTATTTTTGCCAATCCAGGGCATTAAATCCCTCAATTTTTTGCCCACTTTTTCTATAGGATGATCTGCAAGTTCTTTTCTCATTTTTAAAAAGTTTTTTTGACCACTTTTATTTTCATCCATCCACTGTTTTGCAAATTTGCCAGATTGAATATCTTTTAGTACTTCCTTCATTCTTTCTTTGGTAGCTTTTTTATCTATAATTTTTTTACCAGTAACATATTCTCCGTATTCAGCAGTATTAGAAATAGAATAATTCATGTTTGCGATTCCGCCTTCATAAATAAGATCTACGATTAACTTAACTTCGTGCACGCATTCGAAGTATGCCATCTCAGGTGAGTATCCAGCTTCTACAAGTGTTTCATAACCATTTTTTATTAACTCAACTAAGCCACCACATAAAACAGACTGCTCACCAAATAAATCCGTCTCACATTCTTCTTTAAAATTTGTTTCAATTACACCAGCTTTGCCTCCACCAATAGCGCAAGCATATGAAAGAGCTAAGTCTTTAGCCTTACCAGAACTGTTTTGGTGAATTGCCATTAAACAAGGAACCCCTCCTCCTTTTTGATATTCGCTTCTTACTAAATGACCTGGGCCTTTAGGCGCAATCATAAAAACATCAAGATCTTTCCTGGCATTTATAAGATTAAAATGAATATTTAATCCATGAGCAAAAGCTAAGCTTGTTCCTTCTCGCATTCTTTGTTCTATATGATTTTTATAAATTTGCGATTGCAATTCATCAGGCGTTAAAACCATAAGGACATCCGCCCACTCTGCTGCATCAGAAAGAGACATGACCTTAAGTCCTTGGGATTCAGCTTTTTTTTTACTCGGAGAACCGTCTCTTAAAGCAATGGCCACTTCTTTTACTCCACTATCTTTTAAATTTAATGCATGAGCATGGCCTTGACTACCAAAGCCAAAAATTGCAACTTTTTTTGATTTAATTAAATTTACTTGTGCATCTTTTTCATACAACATTTCCATAAAAGTTCTCCTAATTTTGTTTATAAATTTCAGATCCTTTAGTCATGGCTACTACACCAGTTCTAGACGCGCTTGCCAAGCCCAAAGGTTGTAATTTTTTAATTAACTCATCGATCTCTTTTTTTAAAGCGGAAACTTCAAAAACAAAGGATTTAGATGTCTGATCAAGAACAGCGTACTTGTATTTTTTGCACAATTTTTTAGCTCTTTGTAGTTGAGAGCTCGAAGAAACAACCTTTAATAGAGCCATTTCTCGCATTAAAGTTTTTTTATTACTTGGAAAATCAGCTACTTTGTGAACTGGCACAAGCTTACCCAGTTGTAATTTTATTTGCTGGAGAACTTGTGGTGTACCTGAAGTTGAGATGGTTATTCGTGATATATTTTTTTTTTTATCAACTTCGGCTACTGCAAGAGAATCAATATTGTAACCTCTTCCAGAAAAAAGACCAACGACTCTTGCTAGAACACCTGATTCATTATCAACCCAAACAACAATTATATGTTGTCCTATTTTTTCTTTTTTTGTTGCAAAACTGTAAGCCGACTTAACCATTTTTAAACCAAAACTTTTCCTTCATCAGAAATTTCATCTTTTTCATCCTTTTCACCCAACAACATTTCATTATGTGCTTTTCCGGATGGAATCATGGGGTAGCAATTTTCTACTTTATCAACTACACAATCGAAAATAACAGGTTTATTAACTGAAAGCATTTGTATAATTTTATCGTCTAATTCTTCAGGTTTTCTTGCTCTAATACCTACACAACCATATGCTTCTGCCAATTTTACAAAATCCGGAAGAGCTGCCGTATAACTTTCAGAATAATTTTTATCATGTAGCAATTCTTGCCACTGTCTAACCATACCCATATATTCGTTGTTAAGAATGAATATCTTTATTGGCAATTTGTATTGAACAGCGGTCGACATTTCTTGCATTGTCATTAAAACTGAAGCTTCTCCTGCTATATCGATAACTAGTTTGCCAGGGTTTGCTACTTGAACTCCTACAGCAGCTGGTAAACCATACCCCATGGTTCCTAAGCCTCCTGAAGTCATCCATCTATTAGGTTTATTAAATTTATAATGTTGAGCAGCCCACATTTGATGCTGACCAACTTCTGTGGTTATAAAAGCATCTTGAGCTTTTGTTAATTCGTAAAGTCTTTGAACAGCAAACTGAGGTTTAATCACATCCTTGCTATTAATAAATCCAAGAGAATTTTTTTTTCTCCAATTCTCGATTTCACTCCACCAACCAGATATTTTTTGTCTATTAGATTTTTCAAAATTTGGATTTTTTTGTTTAAAAATTAAAACTAATCTTTGTAAAACATCTTTTACGTCTCCTACCAATGCTATATCAACTCTTACATTTTTATTGATTGAAGATGGGTCGATGTCTATATGTATTTTTTTTGATTTAGGAGAAAATTCATCAATTTTTCCAGTTATCCTGTCATCAAAACGTGCTCCAATATTTATCATTAAATCACAATCATGCATTGCGTTATTTGCTTCATAAGTACCATGCATACCCAACATTCCTAAAAACTGTTGGTCGTTACCTGGATAAGCTCCCAAACCTTGAAGTGTAGAAGTGATAGGAAAACCTGTTAAAGAAACTAGTTCCCTAAGTAATTCTGTAGCTTTCGGTCCTGAATTAATAACACCTCCACCTGTGTACAAAATTGGTTTTGATGATTTTTCCATAAGTTCAACCGCTCTTTCTAAATTTTTATCAAGACCATTGAAATTAATTTTTATTTTTTCATTTTTCTTTTGTTGTTTAGGTTTTATATATTTCCCTTTTTGGAACTGAATATCTTTAGGTATATCAATTAAAACAGGTCCTGGTCTTCCTGTTGTTGCAACCTCGAAAGCTTTATGCATTATTGCTGATAATTTTTTTATATCTTTAACCAACCAATTGTGCTTTGTGCATGGTCTGGTTATACCTGTCGTGTCACACTCTTGAAAAGCATCAGTTCCTATAAGATGAGTTGGAACCTGACCAGTTATACAAACCAGCGGGACGGAATCCATGTATGCATCTGTTAATGCTGTAACTGCGTTTGTTGCACCAGGTCCTGAAGTTACTAAAAGTACACCTGGTTTGCCTGATGATCTTGCGTACCCTTCGGCTGCATGTCCAGCTCCTTGTTCATGTCGAACTAATATATGTTTTATTTTTTTATGATTTTTTAGCTCATCATAAATTGGTAATACGGCACCTCCAGGATATCCAAAGATATGTTCTACACCTTGGTCTTCAAGAGCTTTGAAAACGATTTCTGCACCAGTAAATAAATTACCCATAAAGGATAATCTAACTGAGTTTCGGTTATGGTCAAGTTTTAGATAAATAACTTAGAACTTTTTTTCGTAAATCAAGATAATTTGTATCACTAAATCCTGTCCAGTCATGCATCTGGCCCCTTTGCCAGGTATACTGTCGTTTAGCGTATTGTCTTGTTCTAATCAGTACTTTTTCTTTTAATTCATCCATTGTTATTTTTTTCTCTAAAAACAAAGCTATTTCTTTAAGTCCTATTATTGAATTTGATGTATGTAACGAATATAAAAATAAATTTAATTTATGGTATTTTTTTGTTTCTTGTATTGCTCCATTTTTAAGCATACTGATAAATCTTTTTTTAATTCTTTTTTCTAATTCTGTTTTGGGAGGAATAAGACAAATTTTTATAAACTCTTTAGATTTAAAATATTTTTTATTTTTCTTTTTTTGCCAAGCCTTTAAAGTTATTCCAGTGTACTTAAATAAAGAAATTGCTCGCGATACTCTTTGTATATCATTTCTATTAATTCCTTCGAAAATTTTAGGATATTTCTTAATATAATAATTTTGTATTGCTTGTCTTTCTAATTTATTTAAAGTGCTATAATCTATTTTTGGAACAGTAGGAATTTCTACTAATCCATCTGTTAAAACCTTAAAATACAAACCTGTACCTCCAACTACAATAGCAAACTTTCCCTTTTTATTTAAATCTTTAATTTTTTTTGAAACTAATTCATACCAAGATCCGACAGAAAAATTTTGCAAAGCAGAAACAAAACCATATAAATGATGTTTTATACTTTTACTATATGGTCTAGCAGATAGAACTTTAATTTCTTTATAAACTTGCATGCTATCTGCATTAATAATCTCACCTTTTAGTTCTTTAGCAATATCTAAAGCTAATTTTGATTTACCCGATGCTGTAGGACCAAATAAAAGAATTATTTTTTTTTGTCGCATCTTTAGATAAAAGTAGAAAATTTACTTAAGTTTTAATGTTAAATAAGTTCTTTGATTGCTTGAATTATAAATTGCTAAATATAAAGTTTTTTCACCACTATCTAAAATTTCTTTTACTAAGTTTTTGAATTGATTAGAATTTATAACTTTTTTCTTTTGTAGCTCAACAATAATATCATTAACAGAAATAAATATTAAAGGACTTCCTGGCATTATTTCTGTGACTACAACTCCTGTTGTATTATTTGGTAATTCACGTTCTTTAATATCCTCTTTATTTAAATCTCTCACCGAAATTTTTAAATTCTCTTCTTTAGTATATTCAGATTTATCTGGGTCTGTTTCTTCTTTCTCTGCTTTAAATTCTTGTGAAGATTCTAATCTTCCTAGCAAAACTCTTTTTGAAACAAGCTTTTCATTTCTCCATATTTGAACTACAACTCTTTTACCAACTTCTGTTTGGGCCACCAGCTTTGGAAGTGTGCGCATAGTATCAACATTTTTTCCATCAAATTCCAAAATAATATCTCCGGCCTTTATACCCGCTTTATCAGCCGGACTATTTTCTGAAACGCTTGCAACCAAAGCTCCTTTTGGCTTTTCTAACTTATGTACTTCTGCAATCTCTTTTGTTACTTGTTGAATTCTTACTCCTAACCATCCTCTTTTGGTTTCACCATATTTAATAAGCTGTTTAATTACTTTAGATGCGGGATTTGATGGAATTGCAAATCCTATACCAATAGATCCAGATTGTCCTGGTGCAATAATTGCTGTGTTTATTCCTATAACTTCCCCATCTAAATTAAAAAGTGGTCCTCCAGAATTACCTTGATTAATAGAAGCATCTGTTTGGATAAAATCATCATATCTTGTTAAACCAATGTCTCTATTTCTTGAAGAAATTATTCCTGAAGTAACGGTACCACCAAATCCAAAAGGATTACCAATTGCTATAACCCAATCACCAACTCGAGCTTTGTCGGAATTTCCAAAACTAACAGGAACAAATTTTTCGTCTGATTCAATTTTTAATACTGCTAAATCCATATAAGGATCAATGCCTATTACTTTTGCTTTATATTCTGAACCATTAACACTAACAGTGATATCGTCCGCTCCTTTTATAACATGACTATTTGTAACAACTGTTCCTTTAGCATCTATAATAAAACCTGATCCTAAGGCAGAGGCTTTTCTTTCAGTTGGTGTGTTAAATTCTTTAAACATATCTTCAAAAGGAGAGCCTGGAGGAAATTGAAAAGGAAATGGATTGGAAGTTGTTTCAATCATTTGAGTTGTTGAAATATTAACGACTGAGGGCATAAGTTTTTCTGCTAAATCGGCAAAAGAACTTGGTGTTGACTTGCTGTAAGCTACTGAGCTAGAAAAACTCAACACAATGAAAATTATACTAAACTTTAAAAACCTTGCATAAACGTTCATTTTATTACTCATCTCTTAAAGTACCAGATAATCACAAAACCAATTATAGAAAATAATAGTCCGCTTATTCTTAACTGATTAACTGGTAATTTCTCTATTAACTTAAACATATTTTTCATTTTTGATGGAAATAAGGCATATAACATACCTTCAATAAAAAATAAAAGACCTATCGCAATGATGAGTTCTTTCATTGAACTAATTATTCTTTTTTAATGACTCCTGTATCACCAAAAAACTTAAAGAAATCGCTGTCTGGAGATAATATTAGAGATGTGTCTCCACCGATTAGAGCATTTTCATAAGCCTGCATTGCTCTATAAAATGCAAAAAATTGTGGATCTTTACCAAATGCATTTGCAAAAATTTTATTTCTTTGGCCATCTCCTTCACCTTTCATAATTTCAGATGCTTTTTTTGCATTAGCTAATATAACTGTTACCTCTTTATCAGCTGTAGAAGTAATAGTAACTGCCATCTCAGCACCTTTTGCTCTAAATTCTTTTGCTTCTCTCTCCCTTTCAGTTTGCATTCTTTTATAAATAGCTTCGCTATTTGCTTGAGGTAAATCAGCTCTTTTAATTCTTACATCTATAATTTTTATACCAAAATTTTCTGCTTCAGTATTAACGCCTTCCTGAATAATTGCCATTTGCTTTGTTCTATCTTCTGACAACAGAGTTGCTAAACTTTGTTTACCTAAAACACTTCTTATTCTAGAATTAATAATTGTTGACAATCTTGACCTTGCTACTCTCTCATCACCAACTGAAATATAAAATTTTAATGGGTCGACAATTTTAAATCGAGCATATGCATCTACTATTAGTCTTTTTTGATCTGATGCTATTACTTCTTCGGGTGGTGCATCTAAATTTAAAATTCTACGATCTAAGAAAACAACATTTTGAATAAAAGGAATTTTAAATTGCAACCCTGGTTCTACAATTACTTTTTTTGGATCACCAAATTGCAGAACTATTGCTTGGTTGATTTCTTTAACCACAAAAAGTGATAAATAAATTGCAAATCCTGCTACAACTAATATTGGAAGTAAAAATTTATTTAATTTCATTGTGTGACCGATCCTTTTTTTGATAATTCTGGTAAAGGTAGGTATGGAACTACACCACCAGCTTTTCTATCTATGATAACCTTATCTATGTCTGCCAATACTTTTTCCATTGTTTCAAGATACATTCTTTCTTGCGTCACCTGTTTAGCTTTTGCATACTCATTATATATAGCTAAAAATCTGCTTGCTTCCCCTTCTGCTGCAGCTACTACTTGTTTTTTGTATGCCTCTGCTTCTTGTAAAATTTTTGCGGCATCTCCACGTGCTCTTGGAATAACATCGTTGGCATATGCTTCTGCTTCATTCTTTGAACGTTCCATATCTGCTCTTGCAGCCTGAACATCTCTAAAAGCATCAATTACTTGATCAGGTGGATCTGCTTTTTGAGTTTGTACTTGTGTAATTTGAATTCCCGATTCATATTCATCTAAAATACTTTGAATAATTTCTTGAACTTCAATTTCTATTGTTGATCTTCCTTTTGTTAAAATTGGCTGAAGTCGGCTTTTTGCAATTACTTCTCTCATAGCTGTTTCTGATGCTGCCTTTACTGTTTCTATCGGGCTTTGAATTCTAAATAAAAAATTTCCAGCATCTTTTATCACCCAAAAAACAGAAAAATCTATGTTAACAATGTTTTCGTCTCCGGTTAGCATTAAACTTTCTTCAGGAACATCGCCAACACCAGATGTTCTTCCAGAATCACTGGCAGCTCTAAAACCTACATCTATTCTGTTAACTTTAGTAACTTTTGGAGTTAGAACTGTCTCTATAGGATATGGAATATGATAATTTAAACCAGGTTGAGTAGTTGAAACAAATTTGCCAAAACGCAAAACTACTCCCTGTTCGTCAGGTAAAACTCTATACAGTCCACTAAAAGCCCAAATGGTAACTATTAAAATAAGTCCAAAAATAATTGGTTTGCTACCTCCAGATTTTCCACCTGGAATAAATTTATTAATTAATTTTTGAATTTTTTCTACTATCTCGTCAATATTTGGCGGTCTTTGTCCACCTCTACCAGAACCATTTCCGCTACCAGGAGGAGCTCCCCAAGGACTGCCACCTCTAAAGTCATTATCGTTTGCCATGACACTCTATATAGTTACTTTATTAACAAAAACAAGTTAAGATGTATTAAATGAACGATAAAACAGCTCCAAAAAGCTTTAGTAAAAATCCCATAAAAGGTACAAAATTTACAATAGCTATATCTAGCGCTAAAGGAGGGGTAGGAAAATCAACCTTTGCTACGAATTTTGCTCTAGCTTTAAAAGCCACAGGCTTAAAAGTAGGAATTCTTGACGCAGACATATATGGGCCCTCTCTTCCTAAAATGATGTCAATAAATGAAAAGCCAAAAAGCGAGGACGGAAAAGGCATGGTTCCAATAGAACAGTACGGAATTCAATGTATGTCAATAGGTTTTTTGGTAGATGAAGAAACTCCAATGATTTGGAGAGGTCCAATGGTAACAAGTGCAATTAAAACTTTTACTCAAAAAGTACTTTGGAATAATTTAGATTTTATTATAGTAGATATGCCTCCAGGAACTGGTGACACACAACTAACATTTTCACAAGAAATAAAACTTGATGGTGCAATAATAGTATCTACGCCTCAAGAGATAGCTTTGTTGGATGTAAAAAGAGGTATTAAAATGTTTGATAAACTAAAAGTGCCAGTACTTGGTCTTGTTGATAATATGAGTTTTTTTCAAAGTGATGATGGAAAAAATTATAATATTTTTGGTGAGGATGGGGTAGAAAAAACTGCTAAAAGCTATAAAAAAAATTTTCTTGGAAAAATACCTATTAATATTGAGTTAAGAATTGCTGCTGATTCTGGAATGCCTCTTGTTAAAAAAGATCCAAATCATAAAATTTCGAAAATTTTTGAGGAGATGGCCAACAAAGTCAAAGGATCTTTTCTTTAAAACCAAAAGATTGCATAAGCTCATTCCATTCTCTTTTAGAAAGTTTTGAACTTTCAAGATCACATTTTTCTCCTTTAATCATTTTTTGAATTACCTTTTTACCTTTAGCAGACAATTCCATTCCTCCTACTCTATAATCCATAAACGCATCAAAAGTTATGGGGACCCATTTTTTTAAAGAGTTAATCATTACATCGGCATAAGCTCTAATTTCATATTGAGCATGGCTGTCTGCTCGTAAAGATAAAAAATTTAATAAATTCAATAAATCTGTTTTCCAATACCATTGCGTATAAGTATTTAAAGTTAAATTCATTCTTGCTAATTCTCTAGCCAAACCTTTATTGTTTTTATCTATTGTTGTTCCGTCAAATTTCTCATTTAGCATTGTTTCATAGTTTGCATAAGTTTGTTCAGCATCTTTTTTTAACATGTCTAAAATACTATTAGCTTGCTTTCCATTAATTACTTCTCCTCTTCCTTGTCTATTATTGGTTGACTGAGCTGCTAAGTTTTCTTTTGAGGGTAAATAAAATTCCTTATCCAAAATTGAATATCTTGCGGAATATTCATTTACATTAGCTGTTCTATGTCTAATCCATTGTCGTGCTACAAAAATTGGTAACTTTATGTGATATTTTATTTCACACATTTCAAAAGGTGTGCTGTGTCGATGTCTCATTAAGTACTTAATTAAACCACTGTCTGTTGAAACTTTCTTAGTTCCTTTTCCATAAGATACTCTAGCAGCTTGGACAATTGAACTATCATCTCCCATATAATCAACAACCCTTACAAATCCATGGTCGAGCACAGAAACTGCTTCGTATAAAATCTTCTCTAGCTCAGGAGATGTTACCCTTTTCGTTGTATTTTTTTGAGCCTGCTGACTCAATATTTCTTTTTTTTGATCTTTTGATAGCGCCATTTACAATAAATTAATTGAATCTTTAAAATAAAGTTTTATATTATTCGAGTTGGATTTCCAACTATGACGATAAACGAATTTCGTAATAAACATTGCGGACGTGGGGGCAGTACCCACCACCTCCACCATTTACAACTTATGGGGGTG
>MDTE01105069.1_pt1 | contig 15154 bp, 11 predicted proteins | sample 811231 | NCBI WGS metagenome assembly MDTE01 (sample SAMN05326651, study PRJNA326480) | marine metagenome | isolation source: seawater | place: Indian Ocean: Red Sea | collected 2010 | reverse complement strand
CGACTGAGCGCTCCACCAGAAGACTAGATGGGGTCTTCTTCGTCTCCGTCATCCTCGTTCACCGTCAGACGACGACCGGTCTGAACCGAAGCCATCACATCACTCATGGCGACGCGGCGAAGGGGAAAGGTCGTCTTGCGGATCCGCGCACCCTTGAGGGTCACACCCTCAAGGTCACAGAAGTCCAAGTCGGCATCTTCCAGATTGGCACCGGAGAGGTCGGCATACTTCAGGTCAGCGTGCCAGAGGCTGGCTCCAGAGAGGTCCGTGCCACTCAGGTTCGCCCGAACAAGAAGCGCCTCGCCCAGCTTCGCGTGGCGCAGACTCCGACCTGCCAGGTCAATCCCGCTGAGGTCGGTACCCCGCAAATCGGCTCCATCGAGGCTCTCGCCACGACGCACCATGTCAACAACTTCATCCTTGGTCAGGGCCCTGGGAGATGGCATCAGTTCCTCGCCTCACTTGGGGGAACGCCGGCGACCTACTTCAACCCCTCGTCGTCACCCGCCAGCGTCCGACGAACGAGGATGCATCCTTATGCTTTGGGCTCTGCAGCCCGCGGGTCGATTTCTACAGCTACCCCTGGGGACTGTCAACAGGAATCATCACCCGCACCCGGCAAGAATTTCGGGCACTTGGAGAGGGTCCCTTTGGAGAGGGCCACCCGAGGCGCTGGGGGCTGAACTCCGCGGTCTGGAATCCGATTCTGGGACGGGATGTTAGCGAGAGAGGAGGCCTCAGCCGCCACGCCCACTCACTGTCAGCATTCTTCGCTCAGCCGCGTATTGGAAGAGCAGCTCCCCCATCTCTCGATAGCCGCGAGCATCCACGTGATCTTGTGGCGTACGCATCCCCTGCCACTCGGCCTCTGAGAACGTCCTCTCGAAGTGGCTGTACAAATCAAGAACCGGCACTCGCTGGTCCGCTACCCCATCCAACAAGAGGTCGCGTACGTGCACGTGGTGGGCGCCTGGGAAGGGATAGGTCAAGGCGACGAACTGCGCACCCTGCGAACGCGCGAGCCGAGCCATGGCGTCCAGGTGCCGAACCATCAGAGGCACACTCGCCTTCTCGTCCACACGCTCGGAAGCTCCCTTCTCCTGCATCCCGGGAATGAAGCGAGAGAGCAGCCAGCGGATGGCTTCCTCGGGGACCTCGGCGGCGACCGCGCGCTCCTTCATCCAGATTTCCAGTTCAGCAATGGAGACGCAGGGCTCAATCCAGTCTAGGAGCGCTAGGGGGTCTCCCCCCGCCTCCACCGCCTTCCAAGCGCCCTTCCGGGTCTCCTCACAGCGTCCCTCGATGGCCCGGTGGCGACCCACAATCGACATGGCCGCCCCATGCGTGGTGCAGCGAGCTTCCAGATCGGCCAGCGCTGCAGGGCCCGCCGCCCGACCACCCGTGTCGACGCTCAAGGACAACGCGCGACAGACGAGGTCCCCATCATCGGTCAGAACCGCGGCTCGCCCGAATGCCAGCGCCCCTCCACCGTGATCTCCCTCGGCCTCAAGCAGCTGAGCCCGAGCCATCTCGCGGTGGAAAGGGGCCCCGGGGGATTGATCGGCCAGAGCACTCGGCCAGGACAGAGCGAAGGCCGTCTCGATGGGTCGATCCTGGTCGAGGTACCATGCAGCCCATCGGTGGGATGCCACATGACCAGACGGCGCGTGACGCAAGAACCCATCCGTAGCAGCGGTCCTCTCAGGCCGCGGGACAAGAGTCAACACCTCAAGCGCCTCCAAGTAGCCCGGAGCCACTCGGAGCACCGCCGCCAGAGCGGCCTGGGACGCCCGCCAGTGGCGAGCCAGGGCAAGGCCTCGACCTCGAGCTAGCTTGCGAATCCAGGGCTCTCCGGGCGCCTCGGCAGCCTCGCCAGTGAACCTCAAGCTTCGAATGAAGTGCCCCTTCTGCTGGTAGGCCATCGCCCGCGTCCACGCGATGATGGAGGGATCCCCGCCTTCTTGTTCGGCCAAATCGGCCGCGCGTAGCGCATCCTCACTGCGCTCCATGTGGGCCAAGATCAGAGCCCGCCAGTCCAGTCGCGCCAGAGGCAAGATCTCCTCGAAGCGACGCTCCTGGAAGCGCTGCCATATCGACACCTCTGGGGGAGACAATGGAGCCGACCCGTCGACGCCAAGTCCCGCCGGTACAGTTCCACCCCGATGCCCAAGCACGAGCGCCCTTCGATCGATGACGATGCCGCGACTGATCACCTGCTCGACAAGGCTCCAACCCACGCCGCGCGCCAGACAATCCCCAGCGTCCTTTTCGAATTGGATGGGGTCGTAGCCTAGTTCGAGGCTGGCCTGACCAACTCGGGTGGCATCCTCGCAGCGCCCCTGGGAGCGGAACCAACCCACCAACGCACTCGCCGTAGACGGGGTCGGCGCGAGCGACTCGGGCACGACACCCAACAACTGGACGAAGCGCTCAGGGGTCTTCGAGATCCGAATGAGGCCAGCACGCGCTCGATCCTTATCCAGAGACCGGGAGTCTGCTCGCTCGAGGACACGAGCATAGAGAGCCGCCGCAGCCTCAGGGTCCCCCTGAAGTTCATAGCCGCGCCCACGCGTAACCTCCAGAGCTGCAGGCTCGACTGTCTCCACATCGCCCAGGCTGGCCACGGCCCGATCGACTTTGCCACTGGAGGCCAGGTGCCAAGCGAAATACTCGCTGCGGGTCAAGAGCCCCCGTGGTCCCTTGTAGAGCGCCTCCTCGGTCTCCTTGGTGCGAGTGACACCAGGCAGCTTGGCCAAGCCCATCAGCAGCTCCAGGTTGCCGGGCAGCGCCAGGTGCCCTGAAGACAACCAATTCTGAGCCGCCTGCCACGCCTCAAGCTCCATCAACACGAGGCCACGGGCGCGCTCTCGAAACCACGGATGGCCCTCCGCATCAGCCACTCGTACACGATGCTGAAGGGCAAACAGGGGCTGGTCACGCCGCATGGCCGCCACAGCTCGGGACTCCCAGGCCGTGGCATCGTCGCCACCCAGCTCGAGCGCCCGCGCCGCCAGTGTCTCCGCCTCATCGAAGCGCTCCATGTGAGCCATGAACAACGCGGACCACGCCAGGCGTATGCCCTTGTAGCGAGGGTCGGCGCTCGGGTCGGGAGTGTCCTCCAGCAGCCGGAGTCCATCATCCCAGCGGCGCTGCAGATAGAGGTCCCACCAGGGCAGCCGCACAATCCCAGTCGCCCGGGGTTCGGGGGCATCGGGGAGCCCCGGAGTTCCGAACGGGTCGCCTTGAGAAACCGTAGCCCCTGTTCCAGTCGCACCAGCCCCCTCGCCTGCTGTGCGGAAGACGGTCACCCAGATGAGGCGTCCCAGTCTCACCAGGCGACTCCTGGAGAGCAACGTCAAGCCCGGGACCATCCGCGCGTCGTCTCCCATCAGCCTTCCTGCCTCATCCACGCCGATGTCGTGGAGCATGTTGTTGGCACCGGTGAGGGCCACAACAAGGTTTGGCTTCACTCGGTCGATGACGTCATGCAGCGCCAGCAGGGCCTGGGCCGAGTTGGAGGCCGACACTCCGAGGTTGTAGACCTGCACCGCCCCCTGTGTGCGTTTCTCGACGCGGTCTGCAAAGACCTCGATGAATGCCTCCTCGGGCAGGCTCTCTGCGCCATAGACCCAGCTATCCCCGACAGCAACCACCCGAAATGCCGCCGGATCAGGCGCCTCCAGCGCGCCATCCTCGGGAACCTCTCCATGGGGCCCGGCACCGGAAGCGAGCACCTGCAACGCACCCTCTAGGGCCAGAAGGAACAGGAACAAGACCACAGCACTGAACGCGACCACCCGTCCCCGCGAGAGGGTCCTAGACCGCACTCTAGAAGGCGATGGGCCAGAAGAATCGGAAGGCGGTGGCGAAGAATTCAGAGACATCTCGGGCCCCAAAGAATATCCCGAACGGGGCCTGCTACGTCACCTGCCCAGTCAACACCCCGCAACAACCGCGCCCAGCTCAGCACGCGCCCCACCTCTCGCTCTGACCCGGCCAATTGCTCAGATCCGGGCAGGCACTGCTCGATCCTGCAGCAGACTGTGCCCAGAGTAGGGCAGCAAAAGCCACGTCAAACAACGGCTTCAATCACAGCCCATCTCCAAATAGCTATTAACACTGGAGAACTGAGCCGGCGATCCGATCCTTCTCGCGCTGGCACAGGCCTTGCTGTGTCAGTAGCCAATCGTTCTGACCTGGTGCCGGGTCGGAGCTGGAGCCGTCATGAAGAAGATCGAGGCCATCATCAAGCCCTTCAAGCTCGACGACGTTCGAGATCAATTGTTCGAGATTGGCGTGCGGGGCCTGACGGTGACCGAGGTCAAGGGATTCGGACGACAAAAGGGCCACACCGAGTTGTATCGGGGTGCCGAGTACGTGGTCGATTTCCTTCCGAAGGTGAAGATCGAGGTCGTCGTCGAGGCCGAACGGGTCGAAGACGTCATCTCGGCGATTGTTCAAGGCGCCAAAACCAACCGAATCGGTGACGGAAAGATCTTCGTCACTCCTGTCGAGACAGCGGTGCGGATCCGCACCGAAGAGAGAGGTCCAGCAGCCGTCTGAGACCCACAAGCACCCCAACGGGCCCCCAATAACCAGAGACTGGAGAATTCGAGACAATGACCCCCGCAGAAGTGATTCAACTCGCTAAAGACAGCAATGCGCGCTTCGTCGACCTGAAATTCATCGACCTCCCCGGTCGCTGGCAACACTTCAGCGTGCCCGTATCCGAACTCGATGAGTCGATGTTCGAGGACGGACTTGGCTTCGACGGCTCGTCGATCGAAGGCTGGAAGGCGATCAACAACAGCGACATGCTGGTAATCCCCGACGCCTCCACGGCCAAGATCGACCCCTTCATCCAGGTCCCCACCATCAGCCTCATCTGTGACGTGGTGGAGCCCGACACTCGCCAGGCCTACCAGCGGGACCCCCGCGGTGTCGTCCGACGAGCCCAGGCCTATCTGAAGAGCACGGGCATTGGCGACACCTGCTTCGTGGGCCCCGAGGCCGAGTTCTTTGTCTTCGACAACGCCCAGTTCCACCAGGATGCCAACTCCGGCTACTTCGAGATCGACTCCAGTGAGGGTATCTGGAACAGTGGAGCTGGCCTTGAGGGCAACTCGGGCCACCGTCCGCGCCACAAGGGCGGATACTTCCCGGTCGCACCGGTGGACTCCCAGAACGACCTGCGCAACGAGATGGTGCTCGAGCTCGAAGACCTCGGGATCCGCATCGAGTGCCAACACCACGAGGTCGCAACCGCCGGGCAGGGCGAGATCGACATGCGCTTCGACGAGCTCCTGTCCATGGCTGACAAGGTCATGTGGTTCAAGTACGTGGTGAAGAACGTCGCCCACCGCAACGGCAAGAGCGCGACCTTCATGCCCAAGCCCGTGTTTGAGGACAACGGCTCGGGGATGCACACCCACCAGAGCATCTGGAAGGACGGAAGGCCCACATTCGCTGGCGACGGCTATGCGGGAATGAGCCAGACGGCGCTGTGGTACATCGGCGGCATCCTGAAGCACGCCCCTGCCCTGTGTGCCCTCTCGAACCCCACCACCAACTCCTACAAGCGATTGGTGCCGGGCTTCGAGGCCCCCAACAAGCTGGCTTACTCGTCGCGCAACCGCTCTGCTGCGGTGCGGATTCCCATGTACTCCCAGGCTCCAGCGGCGAAGCGGCTCGAGTTCCGTACTCCCGACCCGACGGCCAACCCCTATCTCGCCTTCGCGGCGATGCTGATGGCTGGCCTCGACGGGATCCAGAACAAGATCGACCCAGGCGCGCCCATGGACATGAACATCTACGACCTGCCGCCCGAAGAGGCCGACAAGGTCCCATCGGCCCCCGGCAGTCTCGAAGAGAGCCTGGAGGCCCTGCGCAACGACCACGAGTTCCTGCTCAAGGGCGATGTGTTCAGCAAGGACCTCATCGAAGCCTGGATCGACTGGAAGTACGAGAACGAAGTCGTTCCCGTGCGTACCCGACCGACCCCGTGGGAGTTCATGCTGTACTACGACATCTAGGTCGAAGCTCTCGCTGAAGCTGTGTTGAAGACGGCCTCGTCACTCAGGTGGCGAGGCCGTCTTCCCTTGGCACTCACCCACATCGACCACTTTGACGACACCGTTTGCTTGACAGCAGAAGCCCCGACACTAGATCTCTGGCTCCCAACCCCTAGGAGACGGAAAAACCGATGGCCGCAAAGAAGTCCACGCGCAAGTTCCAGGCGGAAGTCAGCCGACTGCTCCACCTGGTCGTCAACAGCCTCTACAGCAACAAGGAGATCTTTCTTCGCGAGTTGATCAGCAACTCGAGTGATGCGCTGGACAAGCATCGGATCGCAGCCCTGCAAGACGAGAAGCTGGCCGATGAAGAGGCTCCGCTGATTCGGATCCATGCCGACAAAGACAGCGGGCTCCTGTTCATCGAAGACAACGGCATCGGCATGAGCCGGGACGAGTTGGCCCAAAATTTGGGAACCGTGGCCCACTCCGGGACCTTGAAGTTCCTGGAGGAGAACCCCAGCGACGCCAGCCTCATCGGTCAGTTTGGCGTCGGCTTCTATTCCGCATTCCTCGTGGCCGACCACGTCACAGTCACCTCGAAGGCGGCCGGCGCCGACGAGGCATGGACTTGGGCATCCGATGCCAAAGAGTCGTACACACTGGAGCCAGCAGAGCGCAGCGGACGGGGCACCACCATCGCGTTGCAGATTGGGGAGGACCACAAAGAATTCCTGGAGAGCTTCAGGCTGCGAGCGCTGGTCAAGCAATACAGCGACTACGTCAGCCACCCCATCGAGCTACACAAGGAGCACTGGGGCCAGGAGGAGGCTCCAGCCGAGGTCGAGTGGGAGCAGGCCAACAGTGGCTCGCCCCTGTGGCAGCGCCCGGCAAGCGAGCTGGACGATGACCAGTACAAGGAGTTCTATCGTGGCATCAGTCACGACTTCGTGGACCCCATGTGCTGGAGCCACTTCACGGTGGAAGGCCGCCAACTGTTCACGGGCCTTCTCTACATCCCCGGGCGGGCTCCGTTCGACCTGTTCCACTCGGATCATCGACGGGGAGTCCGGCTGTTCGTGAAGAACGTCTTCATCCTGGAAGACGCCGAAGAGTTGGTGCCTGTGTGGCTTCGCTTCGTGCGGGGTGTGATCGACTCCGACGATCTTCCGCTCAACGTCAGCCGCGAGATGCTTCAGGACAGCAACATCACGCGCACGATCCGCAAGCAGATTATCAAGAAGACATTGGATCGCCTGGGCAAGCTCGCCGAGGACAGCGCCGAAGACTACGCATCCTTCTGGGACACCTTTGGCGCCGTCCTAAAAGAGGGGCTTCACCTGGACGGAGACAGTCGAGACCGCATCGCGCCGCTTCTTCGCTACCGCAGCACGCACGGCGACGGGTGGACCAGCCTCGCCGAGTACGTCGAGCGCATGAAGGAAGACCAGGAGGCCATTTACTACGTGATCGGCGAGACACAGGCTGCGGTCTCTGGAAGCCCGCACCTGGAACAGCTAGCCAAGCGAGGCTACGAGGTCCTCTTCATGACGGACGCCATCGACGAGTGGGCAATTCAGTCCCTGTCCACCTTTGACGACAAGCCGCTGGTCAGTGCCATGAAGGCCGATCTCAGCCTCGATGAGAGTGAAGAGGACAAGGCGAAGAAGGAAGCCGCAGAGGGTGAACTGGAAGGCCTCGTCACACGCATCTCGAGCGTACTCGGCGACTCCATTCAGGAGGTGCGACTGAGTTCTCGCCTGATCGACTCACCGGCCTGCCTGGTGGTCCCGGAAGGCGGGCACCATGCGTACCTAGAGCGCCTGCTCCGAGCCCAGGACAAGGAGGCGGCTCGCAGCAAGCGAATCCTGGAGATCAACCCCGAGCACACCCTGATTCGGAACATGAATCAGCTGCATGGGTTGGAGCCCGAGAGCGACAAGATCGCCGAGTGGATCGAGTTGCTCTACGACCAGGTTCTCCTCACCGAGGGCTCCCCCATCGAGGACCCCAATCGCCTGGCTCGACGCATGACGACACTGTTGCAACAAGCCAGCGCTGCGGAGCTCTCAGCCTCCAGTTGACGTTCCTTCCTCTGCGGCAGACCCCGGGCCCTCCGGGGCCTGCTGCCTCGGAAGTGACTCCGCGGAGCCGTCAGCGTCCCCCAGACAGCGTCGGACCTGGCCCACGTCGATCCCCAAGAGGATGAGGACAACCAACGCCTGGAAGATCCCACAGCCCACATACAGGTGGGGCACGCTGACCACGCCGTCGAGCTTGCCGGCTAGCCATCCCCCGGTCACCTGAGACAGGTTCGAGAGCGCCATGTAAGCGGTGAACTGGGTCGCAGCCACCCGCGGCCAGGACACCCCCATGGCCAAGGCGAAGAAGCCCACGGATGCCAGAGAGATGGCGAACGAGTCCAACAGCAGGACAGTCGTCACGAAGCGACGGTTGGTCCAAGAACCCTCCAGCAGCCCAAAGCCAACCCAGAGAACGGCCAATACCAGGCAACCGGTAGCGATTGTGCGGCGGTGGCCGAGGCGATCTGCCACGAAGCCACCGAGTATCGAGCCGGCAAGACCGCAACCTAGGCCCCAGCCCCCGGTCAGCGTGGCGTACTCGGTGTCGGTCCAGCCCAGTTCCTGAACGAGGAATACGACACCGACCACAGCCAGCAGCCCCGCACCCGTCGTCATGGTCAAGGCCAAGGCTGCAGCTAGAACAGAGGAGCGGAAGGAGAAAGCACGGAGCAGATCTGCAAAGACACCCCGGATGCTGTCCGCGCCCTGCTCCACAGCTCGGGGGCTCGCCTGCCCCCGAGTCCACGGCAGGAGACGCTCTCCTGGCCGCTCGCGAATCAACAGCGGGAGGAGAAAGATCAAGCTCAGGACTCCCACCTGCACCAGAAGCGCCACTCGAATCCCCGAATGCGCGAGGACGGTGGCCATGCCGGCCCCACCGATAGCGCCCCCCAGGTACTTGGACCCAAACATCAGGCCGTTGGCCTTGCCGCGCTCGTCTTCGGGCAGCAGGTCCACAGCGAGGGCATCCACAGAGACGTCCTGGAGCGAGTTGAACACGTTGTGCAGGAACACCATCCAGGCGAGCAGCCGGACCGACTCGGTGATGTCGGGGATGGCGACGATGGCGAGCAAGGTGGCTGCCATGAGCAGCTGGGCCAACAAGATCCACGGTCGTCGTCGCCCCATGGACAGCAGGCCATAGCGATCAATGACGGGGCCCCACACCCACTTGAACGTCCAAGGCAGACCGCTCAAGACGGCAACCTTCGCGATGTCTTCGGCAGAGAGACCCTGTTGCGCGAGCCATGCCGCGAGCGTGATCGCCACAAAGCCCCAGGGGATCCCCTGGGCCATGTACAGAGCACACAGGGTCAGGAGGCGCAGGGGCCGATGCTGAGAAAGAGTGAGGGGATCCGCCACGATGTCTTGCATCCAGGGCCCAGGTCAGAGGAAGCTGCCCAGTCGACAGAGGATGAACGAAGCGAGGGGAAAGGGCGAGCGAGCGCCGCCGGGAACACGCCAAGAATGACCGAAGAAGAAGCCGAGGAGTTGAGCCCAGAGCAAGAAGAGGAGCTGCACAGAGCGCTCCGTGACCTCCAGGACAAGCTCCAACATCAACTGGACGAGGCGAGCGATGCCACCGCTACCGTCGACCTCGAGCAGCCCATCGGTCGAGTCAGTCGCATTGACGCACTGCAACAACAAAAGATGGCCAAGGAGCAGCGCAGGCGCCAGGACCTCCGCCTTGCCCAGGTCAGGCAAGCGCTCAAGGTGCTCGACGATGGGGAGTACGGCTACTGCCGCCGATGTGAAGAGCCGATTGGCTATCCGCGCCTGAAGGCACGACCCGAGAGCCCATTCTGCCTCGCATGCATGAGCTCCATCGAGCGAAGGCGGGGCTGAGCCAGAGAATCGGTCGTACGCAACAGCCCCCCTATGGCGATGTCCCGGTACGCTCCCTACTGTTCATCAACCGGCTTGAGCAAGATGAGCTCGTGCATGTCGAACGGGCTGGTTCCGAGGCCAACCTGGAGTTCAGAGAGTTCCCAGACATCAGAGCCCCGGTGGGAAACCACAAGCCGCTCCTCGAGGCCCCACTCCCCGTCGCCATCCTCCTCGGCGTCGGCCCCGTAGTACACAAAGGTCTCCCCCTCGTCGTCGAGCTGAGGCCCGATGCGCGTGCACAGAAGATCGGCAGCACCATCGAACTCCGTCAGGGTCTCTCCGTCCCAAGTGCCAAAGGTGGCCGATGGACACCAGGTCTCTTCTCCTCGATGGAACAGGGCGCGACCCGAAGCGCTACTCGAAGGGGGCCGGACCAGCATGCTCGTGCTGGCCGACCAGGGATCGACTTCAGCCATCTCGGTCAGGTCGAGAGCCCAATCGAGGGGCCCCGTCTCCGGGTCGAAGCCAACAAGGACCGTGTCGAGCAAGCCGTCGGCTCCCCACGTCTGGAGCCCCAATACCAAGACAGTTCGGTCTCCATCTCGCACCGCACGAACCAACCACGGAGCCCAGGGCGACTCGGTCCACTCCGTGAAGTAGACGGGATCCACCATCTCCTCGGGCTGCCAGCTACGCACCTCACCCAAGGGGTCGCGCACATCGACGGATGTCAGAGAGCCCAGGAGTGGCTGGGCATACATCATGGTGTTGTCGGTCAGGAGGAACACCCGGTCCGGGTCCACGGGGTCAGCGATCACAATCAAGTCACCGTAGAACTGGGGGAGCACGACCTTTTCGCCAGCCACCGGCAAGCGAACCACATTGTGCCATCCCCACTCCATCACCAGCTCGGTCTGCCCCGTAGTGGCGTCCCCAATCCAAGCCTTCCAGGGAAACTCCGGGTCATCGGCATCGGAGACATGCGTGGTTGCGAGAAAGCGCCCAGGCCCAAACGGCTGAATCGAGCCGTGGGTCGACCACAAGGAAGACTCCGGCGGAGTAAACGACAAGACGACTCGCCCCATGACGTCGATGACTTCGTAGCGAGGAGCAGCGTACTGGGGCATGAAGCAGTTGACGCACGCCTCACGGGGGTCGTTCCACACCGCCGCAAAGAACACCTCTGGAAGAGAGCCTGGCTCGAGCATGTCCCACGGCGATGATGCTGACTCTGAAGACTCGGGAGACTTTCCAGGCAGCGCAGTGGGTGCGAGCACATCCTCGACACCATCGTCTGCCGACGGTGTATCGAGACGAGTCATCGGCTCATCCGGCGATGCTGCCAGGTGATAGTCGGAGCAGCCTGCGCCAAGGCTGAGAAAAATGAGGATGAGAGTGAGTCGAGCGGTCATGGTGCCTCCGAGAACCAGTCTCATCGCCCCATGAAGCGCAGTAAATCGATATAAAATTGACTTGTCTGTATTGATTTTATTTACAGTGTCTTCGCACAGCGAAAACCATCGTCTTCCCACCGGTCCTCCGGGGGATGCCGGTGCCGAGACAGCGACGACTGTCCATAGACGTAGCCCGTCCACATGGTGCCGCCCATGAGCATCCGAGGTTGAGCTTCAGGACCTCCCCAGACCTTGTTCTCGAACCACGGACCCTCCCACAGGTCTTGCACCCACTCGCTGACATTGCCGTTGAGGTCGTAGACACCCAGAGGAGAGTGGCAGCGAGGATAGGCCCCGGAGACTGCGGGAATCATGCCGCCTTCTGCCCGCGGGTCCCGCTCGGTGTTGCAGCGAGACGGGTCCTTCTCGTTCCCATAGCTGTACTGCCAGCCCTCTTTGCCCTGAGCTGCAGCTTGCCACTCGAGCTGGGTGGGTAGGCGCTTGCCCTGGGCGACGCAGAGGTCCACCGCCTCGCTCCAGGCCACCATGGAGCGAGGGCGCTCCCCCTCGCGGTTGGGGTACTCGAACCGATCAATACAAAACGATGCCACCTCGACCGGTCGGGCCGGGTTCGGTCGGATCCAAAACGAACCCGGTGGCCGCACTTGGCGATCCTTCTGCCAGTAGGGCAGGTCTACAGTCTTACCGAGCAGATAGCTGCCACCGGGGATCTGGATCATGCCCGCGGGACAGTCCCCCGCTTGGCCTTTGACCAGGGGGGCGGATGCGGCGAATGACGAAGCCGCCGCTTCACTCTTGGCGGGCGAAGCATCACGGTCGAGACCTGCCCCACCACGACAGCCCACGGCCACGAGCAGCAACAGGAGCAGAAGCTGCCGGGTGGCTGACATCAGCCACAGCTTAGCTAAGCTCGGGCGATGCCGCTTCCGGGTCCAAAGGTCGCTCTCTCTGCTCTGAGAACCCATCTGAGTTCCAAGCCGCCTGGGATGCGTCTCCTCCTGCTCATTGCATGGACTAGCCTGCCAACAGCCCTGGCAGGATGCGCGCCAGAGGTGCCGCCCGAACTCCTCGGCACATGGACCGCCCGGGAGATCAGCCCATCGGGCGCTGTGTGGTCACTGACCTACGAGCTGGGCGAGAAGCGGTACTCCGTCTCGGGAGACCCCCCCACTGAGGAGGGGGGACTGTTCGCAGTGGACGAGCAAGACTGCCGTCGCTACCACCTCGTCTTCACCGAGCGTGTCGCGAACGGGGAGCTCGCCCCCGACATCAATGTGTGGGTCGAGCTGTCGCGCGACGGGGCTCGGATGACCTGGGAAGACCACGTCTACCGTCGAGTGGGAGCGACGCACGATCACGCGAGCCCGGCGCACGGCCCGTGAACGGACGTCACTGGCTGACCTTCGTTCTTGTCGCGGCGCCACTAGCGCTGGGAGCAGTTCACCAGGAATCACTGCTTGTCATCACAGCCGTGGCCGGGATCGGGCTCCTGACGGCGATGCTCCAACAGCAAGAACCGACCAGCCTCCCGAGGGTCACGTACGTGCTGCTTGGAATGGCTGGCCTGATGCTGTTTCAAGCCGCTCCGCTTCCCGAGAGCCTGTTGACGCAGCTGGTCCCTGTGTCGACGGAACTGCGAGCCTTCGCTCTTGCTGATCTACCCGGCACATCCCAGGCCTGGAACTCCCTCAGTGTTGCACCAGCAGAGTCTTGCCTGGCCGCTGTTCGGGTCCTTGCCGGAGCAGTGGTCTTGGCCATCGCCTACATCGTCACCAGGGCCACTGGCAAGCTCGACGGCGTCGCCCAGGCCTTGGCCCTTTCCCACGGTGCGGTGCTCGCCGTCCTCGTCGGCCATCAGGCCCTGGCGCTGGATGCGGTCTACGGGGTCTACCCCCTCACCCGACGATTCTCGGGTGTTGTCTCCGAGCCGTTCATCAACCCCAATCACCTGGCTACATTCTTCTTGCTGACCACGCCTGTGACAGCGGTGCTTGCGTTGCGGACGAAGTCCCTCCCACACCGGACATTAGGCCTAGTCGGCGTGACACTTGGGCTCGTCGCACTACTGGCCACCGGTTCCCGCACCGGCCTGGCAGGACTGATCGTTGGTCTTGTTTCTGCCGCAGGCCTGCGACTACTGCAGGACACAAAGCTCTCTGTTGCGCGATGGGGCAAGACGGTGCTCATTGGAGGAGGGAGCCTCGCAGCAGCCCTCGGCCTAACCAGCCTCAAGATAGGGGGCGCCCTCTCGATGCTGTTCCGGCCCGAAGTCATGTTCTCCTTCGACACACGAGCGGCGGTCTGGAGAGATTCGCGGGCCATCCTGAATGATGCGCCTTTTCTGGGCATCGGGCCCGGGTCATTTGTCGATCTTCTCTCCCACTATCGGCAGGGATCCGCCGAGACACTGAGCTTTCGCTTTGCAGAGAGTACGCTCCTGCAGTTGGTCATTGACCTGGGTTGGGTCGGCGGGCTTCTCGCCCTGACCGGACTCGCAGCGGCCCTCGTCCCTTGCCTGTATCGATGCCTGAGAAGCACGAACGGTGGAGGGCTCTCTGCAGCATTCCTGGTGAGCTTGGCCACCGTGACAACACCCACACTCATCAGCTTCCCTTTCGCCATCCCTGCCCTTGCCCTTCCAGTAGCAGCGATCCTCGGGGGCCTGCTTGCGCTCCATCCAAAGAGCAACAACAGCGAGTCCGGCCCAAGCGGCCGCCGGCATATAGGCATTCCTGTCATCACGTTGGTTGTAGCGCTCGGAGCTTGGCTAGTAGCCGTGCCGAACAGCCGCGAGACCAACCAGGAGCACCTGGAGCAATTGCTCGTTGGGGAAGCACTCTCCGAAGCGACAATCGACCAGGCCATCTCAATCGCAGCGCGCCACCCGGTGGATCCCTGGGCCTGGCTGGACATCGGCCTGGCGCTAATGCCGGAACGCCCCCAAGCAGCCATGACGTTCATCAATCGAGCCATGTATCTGGCCCCCAATTCACCGCAACCCCACAAGGTCACCGCCGAGACGCTGATACGACTGGGACGACCCGAGCAAGCCATCCTCGAATACGGGCTAGCTCTGGACCGCACCCGTCTGAAGCGTACGAAGTCAGAGTTCCACGCCACCCTGGACGTCATGTTGGCCCAACAGCCATCTTCCGACCTGATGTGCAGAGCAGCCCCCAGACGGCCCGCTCACAGGGCAGCATTCGCTCGCAAGCTGCTCTCAACGAGCTATCGAGACTGCGCCATGCAGCTACTACGAGAGCTTCATGAGCTGAACCACCCGGAGGCACAGGTGTCCGCGACATTGGCCGGAATTCTCTTCAAGGAGCGGAACTGGCAAGAGGCTCATGATGTGGCTGCGGGCCTGGCGGCCAGCCCGATGGACACAGGTAGGGGAGCGTTGTTGGCGGCCCAGGCTCTGAAGAAATTGGGCCGCAGTGACGAGTCGGAAGAGATGCTGAAGCGCGCCACCGTCGCTGAGAGCTCCAGTGTCCGCAGGAAAGCTGTCGCTCGCTTAGGCCGAACACTCGCCAAATCAGGTCGCATGGAGGCGCTCCAGGAGTTGGTAATCCAACAGCGAGCGCTCGCTCATGAAGACCCGAAGGTACTGGCCCTGTGCCTGCACCTGGAGGCGATTATCGCCGAAAAGGCCGGCCGCCCCTCCGTCGCTCTACGGTTGTGGCAGCGCGCCCAAGACATGGACCCGGAGAACTCCAGCTACCGAAAAGCAATCGAGCGCATCCAGGCCCAGGGCCGCTAGCTCCTCAACCCAGCAGCGACTAGCCTCACGCACCAGCCGCCGACCGAACCGCTCCAT
>MDTE01004747.1_pt1 | contig 15154 bp, 31 predicted proteins | sample 811231 | NCBI WGS metagenome assembly MDTE01 (sample SAMN05326651, study PRJNA326480) | marine metagenome | isolation source: seawater | place: Indian Ocean: Red Sea | collected 2010 | reverse complement strand
TCCTGTGGCTCTGCAGGCTCCTGCCATCGGTTGATCTGGAATCAACCTGTTCCCTTTGGAACAGCAAAAACGATTCAGATCAACTGAATCGGAAAGCCCTCACCGCAAGGTGGGGGTTTTTCTTGTGTTGGCACAAGCTCCTGGCGACTCATACCTGCGGGCAACGGTGAATAGCGGCCATGCAATCGATCCATCTCACCACCTCCTCTCCACAACAACATGATTTCTCATGTTGTTGATTGGAAAGTGGCTCAATCTCGAGATTCCTTTCCTGCGTTGCTATTTCACGGACTTGCTCTTGGCGTACTTCTTCCTGACTTTCTGCTCGAGGGGATAGACCAGGAATCCGTTGGCAGCTCGAGGGATATGACCAGTTGTCTATCGGCGTTCATCATGGATATGGTGACTGCGTTGCTGATTTAGGCTTTTGTTGGTCGGATCTGAGCTGGCTTGGAATGATCATGCTTTTCATCAGCCATCGAATGTGTTGATCCAGCGGGTTGTTGGGTAGGGGATCTCGATATCGTTAGTATTAAGAGTATGGACAAGCCTTTGGTTCATTGCGTCAATGCTTTTGAAGAAATCGCTTAGGTGTTGATGGTCACCCATAAAATTCAGCTTGAAGTCGTAGCTGAACTCTGATATCGCTAGAAATTCACATTTTTCAAATGTCAAGTGAGCATCCCTTGTGACGACATCACGAACGAGCGATGGAACCTCTAGAAGTTTTTGATGGCTGGTATTAAAGGCGACGCGAATTGTTCTTTGGGAATGGCGTAGCTGTGTAATCAATTTGTTGATTTTTATCAGTAGATTCTCTCTTTCGAGTAGATATTCGTCCCAGGTGTCGAGCTTTTGAATAGTCATTAAGCAATACACCAGTAGATGCATCTCCCCGTTTTTCTGATCGATGCTAACGGTTGATTGTTTGAATTTACTGAGACTATTGATATGATCTTTTGTCATGTCAATCAGCTTGCTCGTTTGCCATGCTGTGAATGGTTGTTCGATTGGAATATTCAGGCTCAGACCTTGTCCTTCTTCTTCGTTAACCAGAGAGTTGTAGTTGACAATGACTGACTCGTCTGCGGAGGCGTTGGGTATCGTTACAGTGCTATCTAATGTTTGCAGTTGTATTGAGCGGAGGCCAATCTTTTTGACGAAACCAGTTGTATTCCCGACCTGGCAAAACTCGCCAATACGTAAATGTTGGTCGATCTGAATCGAAAAACCCGCGAACAGATTGCCAAGCAGCTTTGATGCTCCAAGGCCAATGGCCAGGCCTGGCACAGCCGATAGTGCCAGTACGGCTTCTGTCGAAAGGCCCAGCAAGATGAGAAGTCTGTAGAGAAGTAGAATGGCAATTGCCGTCGAAGCAGTTCTGCAGATCGGCATGATTGCGCCTGCCTGACGTCTTCGACTGATGGTTTGCGTCGTGGTGGAAAGCTTTTTTCTAAACAGATAGTCTTGAGTTAAGCGTCCTGTTGCCTCCAGTGCGAAGAATGCTACTGCGCATAATGTTGTGAAATATAATATTTCAAATACGAACGTTGTAATAACTAAAGGCAAGCCAGTTAGGTTGAGGAAACCATCAACGAATCCTTCCGTCAGTTTCGTCAGTAGGATAAACGGAGTCAGCGCTGTGAGAATCGAGACATGAGTCTTGATTTGATTGGCGCACTGTCCTGGGATTGATCCAGCCCTGGACAGTACTTTTTTGATATGACGGTAAACACTAATTGCAATCAAGGTATAGATGATGATCGCGATCAATCCAAAGCTTGTTTGGAAGACTGTCTCTTTTCCAAGAATTTCTCTTTCGAGAAATGTGTGAGCCCATCTCGGCATTCCTGCATACCATTTTGGTGGAACGAGATTGCCTGGGGTATGAATAAAATCATTGTAAAATGTTGGCGTAAGGTATTTCGTTTTTTCCATGTGTTTAAGTCGTCCTGAGATCTCTTCGTAGATTGTTGCCGCATTTTTAACCGTATCTGTTGTGAAGTAGTATCCAAAGCCTGATTCCGGTCCGTCTAGTTTATTGGATAACGATATTGGTGATCCGGGTAGCCTCCAGACGTAGGACTTATCGAGTGATTTTAGATTTCTATTCGCTTCTTTGTTTGTATTGATGAGACCCAATGGTTCTTCTGTATGAGTGAAGATGTAATCGAGAAGATGTTTGATTTCGATGGCTGATTCGTTGGTAAAATGATGGCGCACGCTCTCAGGGAATCCAGAGCTGTCGAGTGCTTTGACGGCAACTTCAAATAGATGTTCAAGCTCTTTGATCTCGTGCTGGGTGGTCGAATCCCAACGGAGTCCATTCGTAAGAACTGCAGATTGCGAAATCCGGTCAACTTCTGTGCCGACAATCGCCATTGCGGAATAAAAATTCAACAGGGTGTCTTGCGGCGTGTTGCCTACCACTTCTCCGATCGGATTGTCTGACCATCTGGCGTGGCGTTTTTGCAGTTCTTCGTAGAATGGTTGCTCTTCAAGGGGGATTGCCGGCTTGATGTTTGGTGACAATCCATGATTACTACGTTCTCCTGCCCAGAGAGTGGGGGTGAAAACGTTCAAGCTCGCGAATGTGATGCAAGCGATCAGGCAGATGACTATAAAATTTCTGATTCTTTTTAACATCTTTTGGTATTTTTTTTAGCCTAACGATGTTTCTGTTGATTGTCAGATTATGCGGCTTCTGGGCACCAGCCAATCTCGTGTTCAAGGCGTTGCATCCATTGATGGCAGCGATGGTTCAGATGTGCGCCCTGGGGTAGGAGTCGTTCGTGGCGGCTGCAGGCCGGGATGGTGGTTCCGTCCTCTGTCAGGGCATGGCGGAATTGTTGGCAGGTGATGCACACCATGGACGACCGGCTTGGGCGCAACGTCGCCGTGGTGATCGTGCTCCAGTGCGGCTGCTTCGGCGTTGTTGCCATGCGGTCGGCCTCACTTCTTCAGTACTGATGTACTAGTTCAATTTGGCTGTTGCGTCAAGCCGTGGTTCGGCCAGAATCCTTTGATGACCGATCAAGCTCCAAGGCTTCAGTTTGACCTGGATGCCGACGCCATTCGCTTGTTGCATCGTTCCGTGGCCTACTACCTCGAGCGATGGCCGGGTGGTCCGGATCCACGGGAGCAGCAGGATCTCCAGACGCTGCAACGGCTGCTTTATGCCGCCTTGCTGGAATGCACCCTGCATGAAGATGGTCAGCGTTGAGCGCGCTTCAAGCCTCTTCATCAAAAGGCAGACAGTCAGCGGTTGCTGACGTAAAACGCAGGGAGTGATCTCAGAAGCCCTTGGACTCTGACGTTCAACGCCAATGGGACGCCGTCGAGGCCTGCATGGAGTGCATCACGCACTGTTCGATCGATGACGGGTCGTGCGTCACGACCTGCGTACGGGACCATCTGGGAGACGATGAAGAGCTCTGGGCCAGCAGTCTTTGCCTTTGACTCGTGATGGTGCCGTTTTTCACTGTTCTGATCGTCCTGATGGTTATCTCCTGGCTTGGCTGGCGGCTGGCCACGGTTGAGCAGCAGCGTCATTCCGGTGTACGGGTGCGGTTGGTCAAGCGTTTAGGGAATCGGCGTCGTCGACACAGTTCGCTGCGTTGACATCCCGTTAGCTCAACGGCATTCGGCAGCCCAATCGGATGCTGCCTTCGTCGATCAGTCGTCCCAGTCGTAGCGCGACAGCCTCTTCTGTTCGACTGAACTCAGTCTGGTGGTCTGTGATCCAGGCCATTTCTCCGCCTGTGATCACGCCGCTCGACATCGCTTCAAGGAAGAGTTCACCGAGTGTCACGACACTGATTCAGCTGAACTGACGTTGGGCCCACCGCTGGACCGATGCATGACATGCTCAACTTTCTTCATGCCAGTGCCGCAAGCACTTCCCCATGCCCTGCTGTTTTCAGTCAGGCAGGAGGTCCGAGGTCAGGACCGTGTGGATGTAGTCGCTCATCACGGATTCTGCGCGCTGGTTGAAACGCTCAGCGGCCCGTTCATTGAGCCATTGCTCCGCATCAGCATCCCTGTCGTCGATCCAGGCAATCACTTTGTCGAGTTCGTGATCCATCGGGATTTGTTGAATCAGTACGTCGTGACTCAATTTTTACTGCTTCAGTAGCACCGTCAAGAGACAAATCGCTTGTAGATCCAACGAACAACAGTGCCAAGAACTGGAACGGGGCCGAAGGTGGGGCCGACAAAGTCAAAGTAGTCCCGGTGATTGACAATGCGGCCGTCTTCTCCAAAAACAAGGCGGGTTGTACCTGGGTAAGTGAACTCGATGCCCTTGATCATGAGGCCCATTCGCCATTCCACAAAAGCCAGGTTCCCCGTTACAGAGACATTGTCTGTTTCGAGGAATACATCGTCGCAGCGTCGGATCAAGCCATCCTGAGCACTGATGTATGCGTCAACACCCTTCTTTTCTTGGGTTGGGTCGATGAAATGCACATCTTCAGCGTAAACAGCTCTCCACTGCTCGGAGGTTGGGCCTGCTTTGCCATAGGGCTTTGTGAACAGCTGACGAAGCGCTTCAGCATCAAGAGGGGGCTGGATCACCGATTAGAACTCGAAGCCCACTTGTCCGGTGATGCGGTTGTCACTCTCCGGAGAACTCATGCTGTTGTAGGTGGAAACAAATCGAAGAGATGTAAAGAGTCCGCTGTTGAAGGAAGGAAAGTATTTAATCGACGTGCTGAACGTGTTCGTTGGTTTGACTTCATGTGCTGCAATCGCTGAAAGGGTGTTGTCCAGGGTGAACTTGAGCGATTTATTCGGAGACCAACTCAGTTCAGTGATGAAGCTGCCGCCTGCATAGGTATTACCGCAATATTCACTGCTATTGCAGTCTTTTCCACCCTCACTCCAATGCAATGCAGGTCCAAGTGCCAAGGAAAGTTGTGTCGTTTGGGTATTGATCAGGGGAAAACCTACGCCCACTGAACCTTCAATCACATTCACGCTTGAATCATTCAAGCCGTTGTATTGATAATCGCTTTTGGCAAAAACAGTAATCGTTTCATTGAGAAAATGATCGTAACGGGCGGATGCCATACCCTTGTCCGTTTTAACTTCAGTGGGCTTTCCTTTGTCGTTATTTTGGCTGTAATTCAAACTGGCTTCGAGCTTGAGCTTGTCCCTATCACCCCTGTAATTGCTGCTGCCGTTGATATTGGCTGAGAACGTGCCATCCCCATCTTTGTTGCCCGCATTGATGCCTGCGGAAATGGTTGTTTTCCAAGCGGGGGGCTTTTCGACAGGCTTGAGGGCGTCCTGGCTCACTTCCAGCCGTCCGAGCTGGGGATGCATCAGAACTTTCACATCATCGGTGCTTTCCTCTGGAATCAGCTCGCCTTGGATGGTGTCACCGTTTAACAGCGTCAGCGTCACCGTCTCAGCCAGAGCAGCTGGGCTGGCCAGAAGCGCGGCGGTCAGGGCAGCAGGAATGGTGCGAAGAAACGACATCAGCTGAAAAAACCTTTGGACTGCAGCCAGAAACCGATTGCGATCAGAGGGCCGAAGCCCGCAATGAGCAATGTGATCTTCAGGCGAAGAGGCGACACCTGAGCCCTGTTGTGCCGAATGGGCATGGATCTGGCTGAATGTCGTGATTATCCCCTATTCAGAAGAAAAAGGCGGTTCAGCCCTGAGGGCCGGCGTTTCCGTTGTCAGAGCTCGTAGTCGGCTTCGAACTGATCGATCAGGCCTCTGTAGAGGGCGAGGAGGCCTTCGGTTTCCTCGCAGAAGCCATCGGTGGTGTATTTGGCCACAAGGTTCACCACCGCTGAACGCACCTGTCCAAAGGCCTCGAGGTACTCCCCCTGGATGTCCTCGTCGCGGATGTCGTTGATCAGCGCTGAAATCAGCTCGATCTTGCGCTTGGCGGCCGCCATGTCGGCTTCCATCTCCTTGTTCAGCTTGCGGCGCTTCTTCGGCATCTCCTCGTCCGTAGCTGGCTGAGGTTACGGGAGCAGCTGCACATCAAGGAGCCTCCTCGCCGAGGAGGTAATCGAACTTTCCGATCGGGACGCCGTTGTGGCGCAGGATGGCGAAGGCGGTGCTCACGTGGAAATACGCATTCGGGAGCACGAAGCAGCGGAGAAAGTCCTCCCCCTCAAACACCTGCTCACCGCCTCCCATGCTGGCTGGGATGGGCAGTCGGATCTCTCGCCGTTCCGCCCCATCAAGGTCCATCGGATCAATGCTCTCCATGAAATGGATGCTCCGGCTGATCCGCTCCAGCAGTTGCTGCACGGTCGTTTCGTTGTCGTCCATCACAGGTGCACTGCAGCCGGAGAGTCGTGCAACGCCCCGGCGTGAAATATCTGTGGCGATCTGAACCTGACGGGTGCAATCGAACATGTCCGGATAGAGGCGACTCGTCAGCAACACCTCAGTGGGAAATCCATTGTTTTGAGCATGGGCATCGGCCCGTTTCAGCAGGTGGCTGAGATTGCTGAGGTTCTTCACCAGCGGTGGAACCAGGGCGGCGTGGAATGAGAGCGACACCGGGGCCTGATGCATGGGACTGTTTCTCTAGCCTCTCCGCAGCAGCGAAAACAAGCGTGAACCAGACATGGCGAGGAATCACCTACGTATCAGTGTGGGTCGTGATCTGGGGCACGGTTGCCTCTCTGATGGATTGGATGCTGCTCACCGGTGAGGTGTACGAGACCGGCACGTCCGGTCAGGCGGTGACCTTCATTGGCTACGGAGCTGCAACCGTGGTGATGGCCACCCGCTATGCAGGCAGATTTCTCTCGCCAGAAGATCAACAGAGCTCAGACGGGACCAACGGCACGGATCAGCAGTGAAGCGCCCATGAGCAGGGACAGCGCTTCAAACGCTCGCTTCACCAGCCCGCTTCCCCTCACCAACGACAGGTGAGCTCCGAGGTAGCCACCGATCAGGGAGCCTGTGATCAAAGCTGGTAGCCACTCCCAGTGAATCTCACCGCTGAATCCCAGCACTACCGCCCCGCTGCCGTTCCAACCGAGGCCGACGAGGATCAGGGTGTGGGCGACAGCTCTCGGATAGCTCAATCCGAACCAGCGAACGAGCCAAAGGGTTACGAACAGTCCAGTGCCCGAGGTGAGAGAGCCATTCAGCAGGCCGATTCCGAACAGCACCGCAGCGCCGATGCCAACGGTTCTGGCTGTCAGGGGTGTGGGGTTGTCCGTTCGCCCCAGCTCAGTCCGTTGGACTGAATAAACACCAAGTCCAAGGGTGAGCAAACCCAGAGCTGCAGTGGCGAAACGGTCAGGAATCGCCAGAACAGCAGTAGCGCCCAGCCATACGCCGGGCAGACCAGCCAGCAGAATCAAGCTGGAGAGGTTGCGGTTCAGGCTGCAGGCCCGCCAGTGCCGTCCAGCGGCGCCCACCCCCAGGGCAACACTGGCCACTTTGTGGGTGGCGAGAGCTGATGCGAAGGGCAGTCCGAGCAGGATCAATGCCGGCAACTGCACCAGCCCTGCTCCGCCACCTGCAAAGGCCGACAGTGCGTTGGCAACCACCGCAACCACGGTGAGAACAATCAGCATGGGCAAGGGTTCACCCCTGGGTGAGGAATGCGATCGGCACGGAAAAGGTGACGATTTCGTGGGGGTCCCCGGGCAAGATCGCAACGCAAGCCACCTCATGGTCGCTGTGGGCATCCCGGGTTTGCATCACGAAATTGGTGGCGTCCTCCATGCTCCACATCGGAGCATCGCCTCGGCGGCGCTCGTCCTTGTAGGCCTGCCAGACCTCAGCAAAGGCATCAGCATCGGCCCCTCCGAAGGATTCCTTCAGCGCTTGTTCCACGCCCATCGCTTCCATCCGTTCGAAGAACTGCCGCATCAGGGGATGGCCGATGGTGGCGGATGCCCGCACCATCGAATTGATGGTGCCCACTGCGGTGACCATCAGTTTCGGGGTGCTGCGTCTTGCATCGATCACCCCCACCGGCAGACTGAGATCCCAGTTCACACGACCGCTCACCGCGCAGGCCAGGTCAAACAGCCCGCCGGCGCACTGTTTGATCAGGCTCTGGATCTGAGAACGTTCCATGGCGTTGTCGGTGTTGGCGGACGCCTACGGATCCCGAGCATTGTTGCCAGGATTGAACGCTGACGACGTCGACGCGATGTCCCTTGTTCAGATCTACCTCGATGCGGTCACTCATCAGGTGATCACCAGCGAGGAGCTGGCCTTCATGGCGGGCCACCACGATCAGTTCGATCGCACTGAGCAAAAGCTCAGCGCACGTCTTGAGCAGTTGATCAGCGTCGGGAGCATCAGTGTCGGATCCCGTTGACTCTGGACCGGGACGTCCTGCAACAGCACTTCAGCCGATCCGGCCTGATGACTCACGTTTTGCCAGCTGCGGAACGCATCTGCTGCCCCAGAGTGATCCTTCCCCATTCGGCCCCCAGGACGCCGAGCTGCACTTCGACGCGGGCGGTCATCCACGCTTCTACCTGATGCGTCTGCGTCGCAGACCAGCGGTGCTGGCTGCCATGACCTCCCACCAGCGGGTGAGTCAGTGCCTGGGATCAGCCGATGCTCAGCCGTGGTGGCTGGCCGTCTCTCCGCCGGCCCCCCCTCGTGCTGACGGCTTGATCGCGTCGGATCAGGTGTTGCTGGTGAGGCTTCTTCCTGGGGAGGGGGTCAAGCTGCACCCCGGCACCTGGCATGCCGGCCCCTTCATCACCACAGCGTCTGCACTGTTTTTCAATCTCGAATTGCGGACCACCAATGAAGACGACCACAACTGTCGCTCGGTGGACCAGCCAAGACCTCTTGCTCTGATCTGAAGAGCGTCAGGGCATCGCCACGACGCCGGACCAGCTTTGCAGCACATCAGGAGCTCCCTGGGTGAGGGCCGAGACGGCCGTGGCTGATCCGATGGCGATCCCGGCCACCAGTCCGAGACCAAAAAGAATGGCTCCCGTGAGCACGACCCGTTCATTGAGCTGCATAGGGGATCTGTTTTGTCAAACCGACTTTCCCTGCTTCCTGCTGTCCTGGCTACCGAGTGTCACAGGACTTGATCGCAACCAGGGGTTTGAGCATGTGTGCTTTCGCCGATAAAGGTAGAAATACTGACTGATTCAGCTGTGGTTGCCCCGCTACCACGCGGTGGTTGTCAGGCCTCACCTGGATCATGAAAACCATCGACGAACACATCCAGAAAGACCAGGAGGAATTCCTGAAGGCCCTGTCGGAGCACAACGAGGGAAAGGTGCGTCATCTCACCGAAGAACTGCAGTGGTTGCTGGACCACAAGAAGCAATTCCCGAATGACAGCCACGATCCCTCACCACTCGAGCTGTTCTGTGAGCAGAACCCCGATGAGCCCGAGTGTCTCGTCTACGACGACTGAGCGATATCCGTCTTTCCATCGCTGAAACTCATGCAGTACTACGTCTGTAACGGGCAGATTCCGACAGAAACGCAGGACGAGGGCTACACCGCTTTCGTCGAATACATGGAATCCGGTGCTGAGGGTGACAAGTTCGAGGGGTTCGAACTGGTGGCACGCCTGCACATGCCGGAGTCCGGACGGGTTTGCATCATCTGCAAAGCCGCTGATGCCAAGGCCCTGTTCCGTCATTTCATGTTCTGGCGCTCCATGTTCGGCGTTGATTTCGAATACGCCCCGGCCCTCACCTGCGCTGAAATGGTCGAAATGCAGAAGGAGCACAACGAGAAGCTGGACGATGTTGCGTGATAGGTAGGTAAAAACACTCAAAATCCCTGCGAGGAGGAGGCGTTCGCCCGGGCGAACACGAAAGTTCATTAACTTTTGTGGGTTTGCATTTCGGCTCGATGATCCGACTCGTCCTGACGCGCGCCATCGCGGCCGACCTCGGCCTCCTCCTCCTGCGTGTGTTCACCGGATCCCTGCTGATCCATCACGGCTACGAGAAGCTGGCCAATATCGAGAACTTTGCTGACGCCTTTGTGCGTCCCCTGCATCTTCCCTTCCCGATCCTGCTGTCCTACGTGGCGGCCTTTTCCGAGGTCATCGGCAGTTGGCTGCTGATCACCGGGTTGCTCACACGGATGGGAGCCATGGCCATCGCTGGCACCATCACCGTGGCGATTTATCACGCCATTGTGACCGCTGGTTTCAATATCTACCTGCTTGAACTGCTGGGTCTCTATCTCGCTGCTGCCGTTGCGGTGCTGGCCTGCGGTCCTGGTCTGTTTTCCATCGATGAGCTGATTGCTCGCCGTTTCGATGCACCTGCAGCGGATTCCAAGGAGGCCCTGGAGGTTCTCGCGGCCAAAACTCCTGCAATGACCGAGGCTTCTGTAACGCGCTGAGGGCTGATGCCTGTTGAACTGATCAGCACCGGTCCCGCCAATGCGGCGGGATCTTTGCTTTTGGCCCATGGGGCTGGTGTTGATGCCTGCTCACCCTTCATGCAAGCCATCGCCGATGGCTTGGTGGCTCACGACTGGCGAGTTCACCGTTTCAACTTTCCATATATGTCCAGGCGACAGCTGACCGGTCGCGCTGCGCCCCCGGACAGACCTGAAGTGCTGCAAAGGGCATTCCGAGAGGCGGTTGATCAATTGGATCAAGAACGACCTCTGGTGATTGGCGGTAAGTCCATGGGAGGGCGGATCGCCAGCATGCTGCTGAACGAACTGCACGCCAACTCGTTTGTTGCTGCCGGGGTCTGTCTTGGTTACCCCTTCCATCCCCTGGGAAAGCCTGAAGTGCTGCGGACCCAGCATCTAAGGGACATGACCGCGCCTTGTCTGATCATTCAGGGCGAGCGCGATCCGATGGGGCATAAACACGACGTTGCCGGGTATGACTTGAGCCCAGCCGTCAGGTTGCAGTGGATCCCGGATGGAGATCACAGCTTCAGTCCTCGAAAACGCTCGGGCCGAACCGTCGAAGAGAACCTCAGTCTGGTGATTCAGCATGTGACTCAATTTCTTGAATCAGCCTGTTGCTGAAGCCGTCAAGAGGGCGTAACATACTTTTACGTTTATGGTGAACGATGTCCGAATCCGCTTCCAAAGCCCGCGACGATTGGTACCAGGATGCAGCTCGCGCCCAGATCCAATCCGAGCGGATGAACCGAGCCGAGCTGCTTAACGGCCGTGTCGCCATGCTCGGTTTTCTGATCGGCCTGCTCACTGAGCTGATCACCGGTCAGGGAATCGCCAGTCAGATTGGCTTCGGACTGCTGGGGATTGGCTGAAGCGGCCAGCTGTCACTGTGACAGTTGACCTGCTTTCACCTCTCATCTGTCGCGACCCTGCCTGGTTCGCGACATTGCATGTGTGAGGAGGCCATCCGGCGTGGAAACAAGGTCACACGTCGGTGTGCCAAGACCCTGCCTTCGGCGGGGTCTTTTTTTTATCGCTGCAGCCGTCCCCATAGCCACCAAGCTGCTGCAGCCAACAGGATCCAGGGCAGTGGCAGCTTCAGCAGAAGCGCCAACACCAGAATTCCGGCTCCGATGGCGGTTCGTCTGGTCTGCTGCCGGGCCTGCGGCGTCATGTATCGCCAACGTGGAATCAGTGGCATGGGTGGATCAGGCTTTGTTCGAAGCTCGCATGACCTCGTCAATGCAGCCAGTCACGGCAGAATCGTGGGGTTGTCATTGCCGCCCGATGAAAGAGGTCAGCCTTCTGGAGATGATCGGTCGCTCCATGGCGAAAGTTGCCGCAGGGGCAGGCATTGCTGCACTGCTGATCTGGTTGACCTACGTGATGCTGGATGTGGGGCACATGCAATCCGGTTTCACCTTGCCGCAATCGAGGTACTGAGCCATTGACCCAGCAGGATTTCCGTCAGGGGCCCAAGCGCATTTTCCGTCAGGACTCCTGAGTGGTGCGGTCATCCCCCTGTCAACCGAACTGGTCTTGCCGGACACGTCTCCATAGGGTCGAGTCAACGTTGATCGATTGCTTATGAACCGAGACGCTGCACCCTTGATTCCCGATGCCTTGAGCCATCGACAGCTGAATCAATGGCTCGAATCGGCTGTGCAGGAACGTTTTACGTCTTTTCCCGAGGACAAGGACGCTCTGGCAGCAGATCTTGCAGATTGGGCTGGACAGACCCGCACATTGCTACGACGCCTGGCAGAGGAGGGTGATTCCATTGGTGCTGAGCGATCAGCGCAACAGGTGATGGCACTTGGAAGCTTCCGCACCCATCTGATGCTCGGACTGCAGGCATTGAAGGCGTCGCAGCCAGGTCATTGATGAAACAGCTACCCGGCCGAGCCAGACCCCGGTGGATTCAGATGGTCATGACAGGGGTGATAACGGCCGTTGCCACGATCTGGCTGGTGAGCCTGCTGCCGTTCCTGTTGCTGTTCAGCCTGGTGATCGCGGTGATGTTGATTCCTGTGGTGCGGCGTCTGCGCCATGAAATGGATGAAGCCGGGCTGAACAACGGCATGACTCAGCGGCCAGGGCGTCGATCAACGGTGGATGTGACTCCCTGGCACCGACAGCTGCGCAATGTGATGGATCAGCTGCTGAACAGGTCTCCCACCATCGACCGATAGCGACCCAGCGAAGGTCCTGCTTTGCGAGTCCGTCCGGGCAAGGTGCGTCCTGGAACCAAGTGGTCTGGTGCAAACGTTTTCAAAGCGACTGCTGGAGCCTGTTCCTGCTCAGCAGCCAGTTTTTGCCGGATCGCTTCAGCCGTGGTGAGTGTTGATGCCACAGCTGTCTCCGGTACCACTGGTTGTTTGGGGACGGGTGCGACAGCGGTCTTTTTGGTCCGCAGGGGCCAGAGGAAGAGCAGGCTGAAAACCAGAGCAGCGATCGATGTGATCGTGCCGCTCAGGCCGAGGGCCAATCCTTTGAAATTCCAGGCGATCCCAGACGCCGCAAGACCGAGGGTGCCGGTGACGGCGAGGAGCAATCCCACCAACGACACCTCCGGCAGCTGAAGGGAGACACCGTTGGCCTGTGCCGGCCCTGCATCAATGGCTGGCTCCTGCATTGGCTCCGCCTGCAGAGGCCGAAGCAGCACAAAACTGATTGCTAAAAGCACCAGAGCCGTCACCGTGGTGCTGAGACCCAGGGTTCTTCCCTGGAAATTCCAGAGAATGCCTCCCCCTGCCAATCCAGCAACACCGAGGGTGGACAGGCCAATGCCGCTGATCAATCCGAGACGTTGTGCCATGGGTCAGTTGCTCCCCTTGGTTTGTGTGGCGGCATAGGCCACGGCTCCGCCGGCAACCAGGGTGAGCAGGCCTGTGCTGATCAGGAAACCCACCAACATCGCGAAGCCAAGAACAGATCCCAGCAGCGACATCTTGATGCGCAACAGTTTTGACTTGACCAGAAGGATCAGCAGCAGGCTGATGGTGGCTTTGAGACCGGCGATTTTTGCCGCACTGATCGGGCAGAACGGAGGAGGCAGGAACATCGGGGTCGGCCGGATCTCATCAGGTAGCCGGAAGTCTGGCTAACTCGATCAAGCTTCGTGAAGTTGCCAAAAAAAAAGCGGACCTTGATGGTCCACCCCATTGCTTGTTGAAACAGTTCCGCTTCAGCGGCGGCGGTTACGGGAGCGTTGCTTCAGCTTGCGCTTGTACTTCTCAACAGGTGTTTCATGGTGGCGAATGCGACGCAGGTCGGAGAAGATGCCGGCCTTGGCCACAGAACGCTTGAAACGGCGCAGTGCCGATTCAATCCCTTCGTTTTCGCCGACTGTGACCTGACTCATCCGTTTCCCTGAGGGAGAGCAAAAAATAATCTTCCCAGCCAGTCTCTAATGGATTCATTCACCCTCGTGTCATGGCAAGGCTTGCCGAGCTTCCGCTGAAACGGCTTGCGCAGTTCAGTACGGATGGTGATCCAGCACTGATTCGGTGGCACAAGACCTGGATCAATGCCCTGATGCGGCGGACTGGGATCGGGCTGTACGGGCTGATCTGGTTGTCGTTTGCCAAAGGGGCACTGCTGGCGATTCTGATCGGATGGTTGATCCGTTGATTTGATCAAGAAATCGCACGGAATCATGCCAATGGCAGATCAGGCTGGGAATCTCATTCCATGGGAATCACGCACTGCCCCCTCTGCATCGGGCTCGCCGTTTTGTCAGCGGTCCGGTTCATGGCACATCTGACGATGGCCGTTCAATTGGAACGCCAACGGGCCTCAACCAGCACGCATCCGGCTCTCGTGCTCGGCACCCTGTTCGAGCTCTGAGGCCAGGCCCTAGGGATCGAATCGATCCACCAGGTTGAGGTACGCATCGTCCGCTTCCTGCATCGCCTGGTCGTCCTCCGGGAAACTGCAGCCGTACAAAAGATTGATCACACGGCCGAGATCCATGTCTCTGTCTGCGACCTCTTGCCAGAGACGCGCTGCCAACTGACCATCCGCCAGGACGAATTGTGCACTGACCAGCTGCCTGGTAAGGCTGAAATAGCTCTGCCGGTCGTTGCGTTGGCGGCATTCCTCCGTTGAACGGATGTCCTTTGAAGGAAGCAGTCCGTGGATGGCGGTTGCTGCGGCTTTGAGCAATTGCATGACCCAACGGCTAACGGTTCTTCAAGTGTGAATTGTCGGGATGTGCTGACAACGGTGCTTAATGCCTAGTCGACGGCGATGTGCCCAGTAGTTGAGTATTTCCACTCAGGCAGTCCAGACGGTGCGATTGGCGACTGTTTGTAACGTGATGTGAATTACGGTCGTCTTATCAAATTGGTCCTATGGAACTCCTTGTGATTGCAGCGGTCTTTGTCCCTTTTTCTGCATTGGTGATGAACGCTTTCGCGGGTGATGCAGACGACGACTTTGATTTCCTCTGATGGAATCCAAGATCCTCGCTCTATTGGCTTTTGGAGCGTCAGTTATGACCCTGTGGGCCTGGCTGGTGGCGAATCTCCCGCAGACGGCATCTGACCCGAACAAGCAAGACAACCGCCATTGATCCGATAAGGCGCAAGATGGTCCCGCAGGCAGCGCGTGCCGCGGAAGAACACGGTCTGTCCCAATTCCCTGGCGTGGGCATCGGTGAGCGGCAGCATCAGCCAACGATTCGGCACGATCCCTTCCAGCTGTGAGCGATCACGCTGGGCTTGGGCGCGTCGTTCCTTCTCCTCCCGATCGTTCTTGAGGCAGACCGCTTCCACCTGACGTTCACGGGAACAGGTTTCACAGG
>MDTE01184265.1_pt1 | contig 15156 bp, 6 predicted proteins | sample 811231 | NCBI WGS metagenome assembly MDTE01 (sample SAMN05326651, study PRJNA326480) | marine metagenome | isolation source: seawater | place: Indian Ocean: Red Sea | collected 2010 | reverse complement strand
TGGAGTAGTTACCTTACCCAGTGCTAATTCAGGAGTGTTGGGCGTAGCCGCATTACGCGCTGGTGACATTACCTTGGACTTTCAGGCCAGTAATGCACTTGACGGAGGAGGAGTCAGCTTAGATACTACTACGGGAATTTTGGTGCAAAACTTTTCCATAGAGCTACCGCTATCTAGAACCCCTATACAACGCATGGGGAGCTTTCTTCCATTTGCACGGCCCCTAGATCTTCCAGCAAGTACCACATTGAGTGTAAATGCAATAATTGCTGAAGCTTATCAATCTGGTAATTTGGCAGATTTATTATGTGCGGCGGGACAAGGTGATAAAAGAGACATCACGATCAATATGTACGAAAAATGTTCTCGCTCAAATCTTAATATGCAGTTCGTAATGAAAGGTGCTTATCTAGATTCTCAAAACATGAGCTCTTCCATTGGAGACAATAAGACCGTAGACTTGGTATTTAGTTCGCAGTTAGGTGGCGCCAATGATACGGAAAATGGTGTCTTTATTTCTGGTGCAGACGCTGGAAAACAAGATCTCAGATAAATTATTTTAAAACACCATTAAAGCCCTTGACTTCCCGTCAGGGGCTTTTTTGTGTAAATAAAAGGGATGGCGGTATACGGTAGAAATATATATTCCGATCAAAATGTTTATATCGGGACGTGGGGAGACACAACGTTGCCTCGGCTTTTGGGTGTCCAAGGGTTTGATGGAGACTGGTCATTACCCGTTTCCAATATATCAGCAGCAGGATACGGTCCCGTAGCGGACCCTATTGAAGGGGAATTGGAAGGGACGATAAATGTCACTAGATACGTTACTCGTTCTTCGGACCCCATAACAGGGCTATTGACGGCCCCCGTTAGCGGGTTTTTAGCTTATGGATCAGACGGAGACTTTAGTAAGTCATTTGGCTTTGCCAGGGGATACGTAGATTCGCTTTCGTGTTCATGTGCCGTGGGAGACGTAGCCACTTCGGATTTTAGTATGACTATTTATGGTGGTTTTGGAAAAACATCCACTACCACCAGTTCTCCTAGCGAAGGAGTAGAAGTGGCGCGTGCGGGAGATATAAATCTTAATGTAAATGGATATGTAACTAATGCCGTCCAGTCTTATGATTTTGCTCTGGCGATACAACGAACCCCCCTAAATACCCTTGGAAACAATTTCAAGCCTGAAGATTTTATAGTAAATTACCCAATTGAAGTTAGTGCGGATTTTGATATTATAGTTAATGATTATGAAACCTCGGAATTATATGATTTGATTTGTTCTCCTGTCCTGCAGGATCTAACCTTTGAATTAAATACGTGCAGTGGAACAAATATTCGCAAGTTTTCAATGAGCCAAGCAAAACTAATAAGCTACAATACATCAAGTGCAATAGGAGATAATATGACAACTTCCATCTCTTATGTAAAATATTTAAAAAGCACTGGAGATTTAGCGGCATTATTTCAATAAGATTTAAAAATGGCTATATTATTTGAAAATTGTCCAGTTACCATAAACGGAGTTAACGTCTATGCAACTTCCGCTAGTGTAGATCAAGGAATTTCGACAGATAATTTAAAGGCTATGGGCGCGAGCAACATGAGTGTTCTGGGAACCGACGCTCCACGGGGGAATTTTTCGGCTGATTTCATTATTCATGATCAAAATTTAATTAGTTCGATGACGGGATTAAAAAATAGTGACGCCTACTTCACCTGCATCGCGGGACCCTATACGGCAAATAATTGCTTACTGTCTTCTTTTTCTTTGGCGGCTGAACCTAATAGCGTAGTAACTGCTTCATTTTCTGCAGAGGTGTTGGGGGAAATAGAAGAAGGTAGCGTTCCAGCAGCCAGCACTGCAAGTGTAACAGGTGCTCATACGTCACAAATGACATCTGATTTTTCCAATGTAGGATATTCTGATAAAACTTTTTCATTTTCTTATGATTTAAGTCAAAATTATAATTTGATTTATAGTTTGACGGGAGGGTTTATTCCTGCTATAAAAACCGTCGAAGGTGGGGAGGAGAGCGTAAGCATAGAAGGGGATAATATTGCCGTGGCATTAACGGGAGTAAATGGGGCTGTTTGTCTTGATCAATTAGGAACTATGGAACTAACGTTTAAAGATGAATGTGGAAGGTCTAAAGGTAGTTTAAGTGTAAATGGGTATATTACCTCTCGAGACATTTCTATTGGAGAGAATGATATTGTGCGTGGTACGGCAAATATAACCAATCCCTATTAATGGCAACTTTATCTTATAAAAATATGCCGATCACGGCAGCGGGGCATACTATTTATGCGAGCTCGGCTTCAATTTCGGAAAGCATTTCACCTACTACTATGGAAAGTGTGGGAGTAATGGGAGCCAGTGCGGCTTATAATAATGCCATACCTAAAGGAAGCGTTTCGTTTTCTTATTATGAAGATGGTACTTTTGCAACATTTGAGGCTTTGGCAAAAGACAATGTGGCGAAGGTTTTAACCGTAGGGCCCTATACCATTACAAATGCTTTTTTAAATTCTCTGTCTTTTAATGGAGAATCAAATAAACCTCTTACTACTGATCAATCTTGGGATTTTTACGGAACCATTACCGAAGGCGCTCCACCTGCTCCCGCGACTCCTACGATCAATGTATACGAAGTAGCTTCTTTAACGAATTATGATGAAGCAGGAGGGGAAATAGCTTTTTCTTTCGCTTACGGAATGACTCAATCCTATGAAGCAAGAAATTATTTAGGCAATGTAAATCCTGTATTAGTTTGGAAGAACGGTGAAGTATCTTTAGAAATAGAAGGAGATAAACTTACTAAGTCATTATTAGCTAATTCCACTAGCGTGTGTCTTGAAGGATCCAAGCTGTTGGGCTTGGTATTAAGACAGTCTTGCGATCATAGTACTACTATTTCGGTTGATGTCGATGGCTATATGACATCTAGATCTGCAGATGTTAGTGCAGGAGATATTGCGAGGATGAATTTAAGTGTAATAAAATATTTATAAATTTAGTTGAAATTAAATCTTTTCAATTATAATATAAGATATGGATAGGTTTGAGGCTAAGGAAATATTGCGGTTTCAGGTAGGAAGGAATGTCACCAATTTATATAAAGGATTCTTGGTGATGCTTGAGGACTTACAACAACAACATCAAGTTCATTTTTCCAAATTGAAAAGAAGCTTGCCAAATTCGGAGGGGATCATAAATCAAGCTGATTATCTGGATGAAAATAATTTAGACTACATGAGAAAAAAAGTTTTAGATATTGGAAATGATTGTAGGAGACAAATAGAAACTGAATTAGAAAAATTTGACGTTGACTTTTAATATATTAAATTAAATTAATTATGGCTACAGCACCACGTAAAAAAACCAGGGGTAGAACCCCTTCCAAAAAAACTCAGAAACGCGCTTCAAAAACAAAGAAAGAGGAGGAAGTAGTTGACGAAGAGATTATTGAGGAGGAGGTTATTGAGGAAGAAGTCCTTGAAGTGAAGGAAGAAATCAAAGAGCCTGAGCCCCCCAAGCAAAATCCAAAGGAACTCTATTCTTTTAATGTAAGCATTGAAGAAGAAGTCATTAAGGACGAGATAAAGAAAGTTCGCCGTAAAAATAAGGAAACTGGTGAATTTGAAGTTATTGAGGAAAAAAAGGAAATTACTGTAAAAGAAAGTATCCCCGTAAGGGTTTTTATTAAAAAGCCATCGCGCATGCAGCTCGAAGACGGTGATATGTTTTATAGCATCTGGCTAAACAAATTTATCAAGATGGGCTTATTGACGCGGGCTATGTTGGCAAAGCAACACTTGGATGTAGGGGGCTCGTTGTCGGAGGAAGAGAAGCAAAAATACGCTTCCCTTTATTTAAAGCTTTATGAAAAGCAGCAGGCGGTTCAACGTTTTGCCGCTAAGCCCGAAGAGCAATTAACGGCAACGGAATCGGCTCGCCTTCAACGTACTATTGCTGATCTCGCCATCATTAGAAAGGAGATCGCGGACTATGAAGCTGCTCAAGCTTCTGTTTTTGATCATACGGCAGATGTTAAAGCTCGCAACAAAACTATTACATGGTATTTGCTGCACTTAGCTCATTACGTTAAAGGCGAAGATGATAATGCGCATGCATTGCCTTTATTTGAAGGGGTTGACTTTGAGGATAAGTACAATTCTTATAAAGATAAGGACGATCATGATGATGAAATTTTCCTTAAGGCAATCGATAAATTAAGTTCCATTATAACCGTATGGTACATGAGCGGAATTCAAAAGCAAGAAGAATTTGATTCTGTAATGGAGCAAATAAACGAAGAAGGCAACTTGACCTAAAATGAGCCGCACCTCCGATACGGAGGAAAAAATACTACGCAAAGGCTTCTCGGAGATTGCGCAAGGTTATTGCGAAGCCGAGTGGGAGAAAAGCCGCGTCTTTTTAAAACATTTTGATCTTAATGATCAAATAGAAATTGACGAATACTATGACTCCATATATAGTCGGGTCAGGGAAAAGGGACTGCCTACGAATGATGAGGCATTTGAATTCATAAAAAGCGAAGGTCTGTGGACCCCAAAGGATGACAGGGAATTAACCGACGCGCATATGTTTCTCGAGGGAATGACGCGCCGAAGAGAAAGCTTAATCATTCCGAGCCAAATAGATGCTTTGGAAAAACAGATGAAGGGAGCGAGAGAAGAAGTTCAAAAACTCGAGCTTAAAAAAAATAACCTCCTTAACGAAACCTGTGAAAGTTATTCCGATAAAAAGGTAAATGACTTTACGGTATGGTTGCTTTTCTACAAGGACCCTCATCTGTCTGAGAGGTTATTCACTTGGAAAGAATTCTATGAGATAGAGAAGTCGGACCTTAATGCCATGTTTTCGGTTTTCCTTCAAAAAACCAAACATTTGTCTACGGTTCATATTAAACAAATGGCAATAGCTCCATTTTTCTTGAATTATTTTAATTTACTGGGGAAAAATACACATTTGTTTTTTAATAAGCAAGTATATGAATTATCTTATAATCAAGTGACCTTATTAAGTTATGCAAGAGTGTTTCAAAATATTCTTGAGAATGTTGAAAATATTCCTGATGAAATAAGAGATAAGCCAGATGCATTATTGGATTTCGCCGAATCATCTAAAAAAGCGCAAAAATTCAAGAGTCGGGCAGCACAGAAAGATGGGTACAGTGTTGTGGGAGCCAGCAAGCACGATATGAGAAAGATGGGAATAGGCCGAGGTGATGATACGGTAGACATTTCTCAATTAGCTAGAGCGAAAGGTGGAAAATTAGGGTTGCAAGATTTTGCATAACGTAATGCTCAATGGCTGATTTTTAGTGTAACTAAGGTTGGTATGGCTGTTTTTGGTGGATCAGATTTGGTGCTTTCGGCATCGGTTACGGGTATCCCAGAGAGTATTGAGAAGGGGGCGCGTAAGGGCGAGCGTGCCCTACAAAAAGCTTTAAGCACAGGAGCGACTAAAGGTACAGCGGGCTTAGATCAAGCTTTTGATCGCTGGAAACAGCCTTTGGGTCGCATTACGGGAGACATGGGAGAGTTTCAAAAATCCCTAGACGCTTCTACCGCTCGTGTTTTGGCATTTGGCGCTTCGGTAGGGGTATTAGCTGCCATTCAAAATGGTTTTATCGGAACTTTAAAAGCGGCTCATGATGTAGAAAAAGCGCTAATGGATATTAACGTTGTGATGAATTTAAGTTCATCTGCGCTTGAAGACTTTAGTTCCCGTTTGTTTGAAGTTGCTCGTAATACGGCTCAAAGTTTTGATACTGTAGCTGTGGCTGCGACGGAGCTAGCTCGTCAAGGATTAAGCGCCGAAGAAACTTTAACCCGTTTGAATGATTCCTTAATCTTAACGCGCCTTTCGGGATTAGATGCTGAAGAAGCAGTCGCAACTTTGACTGCTGCTGTAAATAGTTATGGTCAGGTTGCATTGAATACCACTGAAATTGTAAATAGATTGGCTAATGTGGATGCTGCATTTGCAGTAAGTTCCAATGACTTGGCTCAAGCATTGCAACGAGCTTCCGCTACTGCCATGGGAGCCAAAGTGAGTTTTAACGAATTATTAGCCGTAGTAACTAGTGTCCAACAATCGACGGCTAGGGGCGGTTCAGTAATTGGTAATGCCTTTAAGAGTATTTTTACTCGCATTCAACGATCTAAAGTAAGAGAAACTCTGGAAGACATTGGAGTTGCAACTATGCAGGCCAATGGAAGCTTCAGAGACGGAATGTCTGTTTTAAAAGATTATGCAAAAGTTTATTATACTTTAACTGATGCTCAAAAAGCTTATACTGCAGAACAAATAGCTGGTGTATTTCAAATTAATAATCTTAAAGCTTTAGTTGCAGACTTAAATGGTGAATTTAGTATTTATGACAAAGCTTTAAAAGTTGCTAATTCTTCAACGAATCAAGCGACAGAAAGAAATAAAGCCTTAAATAAAACTTTTGCTGCATTAGTAAAGGATGGCGTTTTAGCTGTTCAAGAGTTAGCTGCGGCAGTGGGAGAACTGCAAGTCGAGGGAGGGTTTTCTAATTTATTAGCAGGATTTACTAGTGTCATAGATCAGATAAGAGGGTTATTTGATCCTAAGGAGGGCAATTCTTTAGCTAAAGGACTCGTAGGAGGATTGGCCGAATTTTTGACAGGGCCTGGAATGATTTTAATAGCTTTGGGAATCGGGAAAATGATGGCATTTATGGCCAAGCAAACGGCGGGTGCCGCAAAAGCCATCCTGAGCATCGGTAGTAGAGCAGAAAAACAAAAACAAGTAGAAGCCGCCATTGGCAAAATTTTAGCTAATAATAGAGAACTTTATCATGACATAGCCGAAGCTTCGGGAGATGTAGAAAAACAAGAAAAGTTGATTACCAATCATCTTCGAGAAGAAAATCGCCAATATAAAGAAACCCTGGAGCTCGTTACCAACATAGCGAAACAAAGAGGCATTATAAAAAAATATGATGTAAGAGATGGAAATTTAGTGCCGAGGGGCTCGAGGCGCAGCAGTTCCCCAGGAACTCCTCTTTTTAACGAAGGATACGTCCCTTCTTTTGCAGGTGGTACGCTTGGAGCACTTCATGAAGAAAATCGGGCGATTCAACAAGGCGTGGGGGGAGCGCGAAAAAGCGCTAAGGCCGTTCCCATAAAGAACTTTCCCGTGGGGAAAGGAAAAAAAAGTAATGTTGTAGTAAATACAGATGAATATATAGTTCCCAACTTTGGTGGGGGAGATGGATCAGCCGTCTTTAACAGAAAGATGGTCAAGAAATTTGGCTTGCCAAAAGGATCTCGAAAAGTTAGTGCAGCAGGGGGCTTCATTCCTAACTTTCAAGCAGAAACGGCAGAATATGACAGAGGTTTCAAGGACTATCTTAAAGATGCGCAAAACTTAGCTAATCAATTTTTCATAAGTCGAGCTCGTCCCGTTTCAAAGGTTGAAATAGGAGAACATCCCACTACAGGCCAAATGCTCCAAGGGCGCCCTGATACCATTTTTGTAGAGGCACTTTCTCAAGACTTTTCTAAAAGTCCTACTGAAGGAACTTATAAACTTACCATGAGAGGTGCTAAGGGAAAAATAAAAGACAAGGATTTGGCAAGTTTTATTTATTCTATACAAACCACTGATTTAGCTGAACAAGGCTTTCCTGGAAGAAGCGAGATTTCGATGCGTCTTAATAGTTTTCAATCCACGCAGGCCCAACGAACGATTAAGGGGGTAAAGGGAGAATATCCATGGATGGAACGGGGGCAGGCCCTTGAATATTTAAAGGAATTAGCAGGGTATAATTCTCAAAAAGGAAACTTTATAAGTGTTTCAGATGGTAATACGCAAATATGGCAAAAACAATTCCTTGGAATTGGAAGGGAACAAATTGCGTTCAAGGAAACGGGGGATGTTAAAAGTGGGAGTGTGGTTGGAAAAGCATTACTTGAGAGAAGTTATCAAAATATAGATCCAGTAACCAATCTTATTAAGGCTACTAAAAGTGGAGTGATAAAACAATCCAGCGCGCCACAAGTAGAAAAATTTGAAGCTCGTGAAAAATTCCTCCAACTCCTTCAGGAAGAATCCGTCAATATATTGGGAAGCAACGTTAGATTCCCCAAAAGGTTCGAACCAAAACGCGACCCCCAAGGCAACTTAATACATATTACGGAAGAAGATGTACTCGACGAAGGGGGAGAAGATTTTCTTCAATTTTATAGCAAAACCCAACAGCAAGATAAAGAAGCGGCCAGAGGATTGCTTCAAGCTTACTTGACTAAACTTAATCTAGATGCTAAAGAAGCCCTAGACTTGGTAACCCTTCAAAAAAGTGGCGCCATAAATGCCGATCCTCATAAAGCTCAATTGGCTTTCCCGAATCTAGATCCTGCAAAACATACAGTAGCTGCTTCGGACGCTCCTGGAAGAGTGGGGAAAGTTACCGACAACATGATTTTTGCTACTGCTCAAGATGCGGTTGCAGCACGCGACTTAATAAATAGATCTGATTACAAGGAAAAATTCATAGCTTATTCGCGACAATATGAAACGTTGGCCAATAATATTAAAACTTATAGAGAAACAAAAGACGAACACCAAAAAACTCTTTTAGCACAACAAATTGTTAATGAAACTAATGCCATTAAAAAAAGTACTGCTGTTCTTTTTAGCGCGATGCCCGAAATGGGAGATATCCAACGAATACTATTAGATTATGAAACGGGGGTAACTAGAGCATCTTTGGAAAAACCAATTGTAAGGCAAAATCCCAAACTTCGACAAGGGCTAAAGGACTTAATGGGAGACAAGGATTATGTGGCCGTTGCGGGGGGATTAATGCCTTCAGTACCCAAAGCTGCCAGTCGAGAAAGAGCAGAAGCATCTGGTATAGCAACAGACCACAAAGGGCACATAGAGATATTGTCTAATATGATTGTAGCTGCTTATTCGCAAAAAGGAGGCAAGCGCCGAGCTCGTGAAGAGCTTGAGGATGCAGAATTAGCTGAGCTGGGAGCTTCTCAACATACTGTGGGGAGTATTAGTTTTGGATCCAAGGCTATAATAAATATGCTTTCGCAATCAGGCATTGGGGGAAAATCACCTTATAATATCGGCGAGATATTGAAAGAAATGGGGGTTACAAAGATATCCACCGTTTTCCCCATGGAAAATATTGTAATTCCAGAAGGGGGGGCTACAGTTCAAGGGGTTAAAGGCGAGTGGGAAGAAGGCCATATGGACGCCAGCGAGATGGCGAAAATTTTATCAGATTCAGGCCAAAACAACGAACTTATAGGAAACGTAGCTGAAGCTGCGTGGCTAAAAAGTACAGGGCAATCGAGGGGATATCTTTCAACGGCTAATGCTAGAACTGCTGTAGTGGATGCCATTCATGGAAGTACTGAACGTGGCACATTAGAGGCGGGTAGAGCGCCTCCTGTAGAAGTGAAGGGAGGAGAATTAAAGGCCAACAATCTTGTAAAGAAAAATTTAATGCGTTTTTCCGAGAAGGAAAATCCTAATGGTCTTTTTGTTCAATTACACGACATAGCTCAAGACAGTGCCGATACCGATCAAGGCAAAAGGCTGAAAATAGCTTTACAAAATTTTCAGGAGAAAAGATTTGGCCAAGCAATGTCGGATTTAGTAAAGGCGGGTCATGTAACTGCCAAAGATCTGAATGTCCAGAAAACAGACCTCGACTACTTAAAGGGTAGTGATAAGTTAATACCTGCATTCAAGGCCGCATACGGAGGAAGAAAAAGTCCACTCCCTGACTTCGATAGAGACTATTGGGTAAATCTAATCAACGGACTAGGATTGGCTGAGGGCTTCATTCCTAATTTTCAGGAGACGGAGCGCTATGGGGAGATGGTGAATGTTGATCGTGCGATAGGATTATTGTTAAGTCAAATAAGTACCACACCCCAGATTGCTCTTAGAGAAATGATTCAAAACGCTTTGGCTCATGGACAAGGGGGAGAACACAAAGGGGTATTGGCACAAGTCGAGACAGGCGACACCGTGACGTCGACCTTGGGCCTAAATACTCCACTTACCAAAATAGCGGTTAGTGATTTTGGACAAGGAATGACGCCAAGCGAAGTCTTTAAGCATTTTTTAAGATTACTTGATACGGGAAAGAAGGAAGATTCAGGGGAGCTTGGTCTTGCGGGATTTGGATTAGGTAAAGCTTCCATCATCAAAGGAGGAGATAAATTTAAGTTAGATACCGTCGGTAAAGTAGGGGAACGACAGATCAGAACGCAAGTAGATACGACTCCTACAGGATGGATTAATTTTCTTCAAAACAAAGGGCCAACTGTAAATCCTGAAATGTTTCAGCGTCTCGAAGGGCAAATAGATTCAAAGAATTTTAAAATGTCTTGGCAACCATTGCCCCAGCAACCTCCTGAGCTTAAAGAATATCTAGAGCTTGAGAAAGCATGGTTTGCTCCTGAGCCCGAGGATGCAACACTGGCAAATACGGGAGGTATAAAGAAGTTTGAGGAGGAGCGATTGGCTTATGCGAGGAGGCAGCGAGAACTAGAAGCTGCTTATAAGGCCAGAATCGAGGCTGCAGGGGGGACTCTTGAAGTGGAAGGCACTTTACGCAAATGGGCAGACGAGGCAGGTAATCTTGCTAACCTTCGAGGTACGACAGTCGGTATAGAAACCCGTGATGCAGACGACTGGCTGAGCTACCAGATAGGCACAATGGGACGCGAAAGAGTTGGCCCTTTGGGCGCAATACCAATTGGCGAGATGTATTCGGGCGGTGGTGATCCTTTTAAAAAACAAATAGAGAAACGGATGGAAAGGAACCCGATGCGGGAATTGGCGGGGTTTTCTCTAAAAAAGCTTGACAAGTCGACTTTACAAAAACAGATACACAGCGAGGGAGGCTCCCTAGAAATATGGTACGATGAGACCTCTCCCCCCGAACGAAAAGAATTTGGTTTTGCGCTACCTATTCTTTCAGAGGGAGTGCCTTATCATAGCTGGCCAATGAAGGACATCGATTTTGTTCCCAAGAATTTAGTGGCAAATATTACAAGCAAATTGCCTCCAACTCATGAGCTTTACCCGTGGGATATAGATAGAGGAAACTTAAGAGGAGAATTTGGAACTCAAGTAAAAAAGCACATAGCAGCCTTATCTGGGCATTTAAAAGGTATACAACAAAAAGCAGCGCTCAATCGCCCAACCTTTCCTATCGGAAAAACAGGTTTAGACTTAATAGACGTATCTGCTTCAGTGCCCGAAGAAAAAATGGTAGCCATGGCTCGGCAGCCCCAAGTGGGAGATCTAGCCAACGTTATAAATTCTATTTTTAATTCCATAGTAGAGACATCTGCGGCGTATGACCCCGCCATGGCGGGGGCTACTTTAAAAGGGATGGGAGTAGGCGGTCGATGGATGGGATTAAATATAGCACAGGGTTCCCGCAAGAAGAATTCTCTTTTTGGTTCCGAAGCAGGGACAACGGATATGGAGCTAGCACCCACTCAATCAGTAATTGATCCTCTTATCCATATAGAGGCAGTAAGCCAGAAACTTCGAAAAGCAAACCTTGAAAAATTAGATATGACTCAGGAAGAAGCTATGCGAGACTTGATGGCTCGAGAAATTTATTCCACCCTCACTCACGAAGCTGCTCATCAAATAAATAGAACGGAGGGCGAGGGACACGCGAGAGCTATGGAGTTTGTAATGTCGCGCACCATGCAGCACGCTGGGTCACATTTTGGAATGCTAAAGGGAGTGCTCACACCTGAGTTGATGAATTATTTAAGATTGACGTCAGAGGAATTTAAAGAGTTTTACAACAAAGATAAAAGCAAGGAATTTAAACAGGCAATAGAATCAATGGGGACAGGGTTTATTCCAAATTTCGCCAACTTGGACAATATAGTAAATATCTCTCAAAAACTTAAAGCAGCCCAAAAAGGAGGAAATGCGAAGGTAGTAAAACAAGAAACGGCAGCTTTGAAAAAAGCAGTTTCGGCCTATTATACACAACCTCAATTATCTAAAGGCTTTATTCCTAATTTGGCAGAAATGAATCCTGGCTCGAGGGGAGAATCCTGGGCTAATAAGTCAGGATTACGCATGGTGCAAAGAACTCGGGCCCTCGCTCCCAATATTACGCAGACCACTGGATATTTGGATAAATTAGCTAAAGAAGCTTTTGATGTTTTATCAACTAAAATCATTCCGTTTAAAGGGGGAAAATTAGATAGAAAAGGAGATCCTCTCTTAGGTCCTATATTAAAAAAAGATAAAGAACGAGTTTCTCTAGCTCGCATGAGGGAGCCCGATCCTTCTACTGGAATGATTCCTGAATCTGCGCCTTACGAATCTATTGAATTAGCCCTCAAGGAAGAAGTTGTTCATAAAGGAATAGGACATAAAGAACTTAACTTAAATAAATATGGTGCATTACCCATTCGTTCGGACTGGTTGGAGGTGTTAGAGAGTAAAGGATTAACCAATGATGATATTAATCATTTAATGGCTTCTTATGCGCAAGTGGTGAAAGATTTACGTAAAGACCCCACGGACACTTATAAATCCCTTTCAGACCCTAAGAAAACTATGATTTCGGGGGGCGCTGCTCAAGAAGCGGCGTTTCGTCGAATAGCCGCCAATAAAGAAGGTCAAAAAATAATAGCTGCTTTTAGGCAGGCTGAAAAAAATATAGCAGCGGAATATCCCATGCCTCCCAAGCCTTTGTCCGAAGGATTTATTCCTAATTTTTCTACTTATCAAGAACTTTTCAGGGGACAACGTCATGATAAAAAAGGTACAGGGCAGGCACGCTTAGTAGATCATCCTCGCATTCCTTTTCATGTATTGGCCGAACCCTTAATCTCAGCCAAGACTCCTGAAGAATTTAAAAAGACATTGAAAGGATTCTTAGGTGAACATACTTCGGGACAACTTTCTCAAACTTGGACGGACCCTACCCTTAAAAAGGGTGAGCCTCGTTGGACTAAAGAAGGTGGAGAACCTTCGCATAAATTTAGCCTTAAAGAGTTAGTCAAACAACGCAAAAGTTCAGGAGCGGTTTCTTGGAGCGGCAGTTCGGTAGTGGCAGAAAAATTTGCAAAAGGAATAAGCAGCCCTGGCTCTCGACACACAGGAAGTGCTGTAGGGCAAATAGATTTAGATGATCCTGGTTATGACGAGGAAGAAATTAATAAAAAATTGGAAATGGCCGAAGGGATGGTTTGGTCTAAAAAAATAAACCCCACTAAAATGTGGGACCCCTCTACATTAAATCAATTTTTCAAAACTGGGAAGAGTGGCCTAATAGGATTAACTGGTGAAGTTGGGCCTGATCAATCACCTCTAGCGTGGTTGCAAGACCAAATTAGGCATCAAAAATTAAAAGATATTTACGCGACTCCCGCACGCTGGGGCCAAGGGATTCCCAAAGAATCTGAAATTACACAGCTATTTAACCAAGGTTTTATTCCCAACTTTATTGAATCAGAGGTAGAAAGCAAAGAATTTAGCGAATTAAGTCTTTCTTTATCGGAGTTTAATAGAAAAAATATGGTAGTACCCCCGCTTCAGGCATTAGGCCCCCAGAAACTTTTTAAAATTCCAACGAGAAATAAAGACGCGCGACAGGCAACCATTCAGAATATACGACAATATGTAAGTTCTAATCAATTTAGAGATTTGGAAGAAGATCTTCAGTCTAAAATTAAAAGATACTATAATCTCCTATTTACACGTGAGGAACCCTTTAATCCCGCTAGAACTTTCACAAAGCATCATGACCCCAATTACGAAGGAAAAATTGTAGCTGGTTCGGGTTTTATCCCCAACTTTTTGGACTATAATTTAGAAACCCAAATGGGGACTGAAAGGTCCAATAGACCTACTGTAGGCGAACAATTGGCTAAAACAGAAAGAATAGCTTTATCTCAACAAGCATTTTCCGAACGAATAAGAAAAAATCCAAAATTTAAATTTTTAGAAAAAATATGGAGCTCCATACCTACACCTGTAAAAACGGGTCTGGCTGCAGGAACCGCCGTTCCGCTTCCTGGCGCTGGACCCATTGGGGGATTGATAGGCCTATTGTATCATTTAGGATGGGATAAATTAATTAAAAAGACAAAAGAAGACCAAGTTCCCACTGCGGCCCGAGGTTCTATACCCTTAAGCGCTCAAGATGTTGCAAAAGCCAAGGTGGCCCACGCCGCAGAAATGAGACGAATCCAACAAGGGCTCGAGCAAGCTAAACTTGCTGAAGGGGACATGGAATGGAACGAAGGATTAAAAGAATGGAATTCTATTCCTGCAGTTCATGATCGGGAATTTAAAGAGGAATTAAGGAAGCGCGCTAAACTTCAGCGTAGCAACCAAAGAGTAACTACTGCAAATGTGGCTAGTGGTTTTGTTCCAAATTTTGCCCAATTATATCAAGGAGTGCAAAACATGAGCAAGACTCCCTGGGGGCCGCAGGGACCACAGTCAAATTTTTCTGAGTTCCAAGATTCGGTAAAAGATTTTGCTGACCCCTGGGTGAAGGGAGGGACTCTACCAGTGGAATCTTGGGACCCATACATGCGGGACACTCCTCAGGATTTTGATATTCTTCAGTATAATATAGACGATACGTTATTAAATAAAGTGATGAAAGGGGGGCTTGGGCCGCAGGATGTGCCTGCGCAGATTTTGGATCCCCTTTCTCCTCAACCGATTGGGAAAATACGCCCTGACGGTACTCATGTAATTCCAAGGATGAACCTTAAGGAAAGTAAACTGGACATACTTTCCGTGGGAAAATGGGATAAACTCGGAAACACACTACGCCATCACTTAGGCCTGCATCCTCAGGGCGGCGCAAAAAAAATACCCTTAGAAAAGATAGCCGACCTGAGTTCATTTGCTTCAGAGATGGGCTATCACGAAGATGAACCTGGAAAAAAAGCAATTTTCAATAAGGTAATGGGTGCAGCTGCGATGGGAGGGGGCTTGATCCCTAACTTTATAGATCTATTTAAAGGAGGCATTAAAAACAAAACAACGGGTAGCGATCTTTTTTTCGAAGGGCTATCTACCGAGCTTTTTTATGGAGATCCCAGGGATGCATTAAAAGAAGC
>MDTE01153185.1_pt1 | contig 15156 bp, 10 predicted proteins | sample 811231 | NCBI WGS metagenome assembly MDTE01 (sample SAMN05326651, study PRJNA326480) | marine metagenome | isolation source: seawater | place: Indian Ocean: Red Sea | collected 2010 | reverse complement strand
TCAGAGATATCAAAATTGGTCGTTGCGCGGTGCATTGTGCATCGGTTATCCCAAATCAGCATGTCATTAAGCTGCCATTGATGTCTAAACTGAAAACGCGCCTTGAAGGCAAATGCATAAATTTCATCCAAAATTGAATCGCTTTCATCAATTGGAATTCCCTCTATGTGATCGATCCGGTTAGGATTGATGTAAAGCGCACGACGGCCAGTGTCTGGATGAATCCGGATAAGGGGATGGCTGACGTCAGGGGTCTCCTTAATTTCTACATCATTGCGCTCCGCAACGATAGCTTTGCCGCGTCGGCTCAAATATTTATGGACGGCCTTCCGACCTTCAATCAGATGCCGAAGACCCGCTGGCATTGCATCCAGTACCGCGTGGCAGTCAATGAAAGCAGTGTCTCCACCTGCGCCAGGGAGAGCCTGCGCATACAGCGCTGTAGCCTTAGCCGGGCATGCAAAGTAAGAATCATCAGTATGCCAATGTGTGGCTCGGACATGTGGCTTTCCCCTGCCAATCTTGTTATAGTTCGATATCACGCTAATCTCTGGATAGTCGTCTAGGTGGTAATCGCTAAGCAATTGAATCTTTGGCTCGCCAAAATATCGGGAGAGACTCAAGAAGCTCTCATGCGAGAGAGACCAACCGCGCAGACATAAGACATGGTGTTCTAAGAAAGCCTCGTGGAGACGTTGCCCATTTACCCGAGCAGAAGCCTCCGTCGGGTCGAAATCCTGGACGATTACGCCCACGCTTTGAACCTCTCCGTCAATCAGCACATTAATAACCCATAACTTACTCAAGAGCCGCGCAACATTGAGCACGTTGCATACATGCTAGACTACAACCCGCTATGCTAACGGCGCAGGGCATTTCATGGCCACTTGCCACTCAAAAAGCAAGTATTGGGGCGAGGATTATTTTTGAACCCCGATACCCCTTTTCCCATAAGATGCAATTCCACCTGCTATAACAAGAACCTGTTTTAACTTGTAGCATCCTAAAACTGTTCACATAATATTTAAGATATCGAACGCTCCCCATATAGCGCGAGATGGTCAAATCTACTTAGGCGATTAGGGCCAGCCACTCTTGTTCGGAGAGCACGGACAACCCAAGTTCCTCCGCTTTCTGTAATTTTGAGCCAGCACCCGGACCAGCCACCACGATATCAGTTTTGTTTGAGACTGAGCCAGAGACCTTCGCCCCAAGTTCTTCTGCCCGCGCTTTAGCCTCGCTACGTCCGATGGTTTCCAGCTTCCCTGTAAACACAATGGTCTTGTCGGCGACGGGAGATCCAGATTTTTCAGCGTAAACGAAATCCTTAACGTCAACGTAACGACCAAGGTCATCCAAGATGCGAATATTGTCGGGATCAGCAAAGAACTGAATAATCTCATCGGCGACACCGGCGCCTACACCATCGATATCGACTAATTCTCGATAGGCTCCCGACCCTCGATCATAAGCCGCAATCATAGCGGATTTCCATTGCTCCAATCTAACGTACTGCTTCGCCATCAAACGTGCTGTAGCTTGGCCTACTTGTCGGATACCAAGTGCAAAGATGAAACGTTGCATCTCAACAGTTTTCCGTTGACGAAGCGACTCGGCCAAATTGTCGATAGATTTTTCACCCCATCCTTCTCGGCCTAGCAGGTCGTTGCGCCGTTCTGCAAGGCGAAAGATGTCTGCTGGCGACTCAATCAAACCATCTTCCCACAACGTCTCTATGTGCATGCCCCCCAAACCCTCTATATCGAGGGCGTCCCGGGAGACAAAATGTTTCAAACGCTCAACAGCTTGGGCGGGACAGACCAGTCCACCTATGCAGCGGCGGGCTGCCTCACCCTCCTTTCGTACCGCCGGACGACCGCATTCCGGACAGAAATCGGGAAACTCGAAAGGCACGTTGGATGCTTCTCTTTTAGTTTTAACGACCTCAACCACTTGGGGAATCACGTCGCCGGCCCTTTGGACAATAACCCAATCACCCTCTCGGATATCCTTACGTTGTATCTCGTCTTCGTTATGGAGCGTCGCTCGAGATACGGAGACCCCACCGATGATCGTTGGCTCCAGATTTGCTACGGGTGTCAATGTGCCAGTCCGGCCCACCTGAATGGTAATTTGGTTAAGGCGGGTCTCTGCTTTCTCCGCCGGAAATTTATGGGCAATGGCCCAACGTGGCGCGCGGCTCACAAAACCTAAACGCTCTTGCCAGTCCAATCTGTTCACCTTGTAAACAATGCCATCGATATCAAAGGACAACTCTGATCGTCGGGACTTCATTGCAACGTAATAAGTTAACAGTGCTTCTGTAGAATGGCAAAGAGCTGCCGGTTCATTCAATTTGAACCCCCAAGCCCCAATGTGCGAGCGAGCCTCCCACAGCGTTTCCCCAAGACTATCCGACACTTCGCCCCACGCATACCCGAAAAATCGAAGAGGCCGGACCGCGGTAATATTTGGGTCATGCTGACGAAGCGACCCAGCGGCTGCGTTACGTGGATTCGCAAAAGTTTTCTCGCCTAAACTTTTTTGTCGAGCATTAAGATCGACAAAATCCGGTTTAGACATGAATACTTCCCCCCGTATCTCAAGGATATCCGGAAACGAACCAGAGAGTTTTTGAGGAATGTCGTCAATTGTCTCGACATTTCGGGTCACGTCCTCGCCCACACTCCCGTCACCACGGGTTACGGCATGCAGAAGGCGACCTTGCTCATAGCGAACGGATAAAGACAAACCGTCGACCTTTGGTTCGGCAGCAATCTCCAGCTCTTCAGACTCAGCCAGAGTGAGAAACCGGAAGACACGGTCTGTGAATTCTTGGACGTCGCTATCAGAAAATGCGTTCCCTAATGACAACATTGGGCGCGAGTGAGTGATCTTGCGAAATCCTTCGCGTACAGTGGCGCCGACCTTCTTTGACGGACTGTCTTCCCTAACCAATCCAGGAAACTGTGCCTCAAGCTCATCATTGCGACGCCGGAGGGCATCATAATCATCGTCTGAGATCGTTGGTGAGTCGTGTTTATGATAAGCAATATCATGCTTGCTTATCTCTTGGGCAAGAAACGCCAATTCAGCAGCCGCAGTATCGGAGTCCAAATCTCTTACTGGCGTCTGAACAAATAACCTGCTCACGGAACGCTTCCAACCAGCAAACGTTTAGCAGCTGCGCGTGCCTCATCAGTTACTTGGGCGCCCGCCAACATGCGTGCAATTTCTTCTTGCCTGGCTCTCGTATCTAGAGATTCTACAGTCATCAAAATTTTTTCTTCAGCCGACCCATTGATGGCTGTCACGGCTTTAGTGACACGCCAGTGATGATCTCCCTTGGCCGCCACTTGAGGAGAGTGCGTAACGACTAAAACTTGGGTGCCCTTACCTAACCGGGCTAGCCGGCTTCCCACAGCTGCCGCAACTGCGCCGCCTACCCCCGCATCGGCCTCGTCGAAAACAAGCGATGGCACAGGATCGGCCGTCGCCATTACAGCTTTCACCGCCAGCATGAACCGGGCCAGCTCACCACCCGATGCAATCTTGTTGATAGGGCCAGGCGCGCTGTCGGGATTCGTCGCGACCAAAAATGCAACCCGATCCATACCAAATTCGTTCCACTCGGTCTCTTTCAACGGTTCCAGATGCGTATGGAAACGGGCGCGCTCCAATTTTAATGCCGCCAACTCCTCGTTGACAGCTTGATCCAGTTTTGCTCCAGCCATATTCCGAACTTGTCGAATACTCTCCGCTGCTTCGACGAAGGACTCCCGGGCCTTTTGCTCTTCACGCTCCAGTTCAGTTAGGCGTTGAGTACTATCCTCGACATAGCCCAATCGCTGCTCAAATTCACTCTTCAGAGTACTTAAGTCTTCAACACTAACCTGGTGTTTGCGTGCCATTGCTCGAAGTGCAAACAATCGTTCTTCCGCCGCCTCGAGTTCCGTGGGATCTAAGATCACCTGGGTGCTAAGCCTGTGTAGCTGGTCTATCCCCTCCAGTACTTCGTTAAACGCCAACTCAAAACTGGAGATCACGTCATCAAATTTGCCATCGGCATAGACTCGTGCCTGCTCTAAGGCACGAAGCGTACCTTGCAGAGCTTTATCAACGGTGTTCTCGCCCCCTAGTTGACGCTCAGCGTCAGCCAGGGCTTCAACCAGCTTTCCGCTATGCATCATTATCTTTCTCTTATCAGAAAGTTCTATCTCTTCCCCAGGCTGTGGAGCTAATTCGGCCATTTCCTGTACAGCAAATCGAAGAAAATCCTCATCACGTCTGTTTTTCTCTACATCGGCGATTGCCGCCGCCCGACGCCCCATGGCTTCACGCCAGGCTACATAGGTAGCTCGCACACTATTAAGTTCATCGAGCTTACCAGAAAATGAATCTAAGAGTGTGCGATGGCTATCAGGTCGCATCAACCGTTGGTTGTCGAACTGACCATGGACCTCGACCAGTTTGGCGCCGATATCTCTCAACAATCCAACGCTAATAACATGATCATTGGCGAAGGCCCGCGACTTACCATCCGCACTCAAAACCCGGCGCAGAATGACAGGCTCGCCGTCGGTTTCAATACCTTGGTCACCGAGTTGATCGCGAACTGGGTGTTTTTCGGGCAATTCAAAACCTGCGCTGACGCTTGCACGTTCCGCCCCGTCACGGACCAATCCCGCGTCCGCACGTGCGCCGGTTGCCAATCCCAAAGCATCCAGAAGTATGGATTTACCGGCTCCAGTCTCACCCGTGAGTACGCTTAGGCCTCTCTGGAAATCTATTTCCAGGCGCTCGATCAAAACCACATCGCGAATAGACAGGTGGAAAAGCATTAATCCAACGAAAAAGCGGTTACCACAACTTCCACCACGGACTTTCTGCCTCTTCCTCCGTCCGGATGGTCTTGCCTTCAATAAATTGATAGGAATCGATATACCATTCGCTACCAGGAAAGTTATGACCAAGCACCGCAGCTGTTTTGCGCGCCTCATCATCGATACCAAGCGATAGATAAGCCTCGGTCAGTCGGTGCAAGGCCTCTGGGACGTGGGTCGTCGTTTGATAGCTCTCGATGACGTTTCGGAACCGATTGATAGCTGCGAGGTACTGGTGGTTTGAATGATAATAGCGGCCAATCTCCATCTCTTTGCCGGCCAAGTGATCGTGGGCAAGATCAATTTTCACTTTGGCATCGCGTGTATATTTGGATTGCGGATACCGTGAAATCAGTTCTTTGAAGGACTTCAACGACAACTCCGTGATTTTCTGGTCGCGGGCAACATCAGAGATCTGCTCGTAGTAGCTCAATCCTTTTAGATACATTGCGTAAGCCACATCGCGATTGGACGGATGGAGTTGGATAAACCTGTCCAGGGCAAAGATGGCCTCGTCATACCGATTTCCCAGGTAATAAGCGTAAGCCGCCATGATCTGCGCTTTTGTCGCCCAAGTCGAATAAGGATGCTGGCGTTCAACCTCATCAAACGACTCTACAGCATCCGAATAGAGACGTGTCTGCATTTGATCTAGCCCTTGATTGTAGAGCTTTTCAACCGGTTCTTCGACATAGGATTTCTGCTTTGAACTACATCCGACCAATACGCACACCGAGAGGCAAATAATCAGCACGCGACGGACCATCAGAACGAGTTGGCAAAAACGGTGGCACGAAGCACAGATAGGGCGGACAATCTCGCGTTTCATACTGGCAAATCACCGTTGTCTTGCAGCGCAGTATACTACGCCACTAGGCAATTAGCACAAGGATTTGATGGGCAAAAACCCTGGCAACATTTCTAACATGGGAGAGGATAACCTGACTAAGCGCCTTTATTATGCCATCGCGGAAACATGTTCGGCAGCCAATCCACCGTCAACTGCCGTAGCCGCCTCAGCACTCCACATCACATCTATAGCCCAAGCTTCGCGGTCCGCAAACAACGCCCTGAGCAGAGCGTTGTTGACGGCGTGACCGGAACGAATACCGCTGAACTGACCGATGATATGGCCACCCGCGAGATACAAATCGCCCACCGCATCCAACATTTTGTGGCGCACGAATTCGTCATCGAACCGAAGCCCACCATCGTTGAGAACTCCATCCTGGCTGACCACGACGGCGTTATCCAGCGACCCGCCTTTGGCCAAACCAGCCGCGCGCATCTGCTCCACTTCATGTAAGAACCCAAATGTTCGCGCTCGCGCGAGTTCTTTACAGAACGAGCCGTTTACCAATCCCATGGACAGAGCCTGTTTGGAAATAAAGGCGCTGTCGAAATCGATCTCCACGTCCAAACCCGGCTGGTCGGCCGGGATCAGGGCTGCTTGGCTGTCATTCACTTTTACGTTTATCGGTTTCAAAATACGAATAACACGCCGCGGCGCGCTTTGCTCCACAACGCCGGCACTTTCAATCAATAATACAAACGGCTCGGAGCTGCCATCCATGATGGGCACCTCCGGGCCATCCAATTCAACACATGCGTTGTCTATTCCACAACCAGCCAACGCAGCCATCAAATGTTCAATGGTGCCGACGGTTACGCCGTCGTCATTACCAATCGTTGTACACATACGCGTGTCCACCACGCGGTCCCACGTCGCCGGTACAATGTTATTCTTTTTATCGATATCAACCCGGTGGAATATCACCCCAGTATCAGTGTTTGCGGGCGTCAGGTTCAAGGTCACATTGACGCCCGAATGAAGACCAACACCATTGCAGGAAATGGATGTTTTTAGGGTGCGCTGACGGACACAGTCATCGATCTTGGAACTCCTAGCCACCCCCACCCCCATTTTTTCCGTCACGTCACTTTCCGTTACATCTTTAACATACATAAATACTTTGCTCTTTAGCTTTCGTTAAAATCGCATAGTTTCCTTTTTTGTTCAGAAACCACATGACAAAGAAAAGGCTTCGGAAGATTACTAACAACTCCCCCGAAGCCTCTCAAATCACTCTTTGTTTCGTTTTGTTACTTTTATGGTTACGACAAAGTGATACCGACCTAGTTGGCTTGGCGCCGCAAAAACGCTGGAATATCAAGAAGATCATCTGCATCTTCTTCATCCTCAGGAGCAACTCCAATTTCGGACATTGGAACCCCTTCGACCGTCTCGGCGGCAATGGCGGAAGATCCAGTCGCAACCTCGGCGCCAGGACGAACCATTGACGAGCCAGCCACCGATGGCTGTTGGGCAGAAGTTCGTTCAAAATCCGCTTTTTCGATAACCTCCGCAGCCCCAACACGGTGCTCCGGGGTCGAATCAGCAACCACACGGCCAATAGCAGCGCGCCCAGTCCGAGTAACCCGCTCGAACAGGCTTGGGCGCATTTCCTCCCCCGCTTTTTCCTCTTTCGGCACGAGTTCCACGAGCACCTCCTGATCAACCGACCGCGCATCCACAGTAAACTTATCCACCTCGACAGCTGATTCTTCACCAGCAGATGCTGCAGGTTGAGACGGTATAAAGGCGTCATCCGAGTCAACACGAGGCATGGCCGCTGGCGGCTCAATCGTCGCTATTTTCCCTAACGTCAGCCCCTCAGCCTTGGCAGCGGATACTTGCTCATCCTCGGACTCAGCTTCCCGGTGGACTAATTCCTCCAAGCTCGGAGCTGCCTCCTGCTCCGTAACATTCTCCGTCGCCGCAACACCTTTTGAGTCTATATTCATCGTTTCTAACGCTTCTGGCTCACTATCTTTGTTCGTCTTGGCCTCTCGGACCAATCGCGCTAGAGGCGATTCGCGTTTCTGCACCTCCGGTTCCCGACTCATAGGTTCCCCAGCTACATTTACTTCCGCGATCACGTTGGAAACTGTCTCTTTAGGCTTATCTTCGCCGGTCAGCGTTGCGACTGACATTGGCTGATGACGGGCTTCTGCATCGGTCACTCGTAGCATTTTTGGTTGCGGCAAGATACCGGTGACAGCGTCGATTCCGGTGGCAACCACGGAAACCCGCATCTTACCCTGCAAATCCTGGTCAAATGCGGAGCCAATGATAATATACGCATCTTGATCCACTTCGGCGCGGATCCGCGATGCGGCCTCGTCGACCTCAAACAGGGTAATATCCGTACCACCTGTAATGTTAATTAGCACGCCTTTCGCGCCTTTCATGGAAGTGTCGTCCAAAAGTGGATTTGCGATGGCTGCCTCAGCCGCATCCAGGGCACGGCGTTCTCCCTCGGCTTCACCCGTACCCATCATGGCCTTACCCATCTCACTCATGACCGAACGGATGTCGGCGAAATCTAGATTGATCAACCCCGGCATAACCATCAGATCTGTAACGCCACGAACACCAGAATACAGGACTTCGTCAGCCATCGCGAAGGCATCGGCAAAAGTGGTGTTCTCTGTGGCCACCCGAAACAGGTTCTGGTTTGGAATGATAATTAAGGTGTCAACGTACTGTTCCAGTTCCTTTATTCCAGCCTCTGCAAGACGCATCCGATGCGCACCCTCAAACTGGAAAGGTTTCGTGGCAACAGCGACCGTTAGGATTCCCGCCTCCTTTGCGGCTCTGGCAATGGCTGGCGCAGCACCAGTTCCTGTTCCGCCGCCCATACCGGCGGCGATGAAAGCCATATGCGAACCGCTCAATGATGCAAGAACCTCCTCAATCGCTTCCTCGGCCGCTGCGCGGCCGACGTCTGGCTGGGAACCAGCGCCCAAGCCTTGCGTCAGATTAGCGCCCAACTGAATTCGGGCTTCAGCCTGAGATTGATCCAAGGCTTGCGCATCCGTGTTGGCGACGACGAAGTCGACCCCTTCAAGTTCCCGCCGAATCATGTTGTTAACGGCATTGCCGCCTGCACCGCCGACCCCAATGACCGTCAGCTTCGGCTTTAGCTCTGGAATGGCGGCGCTTGTCGGTATACTAAGATTGATGCTCATATTGACCTCCTTTTAGAACTCAGGAATATGCTGTTGATGCCCGGACCGAACCATCTGGTTCGTAAAGTGTTGTTGCCGACGCGGCACCGTAAACTGAAAAATTGAAATAAGCGCGTTCGTCATGACTAGAAGTTCTCCCTTAACCACTGGCCAATACGTCCAATGCTTCCGCTCGGCTGCGCGCCAGCACGGTCGTCCATATTGGCTTCCTCGGCGCCATGCCCAAGGCCATAGTTGAGAAGCCCACGACAGGCTGCGAAAGTCGGCCCTGCAGCGGCTTCGGGCATCCCCCTCATGGCCAGCGGCCGACCCAAACGCACCTGTTTGTCAAGGATATGGCTGGCCAGTTCGGCAACGCCACCCAGTTGGCTTGCTCCGCCTGTGAGAACAAGGCCTCGGCCAGCGACCTTATCAAAGCCGGACTCTGCAAGACGGTCGCGTAGCTTTTCGAAGATCTCCTCAATGCGCGGCCGAACAATACTCACCAGCATGGACCGAGGCACAATGCTTCCTTCATCCATCGGCTCTTCGCCCATCGGCGGCACTTGGATAACCTGTTGATCGTCACTGACCGAAGGTAAGGCGTTGCCGTAAAGGGTTTTCATCCGCTCTGCGTGGATTAGCGGTGTCACAAGCCCCCGAGAGATATCATTAGTCACGTGTTCGCCACCCAAAGGCAGAGTCTGGGAATGCACCAATTCGCCATCAAAAAACACAGCGACCGACGTGGTCCCGCCACCCATATCGATGCATGTAACGCCCATCTTCTTCTCATCGTCGCTCAAGCACCCAAGCGCCGATGCATACGGCGAAACGACAATATCCTCAACAGCCAGATGACAGCGAGAGACCGCGGTTTCGAGGTTGCGTAATGGCCCGCGTAATGCCGAGATAATATGCGTGTTCACGCCAAGCCGCTCACCGAACAGACCGCGCGGATCAACCACGCCACGCGATCCGTCCACAGTATAGCCCACCGGAATTGTGTGGATGAATTCTCGATCTTCGTTCTTCTCGCCATTCATATTGGCAGGATCAAGAACGCGGCGGATATCCGCGTCGCCGATTTCGTGGCCAGCAATAGAGATCTCATAGGCGATCAGCCGTGACCGGTGCCGGCCGCCACTGAGATTCACGGTAACCCTATCAATGTTCTCTCCGGCCATTTGCTCCGCGGCTTCGACAACAGCCCTAATGGAGGTTTCGGCTTGATCAAGATCAACCACCGTGCCTTTCCGCATTCCTGACGAGACTTGATGGCCTATGCCGACGATGCGGGGTTTGAGGTTACCGTCTGCCCCCCGCTCACCGTCGACGCGTGAGATCAAACAACAGACCTTGGTGGTCCCCACATCCAGTGCCGCTACCAGACCCGTTCGCCTACGTATATTTGACTTGCCGCTTTTCATTCCGGCTTTTACCCCTGATTACCTTTCCTTTTGATTAATAAAACGCTCACGTTTCGCGGCCCTTGTCCTTTACTGGCGGCGTACCGCTAGGCGTCTTACGCACAATCAGCCGATCAGGTAGCCGAAGGTCCAGAACTTGAACGTCACGCTCCAGAACCCTATGGGCGCGCTCATATTCCGCGAGCCGCGTCCACGCACCCTTTACGTTTTTCTCGGGAAGGCGTACATCGATGTCTCCCGCCAATCTAATATTCCAACGTCGCCCGCCGACCCAAACTGCCGCTTCAACCAATGGCAATAATTCTGGCTCGTTGCCCAACGTTTCTATAAGAGCGGCCGCGTGGAAGGGTGCTTCTTCACCGACTACAACGACCAAATTCGAAAATCTTTCCAATCCATTTTTTAAGATAACTTCACCCTCATGATCGATTAGCGCGAACTGACCTTGGTGCTGCCAGAGAGCCAAAGGCTGGCGCTCCTCCACATTCATCAAAATTGTATCCGGCAGCATCCGTTCCACCCTGGCGCTTCGGATCCAAGGCAGCTGCTCGATGCGTTGGCGCGCAGCCTCGATATCAAAAGCCAATATGGGCGCACCCCTAGATAAGCGCACAGCTTCCAGGAGTTCCTTGCGCGGCGTTTCAAGCCGACCAACGACAAGGATGTCTTCGACCCGGAAGCCAAGCTGTGCTGTCCTAGCGATCAAGTGCCATTTGGCTTTAGCGATGCCGCTAGCAAGGCTGTTCGACGTCAACGACCACCACGCACCAGCGCCGGCCAAAATGACTAACACCAGTACAACGGCCGCGGTAGCCCGTGTCCGAGAGATAACTGTTCGGACCTTTCGGCGAGGCTTACCCGTGTTCGCCGCCGTCCATGATCCCTTACTATTAATTTTATTCATGAATCGCACTCCGCGTTTTCGATCATCCAAGTCACCAAATCTTCAAATGACATCCCCACATATGCCGCCTGTTCCGGCACCAAAGACGTCGGGGTCATGCCCGGTTGGGTATTAACCTCAAGTATGAAGGCGTTTTCGCCGTCGAAACGGAAATCAGCTCGCGAGATACCCCTGCAGCCGAGTGTTTGGTGTGCCTTGACGGCATAGTTCATTAAAGTCCCGGCTAGCACATCAGGAATATTAGCGGGAATTACGTGGTTGGAACCGCCCTCCTCGTACTTGGCGTCGTAGTCATAAAAACCATGGGACGTGGTAATTTCGGTAACTCCAAGAGCACGATCCCCCATCACCGAAACCGTCATCTCCCTGCCAGCGATGTATTCCTCCACCATGACCCTATCCCCGAAGGGCCAGCCGCTCTCCGTGAACAGAGGTTCATTCAAACCTTGACTAATAATGTGAACCCCAACACTGGAGCCTTCGTTCACCGGCTTAATGACGTAGGGGGCTGACATGACATTGCCACGAATAATATCCTGCTGAGACTTAATTTCATGACGGGCCACCGGAATTCCAGCGGCGGCAAAAAGCTTCTTCGCCATCGGCTTGTGCATTGCAAGCGCAGACGCGAGTAGACCGGAATGGGTGTAAGGAACGCCCAGAATATCCAATAGTCCCTGGACACAGCCGTCTTCGCCATAACGGCCGTGTAAGGCGTTGAAGATGGCGTCCGGTTTTGGGTAGAGTCGTGTCATCAATGCGCCCATGTCCCGCTGGACATCGATGGGCGTGACGTCGTAGTTGGCGCTCTGAAGTGCTTTTACACAGGCCGCGCCGGATACCAGTGAAACCTCCCGCTCCGCGGACCAACCGCCCATAAGAACCGCCACGTGTTTGATCATGCCCTCATCTCACTCAACTCGCTATCAAGCGGTTCACCGACACGCCGGATTTCCCATTCAAGATCTACGCCGGAGTGCACCATGACCCGGCGGCGCACCTCCTCCCCGAGCATTTCCAAGTCCTTTGCCGAAGCTCCAGCTGCGTTGACCAGAAAATTGCAATGCTGTTCTGACACCATAGCGCCGCCACACCGCAGCCCACGGCAACCCGCAGCATCAATCAGTTCCCAGGCGGAACCACCAGCCGGGTTCTTGAAGGTGGAGCCGCCAGTCGGAGTACGCACTGGTTGTGATTCTTCTCGTGCAGTCTGAATATCTCTCATCCGCTCACCGATGGCATCGACATCGCCAGGCGCACCCTTAAGCGTAACATCGGTTACAATCTCACCGGCTAACAAGGAGGAGCATCGATAATCGAAGTCCATCTCGGCTGCAGCCAAATTGGTCACAGTTCCATCACGGCGTATGATGCAACAATAAGCCAAGGCGTCCTTGAGCTCATATCCGTAGGCTCCCGCGTTCATGAAAACGGCGCCGCCAATGGTTCCAGGGATACCGGCCAGAAACTCCAAACCCGCCAAACCAGCGTTCTTAGCTACGCGAGCAATAGAGAGGTCGGCCGCGCCGCCACCCGCGAAAACGAATTCGCCATCCAAGCGGATCTTCTGGAATCCCCGGCCCAGGCGGATTACGACACCGCGCACGCCGCCGTCGCGCACCAATATGTTGGATGCATTACCCAGCACCATCACCGGCACATCCGATGGACAGCTGGTCAAAAACGCGGACAGATCTTCGGCATCGGCAGGCTGGAACAAGACGTCCGCCGGCCCTCCTACTTTGAACCAGGTAAAGCGGCCGAGCCGCTCATTCGCGTTCAGTCGTCCGCGAACGGCGGGAAGGCGTTTGACCAAGACGGAGGTAAGGCGCTCAGCCGACTTCATTCGTAGCCTCCTCTCGACCCGCGCGCCGTGCGCGTAGTTGGTCGGGTAGATCATGCGCCCATTGAGTTATGTTACCGGCCCCTAGGCAGACGATCATGTCGCCGGGTCTAGCCAAATCATCAACAACACCTGCCAGACATTCAGGCCTTTCTAAGGCTTGAACAGCGCGATGACCGTGATGGCGCAAACCCTCCACTAGTGCATCGCGATCGGCCCCGGCAATAGGAGTTTCACCTGCCTCGTAAACGTCAGCGACGATGACCGCGTCGGCATCGTTGAAACAGGTACAGAAATCTTCGAATAGATCGCGGAGCCGGGTGTAACGATGCGGCTGAACGACCGCAACTACCTTGCCAAGCGTAGCAGAACGGGCGGCCTTAAGCACGGCAGTGATTTCGACCGGATGATGACCGTAATCGTCAATGATGACGGTGCCATCTACCTCGCCGGTTTGTGTAAAGCGGCGTTTCACGCCAGCGAAACCCGCAAGCGCCTTGCGAACAATCTCGTCATCCAAGTTCATTTCCGCCGCGATGGCAACGGCTGCCAGGGCATTTTGGGTGTTATGATCACCCACCATTGGCAGACTCAGGTCCTCGATGGTTCGCTCTACCCGGGACTTCCGGTCGGTGACCACGACATCGAACCTCGTGCCACCAGGACCCGGTTGTAGGTTGATCGCGCGCAAGTCAGCCTGTGGACTGAACCCGTATGTCACCAAGCGCCGCTCATATACCCGAGGGATCATCGCTTGCACTTCAGGATGATCAACGCAAAGGGCCGCGAACCCATAGAACGGAATATTATCGACGAAGGCGTCAAAAGCATCGCGCAGCTTATCGAATGAGCCATAGTGCTCCATGTGTTCAGGGTCAATATTCGTGACCACAGCAACGGTAGCCGGCAACTTCAAGAAAGTGCCATCAGACTCATCCGCTTCGGCGACCATCCAGTTGCCTGTGCCCAACCTGGCGTTCGAACCCCAGGCGTTGATTATGCCACCGTTGATCACAGTGGGGTCCATGCCGGCCGCATCCAGCAGCGCGGCAATTATGGACGTGGTTGTCGTTTTGCCGTGCGTACCACCAACTGCGATGGACCATTTCAGTCGCATCAATTCAGCCAGCATCTCAGCTCGCCGAACCACAGGCACAAGGTTGTCTCGCGCGGCCATAACCTCGGGGTTGTCCGCCTTCACCGCCGAAGACACGACCACCACCTTTGCTGCGCCAAGATTCTCCGCCATATGACCGGTGGACACTAAAATACCCATTTCACGCAAGCGGAGAACGTTTGCACTCTCGCCAATATCACTGCCCTGGACCGCGTAGCCCAAGGTATGCAGGACCTCTGCAATGCCACTCATGCCAATGCCGCCGATACCGACGAAGTGAATGATGCCAAGATCTAGGGGGAGCTGCCTCATACCGCGTCTCCTCCACTGGTCGCACCATTACCGTTGGCATCGTTTGACAGGATGTCGCTCACAAGGTTCGCCAAATCGATAGCCGCGTCGGGGCGGCCGGAGGCGCGGGCGTTGGCGGCGCTTCGCTGAAGGACAGCCGGCAAGCCGAACAAGGAATCTAGCCGCTTCGCCAACGCATCGGCGGTGAACGCCGACTCGTTGATCAACCAACCGCCACCAACCTCGTCAATGGCATGGGCATTGCCGGACTGATGGTCATCCGTCGCATTGGGGTAGGGGATAAGAATCGCCGGCCGGCCGATAGTCGTCAATTCCGCGACTGTTGACGCGCCGGACCGCCCAATCACCAAATGTGATGCGCTAATTCTCTTAGGAAGATCAGAAAAAAACGTTTCCAACTCAGCCGCAACACCAGCACTCGCATATGCGTCAGAGACGCGGCTCAAATCTTCGCTCCGGCATTGCTGAGTGATCCGAAGCCGTTGCTTCAAGTGACTTCCCAGGCGGCTAACGGCATCTGGCACCACGTCACTCAACACTCGCGCACCTTGTGAGCCACCAAATACAAGCAGATTTAGTGGAAGGTCCTTACTCAATTCCGGATAAGGCGTTTGTCGGCACTCGATCACCGATGGTCGCACTGGCATGCCGGTACG
>MDTE01008126.1_pt1 | contig 15156 bp, 10 predicted proteins | sample 811231 | NCBI WGS metagenome assembly MDTE01 (sample SAMN05326651, study PRJNA326480) | marine metagenome | isolation source: seawater | place: Indian Ocean: Red Sea | collected 2010 | reverse complement strand
TCCTACCACTAAAATCCCTTTGGCCTGAGTTTTCAAATGAAATATTTTCAGGAATACCCTTAGTAACCTCATTTATTGTAATAATCGGCTCTTTAACAACAGCTTCGACAATAGTGCATATTATTGATAACAAAATCCCTAAGCCAAAAATTACTTGGCAACATTTCTTTGCTATGCTTTTTGTTTTATGGATAGGCTTCAGTCATTTTGGTTCAATAACTGAATATGTTGGAGGAAGAATATGGTTTTGGACTTATTTACAACTACTGGGGTTAATGATAATTGGCACTGTACTCATTACATCAGCAAAATCAGCTAAAGTTTTTGGATATTCGATAATTGTAGGAACTTTAATTTCGGTTATTGGTGGAACTCTTACGGGTGGGTTCGAAATATCTGATCAAGCCACTTTCAAAGTTAGACTTGCTGGGCTACACGGTAATCCAAACGAATTTGCAATAATGTGCATAATGTCGCTTATATGCTTAAACTATTTTATTCCTTCAGTAAATAATAGATTCTTAAGAATACTTATGTTTAGTGCAATACCAGTTATGTTTTTCGGGCTAGCTTTTTCGATATCTAGAACAGGTTTAATAGCTGCAATAATGGTGGCGGCAATCATGTTGTTTTTAAAATTTAGAATTAAGGTCAGTAACATATTAGTAAAATCAACTCCTATAGCTCTGTTTGTAATCGGTTTTATAATATTGATATCAGTTCTCCCATCTCAATACCGTGATTTATGGTTTGGATCAATACAAAGAGAAATTTCAAATCGAACTGGAACTACAGAGGTAAGATTAGAAATATGGAAAATTTCGATTGATACCATTAAAGAAAATCCTATAACAGGAATTGGTGTTGGGAGATTTAAATCCTTTGCCGAAAACAAATGGACGTTGGATCAAGATTATCGTCAAAGAGCTGTACACAATACATATTTAGGTGTTTTGACTGAGATGGGTGTGGTTGGGTTTATATTGTTTTTAATTTTTAATATCGCGATTTTATATGGGTTGATTTCTTACAGCAGAAATAAAGGTCTAGCAACCGGGAATGAAAACATATCATACATGTTTTTCCTTGTTCTTATAGTATGGGCTATATTTGGTCTATTCGGCAATGGGGAATATGCGAAAGTCTTATGGCTAACTAATGGCGCATCTCTAGGAATAATAAATGCACCCCCATTTAGAACTGTAAACTTAAACAGTTAACCTCTCTTTTCCTCACCCATTACATATTATGAAAAATAAAATAGTATATATAATTGGACAATTATCAGTTGGGGGGTCCGAAAAATATGTCGTAAGTCTGGTCAAGCATATAGACAAAAAACAATTTAGGCCAACAATAATATGTTTGTCACAAACTTTAGAACTATCTAATGAATTGTCAAAAATCGACTGCGATTTACATGTAATAAATTATCCATCTTTCAACAAAATAAGAACCATATTATCTCTGGGTATAAAGCTAAAAAAAATTAACCCTGATATAGTCCATACAGTAGGTAGATCTTGGTATTACACTATACCTGCATGTTATTTGGCAGGAATAGGAAATCTTATCATCAGTTCAAGAAGTATTCCTCCATGGAAAAAATGGTATCATCGCATCGTAGATAGATTATTACTTAAAAAAGTAAAATTGGCTATGTTTAACTCTTATCAGGGTAGAAAAGCTACTTGGTTGGATCTAGGCTTACCCAAAAGTAAAAGCTTAGTTATTCACAGTGCTATAGATTTAGAAAAGTTTGATGAAGAACAAAGACTAAACCTTACTACTCCCATAAGTTTTTTGCCAACTAAAAATGCAATCTCTCCTATCATCTGTATAGTCGCGAATTTAACACCAACCAAATCATTAGATACTGCAATAATGGCACAAAAATTATTAACAGAAACCTATCCCGATTCACAACTTTGGATAATTGGTAAAGGCAGATCAGAGTCCCAATTAAAAATGTTAGTATCTCAGTTAAATATCGAAGATAATGTCCAATTCTTAGGTAGAAGGATAGAAATACCCAAAATTTTAAAGCTTGTTGACATTGGGCTACTAACTTCAATTAGCGAAGGTTCATCAAATTCATTGTTAGAATATATGGCTGCAAGTCTACCGATAATTGCGACCAAGGTTGGAGGAACACCCGAAATAATTGACCATAATACCGGAATCTTAGTTCCACCAAAATCTCCAGAAAGCGTTTTCCAAGCCATAATCAAATTATCCGAAAATCCTAAATTGCAAAGTGAATTGGGTAATGCAGCAAGAAAAAGAGTTGAAAAACAATTTTCGTTGTATCAAATGATAGACGATACAGTAAAGGGATATCGCTCAATAATTTAATATATCAAAATGTGTGGAATCAGCGGAATATTACAATTAAATAATCAATCCTTAGTATTGCGCAACAAAAATGCTCTATTAGACATGTCTAATCAACTTATACACAGAGGCCCAGATGATTTTGGAGATTTATCATTAGGACCGATTAACATCGGATTCCGACGCCTAAGCATAATAGACATATGCGGTGGCCACCAACCAATTCATAATGAAAACAAAACAATCTGGGTTTTTTGCAACGGTGAAATTTATAACTACCCGCAATTAAAAGACACTTTAAAGTCAAAAGGTCATGTTTTTAAAACCTCAAGCGACAGTGAAAGTATTGTTCACGCCTATGAAGAATACGGGTTAGATTTCGTCCACCATCTTAATGGGATGTTCGCTATAGCGATTTGGGATAATAACAAAAAACAACTAATTTTAGCTAGAGATAGAATCGGTCAAAAACCATTACTTTACAGCAAAAGCAACAATCAATTAGCATTTTCCTCAGAATTAAAAAGTTTAATTAAGTGGGAAAATATGAGTACTGAAATAGATTATGAATCAATTGATATGTATTTAAAATTAAATTATGTGCCAGAACCCCAAACAATATTTAAAAATACGTTTAAATTATTACCAGGGCATATGCTTATAGCTAATTCACTCACCGGAAAAACCCAAATAAAACAATATTGGAAATTTAACATAAATCGAAATACTTCTATCAATTTTGAAGACACCAAAGCAATCTTAGAATCAAAAATTAAAAAAGCTGTAAAATTAAGACTAATGAGTGACGTTCCTCTAGGAACATTTCTAAGTGGTGGCTTAGATAGTAGTGTAATTGCTGGATCAGCTTCAGAAAACTATGCACCGCATGAGATGTTGACATTCACTATGGGGTTTGAAAATTCATATTATGATGAGACAAGTGATGCCCGCCTAGTGGCTAATCGTTTCAAAACCAATCATATTGAAGAAAAAGCCAAGGCAATTACACCCGATGAATTAAACAAAATTGTTTGGAATTTAGACGAACCATTTGCTGATTCTTCTGCAATACCGACATATCTTATATGCAAAGCAGCGAAACAACACGTGACAGTAGCTCTATCAGGAGATGGTGGGGACGAACTATTTGGGGGATACAAAAGATATCGTAATTTAAAATTGATTAATTTATTGGATTCGATTCCTAATTCAACCAAATATGTGCTACTGAAACTCATTGAATCAAGTAGGATACACAAACCTAATTCTTATATCAATGAAGGTCAAATCAACCGACTTTACAGAGCACTACAAATAAGTAACACTCCACATCAATATAGAGGGGTAATCAGGGGGCAAGTCTTCACACAAGTTCAAATTAATAATTTGATTAGCCATCAAATGGAACTCAAATTTGAAAGGAAAAGTAACCCTGCCTACAAATTAAATATACATGACAATATAGATGCCTATGATGCGCTTGACAAGCTTATGTATGTGGACACGATCAATTACCTTCCGGGAGACATCCTTACAAAAGTAGATAGAATGTCAATGGCAAACAGCTTAGAAGTCAGAAGTCCTTTCTTAGATTATGAGCTCATTGAATATGTATCCACTATACCTAATGAATTTAAAATATATAATGGAAAGCAAAAACACATATTAAAAGAAACGTTCAAAAATATTCTTCCAAAAGAAATATTAAATAAACCAAAACATGGATTTTCTGCGCCAATATCTCAATGGATACTCAATACTGATTTAAAGGAGTTCGCTTTAGATTGTCTATCTGAAAATTCAATAAATAATAGAGGGTTGCTGGATTACAGAGAAGTAGCTAAATTAAGTTCGTTAGCCATTCAAGGGTCATCCTCAAACATTAACAATACAATTTCTATATGGACTAAAATGTGGAACCTTTTATTGCTAGAAATTTGGTTCCGACAATTCAAAATATCGATCTGAAATGAAAGTCTTGATGCTAACAACAGGTTGGCCTAACCCCAAAAATCCTAATTCATCTCCGTTTATATACCGACAATACGAATTTTTAAAAAAGCATGGGATCGAAGTTGATGTATTTCACTTACAAAGCAACCATAATCCTATTAACTATTTAATCGGATGGATAAAAGTCAGAAAGCTTATTTGGGATAATTCTTACGACGTAGTTCATGCTCAATGGGGCCACAGTGCTACATTAGCAATTCCTACAAAATTACCTCTTGTCATAACTTTTAGGGGAATGGACCTAGAAGGTATTGTTAACAAAAACGGTAACTATTCAATATATGGAAAATTATTGATTACTGTTTCTAAATTTGCTTCAAAATTTGCTGATGAGATTGTAGTGGTATCAAAAAGTTTGGGAGATAAACTCAAAAACACAAACTATAAAATACTGCCGTCAGGCATAGATTTAAATCTATTCAAACCATTAGACAAATTAGACTGTAGAAAAAAGCTTGGATTACCTTACAATAAAAAAATTATTTTATTTACCGCATCACCTGATCATCCAAGAAAAAGATTTCATCTCGCCAAACAAGCGGTCGAAATTCTTAAAAACAAATTCGAGTGTGAACTCGTAATATGTACAAACCAAACCCATGAAAATGTCGTTTTATTCATGAACGCAGCTGACTGTTTGATTTTAACTTCTGCAGCAGAAGGTTCTCCTAATGTTATAAAAGAAGCTTTAGCATGTAATTTATCTATCGTTTCAACGCGAGTAGGCGACGTAGAAGAACGTAAGGGTTCTTTAAATCATTTTGAGATTTGCGATTCTACTCCTGAAAAAATATCTGATGCTTTATCAAAGATTTTATCAACTAAAACAGAAAATAATAACAGAGAGTCTGTACGAGAATTAAGCGAGGATATAATTACTAGTCAATTAATTGAAATTTACAATAAAGCAACAAATGGAAACTCAAGAAATATGAATAAATCTCGGTAGCATCACATTATGTTTATACCAAAACGTATAGAAATATATACTTAAAGATGCCATGGATCAATTAGAACCCCTAAATTTCAGAAGCGCAGGACCTGAAGATATCTATGCTTTAAGTTTATTACACCAAAAAACGTTGAAAAACTCGCTTGGCGCATCAATCGGTATCCGCTACAGTAAAGCTTTTTTCAAATGGTTTGTAACTAACAAAAACACGGTAACTTTAGTTTGTTGCAATTCCAAACAAATTATCGGCTATGTGATAGGAGGACCGGAAGGATACTCCAATAATCTTACCAAATCAATACTGCCAGAAATAATATCAGGGCTTATATTGCATCCGAAATCTTTATTACATCCCAATTTTTTGAGCCTGCTAAAAAGTCGAATCAAGAACTTATTTGAAATAAACCTTAACTTATTCAATTCAAATAAAACTTCCACTTGCACCAATAAAAAAAATACAACTTTCGTTTTAGTAGGTATAGGAGTAGATCAGGAATTTAGAGGAAACCAAATAGGATTTCAAATTTTACAAGAATATGAAAAACTAGTTTGGGAGCTAAATTACACTAAAATACGCTTAACTGTATATAAGTCTAACTACACAGCAATAAGATTATATAAAAAATCCAACTGGTCTTTATCTAACCAAGATGGCAATAAATTAACCTACTTAAAAAAATATCAGGATAATAACGGAGGTTGACTTGAAAATACTAATTTGGGGTATGGGATATGTTGGAATCGTTACAGCAGCGTGCCTATCCAAACTGGGACATACAGTTACAGGTATTGAACCAAACTTAGAAAAAGTACAAATGTTGAATAACGGAACCCCTCCAATTCTAGAACCTCAATTGGGGGAAATGTTAAAGAATTCGATTGAAACCAACCGTCTAAAAACAGTGCAAGAATATAACAAATTGGAAACTGACTACGATGTTTCTTTTATATGCGTTGGAACTCCTATACAAAATAATGGTGAAATGTCGTTAACCCATTTGATACAAGTAACTAATTCTATAGGGAAATATATAAACCAAACCTCCAAGTATCATTTAGTTGTAATAAGAAGCACTGTTAACCCAGGAACAGCAAAAAATATCGTCCTACCAATTTTGCAAAATTTGACGGGTAATAAATTTGGAAAGAAATTTGGTGTCGCTTCGAATCCAGAATTTCTACGAGAAACTACAGCAGTATCCGATTTTCTGAACCCTCAATACACAATTATTGGAGGTTTAGATAGTAAATCTTCAGAAACTCTGTCAACTTTATATCACGAATTAAACGGTCCCAAACATATTTTAACCTCGAGTGAATCCGAAATGTTGAAATTATCATCCAATGCATTTCATGCTTTGAAAGTTGGTTTTGCAAATGAGATAGATAGATATTCTGAACAACTGGGGATTGATTCGCATAAAGTAATGGAAATATTCACCGAAGATAAAAAGTTAAATATATCCAAATCATATCTTAAACCCGGATTTGCATTTGGGGGATCATGTTTACCTAAAGACCTACAATCATTAACGGCTCAATCCCAAAAATTAGGAATCGATTTACCAATACTTAAAGGTACACTAACCAGCAACAACCTACATATAAAACATGCAGCATCAAAAATACTATCTTATAACCCAAAAAGCATAGGAATCTTGGGATTAGGATTTAAACCAAACAGTGATGACGTGCGCGAAAGTCCATCAGTACATTTGATTCAAAAATTAAAGCTTAGTTGCAAAAACATCTCCTTTTATGATCCAGATATAAACATCAAAACCATGCTAGGTAGTAACTTAGAATATCTGAATCGTCAAATACCCGATATATCATCTATGAACTGCGATGATATAGATGATTTAATACAAAAATCCTCACTAATTGTCATAACCCAATCGCGAGTAAAATTTTCGGAAATTTACCCCAAAATACCTAAAGAGAAAATAATTGTAGACCTTGTTAAATTGAAAAAGGACTGAGAATTCACTAATGGAACAAAATCATCCCAAACATTGGCTAATACTCACACAATATTTCCCTCCGGAAATAGGAGCACCTCAAATCAGATTAGCATCAATGATAGAAAACCTAAAAAAACACAATATTAAACCCACAGTGTTAACCGCCATGCCAAATTACCCAAAAGGCAAGTTGTTTAAAGGATATAAAAATAAACTCTTAATAAATGAAAAATACAATGATATATCAGTGAAAAGAACTTGGATATATGCGGCTACTGGTAAATCAGCTATACCAAGATTAGCAAACTATTTGAGTTTCACGCTAACTGCAGCCTTAGCTGCGTTAACTGGACCAAAACCGGAAGTTATTTTCCTTGAATCTCAACCATTAAGTTTAGGTATAGTAGCCTTATTAATGAAATGGATAAGAAACGTCCCCTACATCTACAACATACCTGACTTACAAATAGAAGTGGCTAAACAAATGAACTTTATGGGTAATAAGCTATTTTTGAAATTATCTCATAGTTTAGAAACTTATCTAATGAAAAACTCTTGGAAAATATCAACGGTAACAGAAGCATTTATGGAGCACATAAATAAAGCTAATGGTATTGAAATGGATAAAATAACATTCTTACCAAACGGAGCAGATACCAATTTCTTAAAACCTTTACCACCTAATGAAGATCTTTTGTCAAAATGGGATATCAAAAATAAAAAAATATTTCTTTATGTCGGTACACATGCTTTTTATCACGGGTTGGATGTAATAGTTGAAACGGCATCTTTATTAAAAAATAATGAGGAAATATTATTCCTTATGATAGGTGATGGTCCAGAACGAAAAAGAATCATAAAAAAGGCTGACACTTTAAAATTAAATAACATGAAATTCGAACAATCTCCATACAACGAGATGGCTGAATTATATTCAATAGCATATGCATCAATAGCATGTTTAAAAAATATAAACGTTGCCACCCAAATGAGACTGTCAAAAATCTTTCCTTCACTAAGCTGTGAGGTTCCGGTCATATACGCAGGAAAAGGAGAAGCAGCGACTATTATAGACACTAATAAATGTGGTTTAACTGTTGAACCCGAAAAACCCAATGAGCTTGCCAAAGCTATACTCTCACTATCTGAAAATGAAAAATATAAGAACGAATTAGGTAAAGCTGGTCGCAGGATGGTTGAAAAATCATACAGTTGGGAAACAATAATAAATAACTGGATAAAGCAACTCAATTAAACCAAGTAACACAAAATCACCTACCATAATCGACTCATATGCATATAAATCCAACAAATAAATTTAATATTAGAAATGATTTTTTACCGTTTCACCAACCGCTCATCGAAGATGAAGAAATTGACGCCGTGGTGTCAACTCTAAAATCCGGTTGGTTAAGTACAGGACCAAAGGTACACGAATTTGAAAAATCAATGTCTGAATACCTAGGCATTCCTCACTGTATAGCCTTGAATTCTGGTACAGCCGCTTTGCATTTGGCATTGAAAGCAATTGGGTTAAAAGAAAATGATGAAGTCCTAATCCCTACTAATACCTTCACATCCACCGGAGAAGTAGTTACATATTTCAACGCTAAACCTGTGCTAGTAGATTGCACCATAGAAAATTCTAATATTGATGTTAATCAAATTGAGTCCAAAATCACTAAAAACACAAAAGCCATAATGCCCGTGCATTTTGGTGGCAACCCGTGTGAAATGGATATAATCCAAAATATATGTAAAAAACATGATTTAAGGTTGATTGAAGATGCTGCACATGCATTGACATCCAAATTCCAAAACAATCTTATTGGTACAGTTGGAGACATAACATGCTTCAGTTTTTACGCTACTAAAAACATAACTACTGGCGAAGGTGGAATGGCTGTTACATCTAACCCCCAATATGCGGAAACAATACGCAAATTAAGTTTACATGGAATAACCATTGATGCATGGAACCGTTACGCTAAAAAAGGTTCTTGGTTTTATGAGGTATCTGACGCAGGATTTAAATATAATATGAGCGATATTTTGGCATCAATCGGTATAGTTCAAATAAAAAAAGCTGAATTAATGTTACAAAAACGAACTAATATAGCAAAAATCTACACAAATCAACTTTCTAATATATCAGCCATCAATTTACCTATAACTAAACCTGAAAATCGAAATGCGTGGCACTTATATGTTATACAAATAAAAACAGAAAAATTAAAAATAAATAGAGACGCATTTATTGATAAATTAAAGGAATACAACATTGGCACAAGTGTTCATTTTATACCACTACATAGACATCCATATTATAAGAATAAGTTCGGGTATTCTCCCAAAGAATTCCCAAATTCCGAATCAATTTACAAGAATTCAATTTCTCTTCCAATTTACCCTAAAATGACCGCGTCCGATGTGGATTACGTAATAGAAGCAATTAAACACCTTGTATCGACCTACAAAAAATAAGATATGTTTAAAAGACTATTCGACCTTTTGTTATCAATAGTAGCCCTGTTAATCACGATACCATTTTATCCTTTAATTGCATTAGCTATAAAATTCGACAGTGAAGGTCCAATATTTTACAAGCAAGCTAGAGTAGGTCATAATTGTTCCATTTTTAACATAATTAAATTTAGAACTATGTTGAGTGAACATAATTTCAATAGTGAAATCACCATACATAATGACCCTCGAGTTACCACTTCTGGAAAATTCTTAAGGCGTTATAAAATAGATGAATGGCCCACGATATTGAATGTGATTAAATCTGATATGAGTTTTGTAGGACCGCGACCAGAAGCTCCAAAATATGTCGCTTTATATACTGAAGACCAGAAGAAAGTACTCTCTGTAAAGCCAGGCATAACAGACCCTGCAACAATCGCTTACAATAATGAAGCGACTTTGCTCTCCAACAAACATGATTCAGAAGATGTATATATTAATAATATTATGCCTAGGAAACTAGTTCTTAATTCTAAATACATTGAAACACAAACTTTAATTACTGATGCTAAAATAATACTGAAAACAATTTTATTAGTTATAAAATCCTTAAAAAAATAACGTTTACAGACAATTAATGAATATTAATCACATACTTATCAAAAATCGAATACCAATCGTTTTTATTTTGCAGGTACTGACGATATTTACGGCTCAAATTTCAAGCTTATTTGTGGCTAATTACGAAAATATATCATCTATTTATAAAACACATATAATCATAACGGTTATTTCTGTTTTAGCATTCAGAGGGTTAATGCTTTATTTCTATAAACTGCATCATGGATTATGGAGGTATACCAACTCTAACGACATCGTAAAAATATTAAAATCCACTACATTAGGTTCTTTGTTATATGCAATATTGATTTTTGGTTTATCTTATTCTAGCGAATTAGGGATCGTTATAATTCTCGATTGGGTTTTTATATTATTTTTCCTAACAGGCATTAGATTCATGTCACGGTTAATCAGAGATAACACTATTAATACAATTAAGCCCAATAGACATTCAAATAATACAAAAAATTTATTAATTGTTGGAGCTGGCGACGCTGGAATCAATCTTTTAAGGAACGTAAACGAAAACAAAAACGTTAACTACCTCCCAGTTGCTTTCGCAGATGATGATGAAACCAAAATAGGTTCATTTGTTCAAGGCATCCCAATAACCGGCAAAATCAGCAACTTAGACTCAATAATATCTAGATTTAATATTCAATCAGCTGTTTTAGCAATGCCATCAGCTACTGCAAAGCAGAAATCTAACGCGATTAACATACTAAGGAAGTCAGGTATAGACTTCCAAATTTTGCCAAGCACACCAGACGTACTATCCGGGAACGTGAGTACAAATACAATACGCGAAGTAAACCCACTCGATATCTTAGGTAGACCTCCGGCTAAACTAAACACTACTTTGCTCAATGAATTTATCAATAACAAATGTGTTTTGATAACTGGCGCAGGAGGTTCTGTAGGTTCTGATTTAGCAAGGCAGGTATCCAACTATCAGCCTAAAACCTTAATTATTTTAGATCAAATAGAAAATCCATTATTGTTTTTAGAGTCTGAAATAATATCGGAAAACCCAAAAACGAATGTTATTACTCTTATCGCGGATATTACTGACAATATAGATATCGACAGGATATTAGCAACATATCAGCCAAATATATTACTTCATGCTGCTGCACATAAACACGTACCATTTATGGAAACCAATCCGTTAAAAGCAATTAAAAATAATATTGGAGGAACTTTAACGTTAGGAGAATTAGCAATTAAATACAATGTGGAAAAATTTGTTTTCGTTTCGACAGATAAAGCAGCTAACCCTTCAAGTATTATGGGTACTACCAAACGCATAGGTGAATTGATAATAAATCAACTTGACATGATCACAACACAAACCTTATTCGCTTCTGTAAGATTTGGAAACGTATTTGGTAGTAATGCTAGCGTTGTGCCTATATTTAAAAAACAAATTGAATCCGGGGGACCCATAACGGTTACAGACCCAAACGTGACAAGATATTTCATGAGTATACAAGAGGCTTCAGGTTTAATATTACAATCAGGGGCAATAGCTAAAGGGGGTGAAATATTTGTATTAGATATGGGCGCACCAATAAAGATTCTCGACTTAGCAAAAACCATGATATCCATATATGATCTAAATGAAAAAATTGCTATTGAGTTTACGGGCCTCAGACAAGGTGAAAAATTACACGAAATCCTTAATACTGAATTCGAAACCTTAACAAATACGGAATATGACCGTATTTCAAAAATACAAAGTACTAAAGAAAACATTGCAGTTATTGATTCAGTTAATCGTTTACTATCGATGTCAAAAGATTTTTCGAAAACGCAAATAATCGAATCCTTACAAAAAATTGTCCCAAATTATATTCCTATTGAATAATGTTTATAAATTGGCCAATAAATATCATTAAATGCTTCCATTATTAAAAACATTTAAGTAATGTCCATCATTTAACCACCTAATCTAAAAATAGACATGATATTTATCTCACACATCTAGAAACATATAGTTGAATTACAATTATGCAACATACTGTTATTGCGATTAAAACCCACACCATTAAGCTTTTATTACTCTTATTTACATTAGTATTCTGTTGTTTATCCTGCACTCAAAATAACCAAATCAACCAAGAGATTGTTTTATCACGGCTAGATTCAATTAAATATCGAAATAATATTGGTAACGTTGAAATAAATGAACCTAGAATTGCAATCAATCAGATATCTTTTAATTTAATTGGGTCAACTAGACCTACTAAAATCAAAACAAATTTATTAAATGTTAAACGGATAAATACAGAAATAAATTCACAAAGAATTTATCAAGCCCTTGAAATTATCCCCGAACAGAATCTAGGTAATCAGTTCGCATGGATTGATATAAAATTCCAAATTAATTTAACGTGGCTCCAACAAAATAACTTTAACATACAAGATATCCATATTTATCAACTTAATACGCCTCGAAAAATCTATAAAACTAAATTTATAGAAACTAAAAACCAATCCGGATTATACGAAACTTCTTTGCCAGAATTTTCAAAATTTGCTATCGTCATAGGCGATAATCTCTCTGACAATAATTCAATACAAACCCAAACAGTTAACCAAAATTTACTACCTACCAAACCTCAAATCACCTCAACACCGCTAATTGAATACGATAACAAAGCAAATGTACCTCAAAGTAGTAGTACAAACAATATTCTTACAACCCCTAGTAATTCAAATAACAATACGACCACTAACAGTAACCCAAACATAAAGCCCTCTGAAAGCGAGAAGATTAATGGAACAAAACCTTCGACCGATTTAACTCAAGCTAATAGTACGACTAGTAATCTTTACCCAATAAAAAATTCTACTGCTGTAAACCCTGAATTCAATTCTGGAATAAACGTATCAGCATTAAATATTCAAAATCAAGTTACATCCACCGCTACGCCTAAAGCCCAATTCATACCGTTGACTCCAACACCAGGTTTTACCCCTGTTGTTTCTCCTTCTCATCTTTATCCTACACCTACACCTACACCTACACTTACACTTACACCTACTCCTACTCCTACGCCTACTCCTACCCCTACTCCTACACTTATACATCCACCCACTCCTACTAACTCTCCACTCCCTACTCCAACCGTAACTGCTTGGATATTAATGGGCCCCACATTTACTCCTACCTCTACATCTACTCCACCACCTACTTCCACACCTACTTCTACACCAACTCCTACTCCAACATATACTGCTACACCTACACCTTTACCAGGTAACGAGTCGTACGGTGTTGTCACACATAACGACAAGCCTTATTTTTTACAAAATCTTGGAGTACGATGGTATTTGAATTTCACTTATAATTCAAATCAGATTATCCCTGGAGCGAATAAAGTATTATTTGTAACGACTAAATCAACTTCAAATTTGATACCAGAAGAGGAAATTAAATCGATTATAGATAATGGATATATTAGAGGTTACTGGTATATTGGTGGAGAACCAAATGTCCCATTAACCTATGTCGCACCTGAAGTTTATACTGATATCTTCCATTATTACTATACAACCATAAAAGGATTTGACCCACAAGCTACTATAATCGGGCCTAGCATATTAAATTTTGATTTCCAGTGCTTCGGTTGTGGTGGATACACAACAGGTGAAAATTGGATAAATCAATTCATTAATTCATATGAGAGGAAATATTCAATTAAACCACCTCTTGATGTATTGGCTATCGATATTTATCCAATAGATTGGCAACATACTCCCAATCAAGACCCTAATCAATTAGCTTATTATAAAGGAGAATTTGTAACTCATTCAGATATAGCTATAGACCAAATAAAACAATATAGAAATTTCCTTAGCACCATACCTGAATATCAATCATCACCGATATGGGTAACTGAGATAGCTCTTCACGTTGCATTTGATGGGTGGGATTGGGTCAATAAACAGACAGGGAATTCTTGTACCACTAATGAAGAAATATTGAACGGAGAATGCAAAATCAAACCAGTTGGAAATTATAATTGGGTTTTCATGGCTGATTATTTAATCCAAGTCCTAAATTGGCTAGAAACTAAAGAGGATGCATACAATATAAATAAATGGTTTTTCTTTCACACTTGGCAAGACGTTTATGATCCAAGAAGCGCCGGTGGATACATGGGGCTAACATTTTATAAAAGTGGCAACACTAGTGCAGAATTAACGTGTTTAGGAGAAATATATAAAGCTTATTCTCTAAATGAATCTTCTTCTTATCCAAACATAAACTGTAATTCCAATGGAGATACTATAAACGAATAATTTGCATTAACTATAGTAATCAAAATATATTATTTGGCATTACAAACAATTAATCTATTTGAATTATCTACCAATACTTACACAGTAATCAATATAATCGTCTAATCCTTTCCAAAAATCAATTCTTGGCACAAATCCCATCAATCTTATCAGGTTACTATCAAGAACAAAGCCAGGTATCTCTCCTTGTCTAGATTGTACATTCAATATTTGAGCCGATAGTCGATTGCTAATTTTTTCAGCAATCTCCTTTACAGAATGATAATGATTTGTACCTACATTAATAGCCTCACCCAAAAACTCACCCTTATTAATTAATAAATCATGTGCTCTTACTAAATCAGAAACGTGGATATATTCACGTTTCTGATTTCCTGAACCATAAATCGTCAATTCTCCCCCACCCAAAGCCTGTTCTACAAGCCTAGGTATAAATGCTCCTAACTTACCTGCACGTTGATTAGCGCCATAAACATTGCATGAACGCAAAATCATTAC
>MDTE01004805.1_pt1 | contig 15156 bp, 11 predicted proteins | sample 811231 | NCBI WGS metagenome assembly MDTE01 (sample SAMN05326651, study PRJNA326480) | marine metagenome | isolation source: seawater | place: Indian Ocean: Red Sea | collected 2010 | reverse complement strand
TCCGATTTGCCAAGCTGGCAGATCTTTGGACGGCAGTTTGGAGAGGATCCGGCCGCAAACCACGAAAAAGGGTGAGAGAGATCCAGTCTGGAATTCGAGGGAAAACAGGGTGCCAGATGACTCGCAATCTGTGTCACTCCCTGAAATCTGGCCGGAATGGTTCGGGAGCCCGACCGAGCTTTCCCGACCGGGACGAAACGCTCCAGAGGACCGTTTGGGGAAGGTGCCGTCCACGTTCCCCAGTCGAGTGGGCGCTCGGGGTGCCCGGGCCGCGATGAACGCGAGGCAGAACTTCCACCTTAATTTCTACGCCGGCGATCCGTCCACGGCGGATGCGACGCCGGTCAGCATGAGGCCCATCGGGACGCTCTACGACCAGCGGATGGCGCATCGCTTCATGGACGAGGACTCGCTCATGACGGACGGCCTCGCCTTTCTGGAGGCGAAGGTGGGCAAGGACCACCCGTACGTCGCGGAGCTGTGCGCCGAGCTGGGTATGATACACATGGAGGACGAGAACTTCAAGAAAGCGAGCTTTCTCCTGGAGCGCGCGTGGAGGATCTTCCGGGAGAAGCTCGGCAAGTTCGACGCGCAGACCCTGCTGGCGCAGGAAGGTCTCTCCATGACCCTACACATGCTGGGAGAGCACGCCCGGGCGGACGCGCTGTTCGACGCGGCGATGGCGGGCATAGAGGACATTTACAAGAAACAAGACCAGAAAAAGGCGGAGGAGGAGGCGGCGCGGCGCGAGGAGACGCGACACGCCAACTTCCTGTCGAGGTACGAGCGCAGGAACTCGCCGCCGTCCGTGCCGGTGCGCGCCGGAAAGTGGGGGAAACTGGCCGCGACCAGGACGGCGCTGCGTAACCTGACCAACGCGCCCGGCGCGGTACGTAAGGGCGCGGGTAAAAAAGTCGACGGCGCAGGCGCGGCGAGGGGCGATGACGGCGCCGAAGGCCCGAGGGATAACTGGCGCAAGGCCAAGCTCAAAACCGCCGCCGTCGCGGCGCTCGCTCCGAGGACTAGGACTTCGCCGACGAGCGTCGAGCTGGCGAGGCAGGAGAACCGCGCGGAGAGAACCTTGCGTAGGGTCGAGCGGACGGCCGCGATGGGGAAAATTGACGGGGAAAACGCGGAGAGGAGGGCGCCGTACGAGAGGAAACCGCTTTGGGCGCCCGTCGTTCGCGGGGAGGGTGCTCGGGAGGCGGCGGTCGAGCCCGACGTACGGCGTCGCAAGAAACCGGTGTGGAAACCCGGGGGCGCGTTGAACCAGGCCGGGAAGGGGGGTCATCACGACGATAAGGGATCGTTCGCGTTCGGTCACCGCGCTCCTTTCGCCTACAGGGGAGACTAGACTAATCTTAGAGAGGTAAAACTACCACTTGAACGCTAAAACGCTAGAACGAGAACCCCTCCTCGTCCCCGTCCTCGTTCTCGATTTGCCAAACCTGCTCCCGGTAAAACTCCGTCTCCTGCCTCGACGGCCTCTGCTTCACGCCGTGCACGACGCCCACCTGACCGACCAGCGCCCCACCGTCCACCTCCTCGCACCCGAGCTCCCCCGCCGTGTACGCCCGCGCCAGCGTCCCGGCGGCGGCCATCCCCCGGACCAGCTCGGCGCCAAACGCGTCCCGGGTTTTAGTCCCGGACGATGAACGAAAGTCCTCAGTTAGGATCAAAGAAGAGGACGCCGGACCTAAGGACGGGGCGTGCGCGACGATCTCGCTCCCGGCGCACATCAGGTCGCCGATCTCCTCGACGAGGTCGTTCCACTTTCCGATGTCCACCGAACCCACGTCCTGCAGCACCCACACGGAGGGGACGTCGGGGGCGTATCCCGCCCGTACCAGCGCCTCCTCCACGTCGCCGTATCGGTAGTCCGACGCGGTCGGGTCGCAGCGCACGCGCCTGTGCGACGAGCCCTTCGCGGGCTTGGCTCCCACCGCCTTGAGCGTCTTATGCGCGAACGCGTGCACGTCCTCGTGCGCGAGTTCGAACACCGCCGTGCCCCTCGGCCACGGCACCCTGAACCCGCGCGTGTCCGCGCCCGCGCCCGTCACCACCACCTGCCGCATCGTCCCGAACACCTCCACCGCCTTACTCACCTCGAACTTCTCCATCAGCGCCTGCAGACGCTCGAACGCGAGGTGGTCCAGCGCGGTGGATATCCCCGCGCTGGAGAACCCCTCCGCCGCCGCGCCCTCCTGGTCCGGCGCGCGCGCCCGCCAATCCTCCCCGAGCGTCGCGAGGAGCGCCTCGGTGTACACGTCCAGGTCGGGGCATCGCGTCGCGGCCGCGTCGGCCGCCGCCGCGCGCGACGACGCCCGCCACGCCAGTGCGCGCTTGGCGCGATCCAGCGCCGGGGAGTCCGGCTCGTTCCCCCCGGTCGACGCCGCGTCGTCCTCGGCGAAGGGGCTGACCGCGGCGGGGCGATGACGACGAGGGTTGGTATCGGGAGGACGCGCGGGTCCTCGTCGCGCGCGGGTGTCTCGGCCGCACGAGACGCCCGCGCGAGGGTGGGACGCGCGACGCACCGCGATACATCCCGTCCCGACCGACGCGGCGCTGACGGACGTCGCCGCCATGACCGGAGCCACGCGCGAGGAGACGTGCCCGTGTTCCGCGCCACGTAGGTTTGGTAAAAACAGGCTGGGCCAGTCCTGGCGTGTTGGCGATTCTTCTGAACTTTTCGATCGAGAGCACCGAGCGCAGTTCGAGCGACGCTCAAGTTGAAAGACGGAACGATGCGAACGACCGCCGCGATGGCGTGGGTGCTTCTCGTGGCGATATTGCTGCTGGGACCCTCGCCGTGGTCCGGAAGTCTTCCCGGCGCCGAGGCCAAGCTCTCCAATCAGATGAAGATGCCCGTCACGAAGGAGGACATCAAGAGAAAGGCGGAGAAAAAGCAAAAGGGGCAGCCCATGACGGAGGACGTGGAGAACTCCCTGCCGGACTGGGAGGATGATCCCGTGATGAAGAGCAAGCTCAAGTGTAACGGTGAGAAACTGGCGGAGTATCGGCGGCGCGAACCGATCCCGATCCGTCCCCTCTGCGCGCGTCGCTTGCTTTTTTTGAAAACACCGATCGGACAGCTGACGTTGTCCCTCTCCCCACCTCTCCCCGCAGCGTGCGCGGTGGTGGTCTCCGAGCTCGTGTCCGCGCTGAAGAAAAAGCGTGAGCAGAGGAAGTTTAAGCTCACCCCGGACGAGAACATGGGCGCGCTCGAGCGGGGTTGCTTCCAGGTCCGGCGCGACTACGGCTTGCAGATGCGAAACAACAAGGTCACGCCGGTGTACAGCAACGACCACAGCATCGCCAAGACCGAGGGCGCGTGGATATCCACCTTCCTCGTCAGCACGTGCGGCTCAGTCGTCGGCGACTACGACGACTACATCATCGCGAATTACGCCACCACCCCCGTGCACGAGCTAGCGGCGACGGTGTGCCAGAGGGCACCCGGGTCTGAGGATGACGACGACGACGACTGGCGCGACGACGACGACGATGACGGCGGCGTGCCCAAGGGTCTCGGCGTGTGCCCCGTCGGGCTGGACATGTCCAAGGCCAACACGCATGACGACGGTTGGACGGTGGAGGAGGCCATCAGGAAGGTGGAGGAGAAGAACAGGAAGGAGAAGGAGATGCTGGACAGGCAGCAGAAACGCGCTGGGATGAAGAAGAAGAAGCGCAAGCAAAAGATGGATGAACTCTAACTGTGAAATCATACAAAAAATATGGACGAAATATCATAATGTTTGTATTTGGCTATTTATAGATCCCGGCGTGTGAGTCTGTGGTTGCAACGAACCGACAATACCGGGATTACTGTGATTTTATCCAATCACAGGCGAGCCACGTATCTCGGATAGAGCACTATCAGGAGAGCCGATGACCTCCCTCGTGCGACCAGCGATGGCCTCGGTCTCGGTGCGGACCACCTCGGTGGCCGTCCGCGCCCGACGAGTCACTCCCGTCGCGTTCGTCGATCGATCGCCGTCCACGACCGTCACGCGCGGCGCGGGAACCCTCGCTGTCTTCACGCAGCGCAGCGGATCGCGCACAGCCGCGAGGAACGGGCGGGTCGCGGTGAGGGTCCACGCCGCGAAGGGCGAGACCGCGGCCGACCCCAACGCCCCGCTCGGTCCCAACAAGTCCGCCGCGGACGCCGTCAACAACGGCCTGGCGTGCTTCGAGAAGCGCAGGTACGAAGCCGCGGTGAGGAACTTCAGCGCCGCGCTCAAGGATTTCGGATCGCCGAGCGAGGACGAGTCCCGAGCGGCGCTGTACAACCGCGCGTGCGCCTACGTCAAACTGCAAAAGTACGACGAGGCTAAGGTTGATCTCAAGTCTGCGATCAACGAATACAACCTCAAGTTCTCGGTGGTGCTGAAGGACCCGGACATGGAGGTGTTCAGGGGCACGCCGCAGTACGAGGAGATGGCCGCCGAGGAGGTGAAGGGATTCAGGAGCAACAAGTCCGTCCAGAAGCTCAAGGCGGAGGCGCAGGAGCCGTTCAGGTTCTTCAAGCTCTACGCCTTCGGGGGCCTGGGCGCGGGTGCCTTCATCGGTCTCATCATCATCCTCACCCGACTCTCCGCCGCCATCAAGGGCGGCGACGACGCTCCCGAGCTCGGCGAGACCATCAAGAACCTCCTCATCAACATAGTGGCTGTGAGCGCGTTTGCGTACCTGTTCAGCAACGAGCTCAAGCAGCGCGAGAAGACCGAGTTCAAGGTCGCGCGAGAGGAGGAGCTGGGCAGGCTGCGCATGGCCATCGAGGAGAGCAAGGAGGACGTGCTGGTGAGCCAGCTGCGGGGCAACTACAGGCTGTTCATAATCGCAGGGAGCGACGAGCACATCGACAATGCGATGGGCCAGCTCGTTAAATACAAGGCCAAGCTCAAGGAACAGAACGTGGTGATCGCGACGGTGGACATGCTCAACGGCGGGGGCAAGAAGAAGGCCAAGAAGGCGCCCGGCGCGGCGATGGCAGCGCTCAAGGCTGAGTTTGCCGCCGAGCGGGGGGGTGCGGTGGATGGCAAGGACGGATCGGCTCCGGCGGTTGCGGAGCCCATGGAGTTTGGAAAGAGGAGCAAGCGCGCGGAGGTGGCGGTCTCCGCGGCGCGCGTGACCGAGAAGAAGTGGCGCGTCGCACCCCTCGACGAGGACGCGTGGCGCACCTGGATCGTGAACGAGATTGAGCGCAACGGATTTGACCCCTCGGTTAGGGACGTGTTCTTCAGCGTCGGGAAGGACGGGACGCTCTGGAAGAGCGGCGCGGGGACGCCAAACTGGATGAAGATAATCGAGGAGCTACCCACGAGCGGGCTGTCGGGCGTGTGAGGGAACATATTTAATACAACACACGTTCGCCCGCCAACGCATGACTTCAAAAGCTGAAAAACCACGAGAACATTGGCCGCGCAGGCGACGCCGGATCCGGGGGAATGCTGAGGGTACCTGCAAGATGAATAAAAGTCAACGATGGGGGCGGTTAGGCGTCCTCGATCGATGAAGTTGACGTATTTAGAAAGGTTCGTTCATGTTCGATCCTCATATCGTGGGATCTCTACGAGTCTTTCGATCCACACGGCACGCACGACCTCTCTGAGAGGTTCCCAACGCATGGTCTCTCGGAGGGTAGCGACCTTTTCCGGTCGAATGCGTTCGTGAAGGACGATGTACTGACCTGATGGATCCGTCGTGTTCGGGCTGTAATTCTCGAGCTCGGGGACGTTGCGGACTAGGAAACCCCTGAGGTTATTGACGTGGGCGTAAACCCCGTACTTTTGGGCCTGCGCGCACCCTTCGCCCCAGCTCACGATGCCAATCTGCGACAAATCCCCGTTTGCATCAATCGCCACAAGCGGTCCCCCCGAGTCGCCCTGGCACGCATCGGTTCCACCATTTTCGAATCCAGCGCAGAGCATGGCGTCTGTGACGGTGAGGCCTGGGCCCCCGGGTGGATAGCTGCCCGGACCCGCGCACGTCTCCTGCGAAACCACGGGGACGTTTGCCTGGAGGAGCACCTGCGACACCTGGCCGCTCCCCTGCGCCGTCGTGCCCCAACCGATGACCCTCGCAGAGGTACCCTCGGCGTATTTCTCGGGGTCCCATTCGAGCCTCACCGGCGGATACGTGCTCGTGTCGAGGTCCTCGGCGAGTCGCAGCACGGTGATGTCGTTCTCGAACTTGTTACCGTCGTAATCGGGGTGACCTATGATGTCTGTCACCTCGACTGTCTTACTTGGGTTGTCGATGTCGTGTGCGCCAACTTTCAGTGAAATGGTGCTTGAGCCCAGGTTGGAGTCTGTGCCGCTTGAGAAGAAGCAGTGCGATGCGGAAAGTGCGTATCGTGACGTGATGAGGGTTGCGCCGCATCTGAACGACTCGGAGCCGCTCGAGGACACGGCGACGACGCCCAACATCCAGGGATATTTGCCAGGAGGATTGACCTCCTCGCCACCGATGATACGGGCTTGGATCGGGAGTCTCGCCTTGGGGTCCACCTGCGTCTCGCCATAGACAAGACTCCCCACGTCGTCGGGGTCCAAGTAGTCGGGGTCGAGCGCGGCGCCAGGGCCGTTGAACGCGACGGCTCGCGGCTTGATCTCGCGTGGCTGCGCGTCTACGATGAGTTGGCCGTTGCGATACGAGCCGGTCTGCGTGGACCTCGGTTGCGCTTCGCGGAGCGAGGACGCTTTTTCAGCCGTATCGGACGGGTCGCTCGACGGCCTAGGGGCGGCGCGGACTCCTATATCGGCGAATACGGGGGATATCGAGACGAGAATGAGGAGGCAAGTCGCCGTCACGACTCCCGCTTTGGATGTACGTCGCTGCATCGTGCAAGTCTCGCGCTTCGGTGTGTGCCGATATCAGTGTTCTTTTTCCGAGTCGCGGCGTGTGTTTGCCTTGCCGTCGTCAACAGTTCGTTTCCTCGGAAATGGTGAAAACCTTGGAGAAGCAGGCTTGCGAGGAGACGACGTGCTCTTGGCATTGTTTGGCAAAATTTGTTCCTACGAGGTTGGCTTTCACGACTGCATCGCCGTCGACTTAACCCCCGTCGCCGCGCTTCCCGCCGCCTTGCACACCCTGAACAACACAACGGTCCTCTCCCCGCCGTCTCCCACCGGCTCCTTCTCGAACTCCGGGACGAAATACACGTCGATGCCCTCGTCCTTGAGATAGGTGCGCGCAAACGCGACTGCGGCGACTGCGTTGTTGACGGCATCGGCGCCGCACGCGCGCACGGCCACCTTGCACCCCTCCCTGATCTTGCCGGCGATGGCACCCGCGGTAGAGCTTGGGTTGGTACCGGATGCCACGGTCAGGTCCACGTCGGACGAGCTCCACGGTCCTTTGGTTTCCTTGTCGCACTGCAGCGAGAGGGCGCCGTGTTTCTGTTCTCTGTGCTGGCGAAACGACGGGAAACACGAGAGGTACGTCGGATCCGCGTGCTCCAGCATGTCCTTGCGGCAGATGGCGATGGCCTTGACCGCCTGGTTGACGCACGACGCACCCAGGGCGAGAATAAGTGGAGCCTCGCCGCATCCACCCTCGCACACCAACGCGATCGAACCCGCCAACTTCTTCGGGTTTGTGGTTGCGCTGCATTTCAGCGTCCTCTCACCGCTGGGGGCGTTCGCGATGTCCGCGACCGACTCCCCGCTGCGATGAGTGACACCGTACGGGGCGGAGTTCTCGCGACTGCGTCTGCGGGACCCGTCGTTCTTGCCGTGGGGAGCCTGACAGAGGGTTGGGGAAGGACCGTGAGCGCGGAAACAAAGGAACCCTTTTGGTGGGCGATGCTCTCACCTTGCCGCCCCGGCCTCCTCGATTGCCGCCGCCGCGGCGACGGTTGCCGCCGCCTGTGTCCATCTTGATGATCTCATCGAGGGGTTTATCGAGTAACTCGGCCATCTCGCTTGAATTGGCCCTTCCAACGCCGTGGTCTGGGCGTGTTTGGTGTGATGAGAGCGAAATCTCTGCCCTCGGCCGAGTGGGCACTGCGAAATATTCAAGGTAACGATCCGAAACCGGGCCCTCACTACCTCTCCGCACGGAGCTTGTGGTCAAGGGACGGCGCCATGGCGAGTTCCGCGGTCGAGCCCAAGATACTGACGCTGCTGATGGTGGTCCAGGATGGTAAAGTCCTCCTCGGATACAAGAAGCGAGGCTTCGGTGAGGGGATGTGGAACGGGTTCGGGGGCAAGGTGGAGCCGGGTGAGACACCTACTGAAGGCGCGCTGCGGGAACTCAGAGAGGAGGCCTGCATCGATGCCACGGATGCAACGGAACGTGGCGTGGTGACCTTTGTGTACGATGACAAGCCTCGTCCAATGCAGGTGCACATATTCCACGCGTCGCAGTTCACGGGCGTGCCGACGGAGACGGATGAGATGCGTCCTGCGTGGTTTGACCTCGAAGCGGTGCCCTTTGACAAGATGTGGCCGGACGACGAGCTATGGTATCCGATGTTCCTGGCTGGTAAGAAGTTTTCGGGGACGTTCTGGTTCACCAACACCACGACGATCGTCCGGCACGAGCTCCGGGAGGTTGAGTCGCTAGAGTGATCTGATGCTATCTACGAATGTGATTTGCATGACCAGCAGCTAGGCCTGCTTTGAGCGCTTGCGGTCACCCTTACCACCCTTGTCCCGCTTCCGCTTATCCTTTCTGAAATCCCCGTCACCGCCCTGCTGCTGCATCATCCTCTGCTTCGCCGCCTTTGCCCTCTCCGGGTCGTAATAGATTCCCCCGCTGCCCTTCCCGTCCCTCTCGTTATTGGCCGGTCCACCTTGCTTCCGCTCCTTCATGGCGGCAATCTTCCTCGCCCTCGGATTAGCCCGCTTCTGAAGCCTCTGCTGCTGCGGGAGCGCCTCATCCGGCGCAGGGAGCGTGCATGTGCTGTGCGGCGCGAACTTTTTCATCCACCACGCCCTGACCTCTTCGTGTGGCGCCAAGCCGGCGTAGTTGACGTACCAAAAAGTCTCAAACGGTGTCGTGCCCTTCGCCTGGTTACGATCCTCGAACCCTCTCCTGCCCGGCGCCCAGTACCTGTACGGCTTGGTCGGGTCCGGGATAAGGAACAATGCCTTGACGTCTTCACCGACGCACGGCTGATAGTATTGCTTGCGGCACACAAAGTTTGGCAGGAGGAGCAGCCAGGGCTTCTTGTTCTTCGCGCAGAAGCTGAGGATCCTGCGGAAGTGGTCGCCGCTATACGGCGGGTTTGTGAGGAGGACGTCGTGCTCCGGGATCCTCTTCTCCTCGATGCACTTGTAAAAGTCCTCGTTCTTGTTGTACACGCTGGTGAACCCGAGCCTGGCGAGATGCTTCGCGACGCTCCCCTCGCAAAAGTACGGGTCGTATATCCGAAGCTTGTCCTTGGGCTTCTTCAGCGCCAGCGCCATGCGAAACAGGAACGGCTCGATGTCTTGGTACGCCTGGAAGGGCGTTTCGCAATGATCCGCGGCGTCCACCTCGAACGGATGGTCCACCGAGGCCGCCGGCGTTGTGGTCTCGGCCCTAAGGGACAGATGCTGCAGGAGATGCTTCTGCCTCTCCTTCTTGTTCTTCTTGCCCTTGACCCTGCCGTCGGCTTCCTCCGCCGCGACGGGCTCGAACGCGTCGCCCCGCACGTCCTTATCCTTGTTCTTTTTCCTCTTCTCGACGCTCTCGCCGTCGACCCCCGAGGTTGACGGGATGTCCGCACCCACAGCCACCGCGTTGTTCCTCAGGAAATCGTCGGCGGCGTCCTCCGAGTCGGAGTCGGCGGCGGTGACCGCCTTCTCGCGCTTCGTCTTTGCTCCGTTCGCACCCTCATCACGCTTGGCTCGGGGAATCAGGTTGAAACCGGGGCGAATCACGCCCTTCGGGCCGCCCATCGCCAGCACCCGGAGCGCTCCTCGGCCCTTGGCGCGTTGGGGTATGTGCAGAGGAGGCAATATTTCGGTTGCTGGGACGAGATGAGACGAACGAGACGAGTTTTGTCCATCACACGCAAGAATCGCAGTCCGGCAGTGTGGCGAGTGAAAAGACGCGATGCAGTTGAGTTGCGGTTTGTGAATATACATGGAGCTACGCGTCTCCCGCTCCCGCCGCGACCGCTTGCGGCGGCAACCCCCCGGGTTGCATCGGCGGCAGCGGCGGTTGCACCTGCAACTGCTGCTGCGCCATCATCCTGTCCTCCCTGACGTTCAAGTCGCGTCCCATGAAGATGCTTCCGTTGCCAAACTGCACGGCGCGCGCCGCGCTGTCCGCGTCGTCAAACCTGACGATACCGCGACCCAAGGACTTGCCCGTCTGCGCGTCGCGCGCGATGTCCACGAAGACCACCCGGCCAAACTGCTTGAAGTGATCCTTCAGGTCCTGCCAGCCCGCTTCCCACGCGATGTTGCTCACGTAGAGGGCGAACTCGCCGTTGCCCTGCGCGCCGGGGGCTCGAGGCGCGGCGTGCATGGGGGGCGCACCCATGGGCACGGGCGGGGCCATGCCGCTCATCCCATGCATGAACCCGGGCATCATGCCGGGCATCATGCCGGGACCCGCGCGCTGATGCTGGTGGCGGTGAAACGCCCGCGCCGCGTCAGGGTTGGGAGGCGGCATGCTTGGGAGCGGGGGCATTCCGGGCAGCGGGGGCATGCCCCCGTTGAAATGAGCGCCCATGCCCATGCCGCCCATGTCCATCATCCCTCCCCTGCCGCCGCGGCCGCCGCCGCGCCAACCTCCACTGCGGCCCCTGCCGCCCATCCCTCCGCCCCACCCGCCGTTGAAACCCCCGAACCTGCCGCCGTGCCCGCCGTTGTGCTGCGGCCTGCGCTCCGTCGGCGGCTTGACCTGCACCGTGGTCCCCGCGAACGCGTGGAGGGACGATCCCCCCTGCGCGCCGCCCACGCCGTCCTCGCCCACGGGTTCGCCGTGCGCGAGCGCGGCGAGAGCTGACGCGTTATCCGCGTAGGTGACAAAGCAGAAACCCTTGTGCGGGTGGGGCATGTACACGTCCAGCACCTCGCCGAACTGGGAGAAGTGCTCCCGGATGGTCTCCACGGGCACCGACGGCTCGAGCCTGCCGACGAACACCTTGGTGGTGTGCGCCAGGTCGGTAAGCCGCGGGGGGAGGATCTCCAGCCTGCGGCCGTCCACCACGTGCTCCTCCTCGAGCACCGCGGCGATGGCGCTCTTGTCGGCGAAGTTGACGAAGCCGAAGCCGCGGGATCTGCCGTCTGGGCCGGTCTTGACGGTGCACGTCGTCACCTCGCCGAAGCGCTCGAAGTACTCCCGCAGAGCCTGGTCGGTGGTCTCCCACGCGAGGCTCCTGACGCACATGTCCGCACCGACGTTATCGTTGCTGGGCCTTGGCGCCGACGGCGGCGGGGGCGCGGTGGCGTCGCCGGACGCGGTACCATCGGTCAGTGTCATGGACTTATCCACGGCGGCGGCGAGCGCATCGGCCGCGTCGGCGTTATCCGCGGCGTTGGAGTCGCCGTTCGGCCCTGACTCCTCGGCGGCGGATTTCTTGCCATCCACCTCTTCCTTGACAGCTCCGTCCGCGTCAACGACGACGTAGTCGTCCGGGTCGGTCGCCTCGATGTCGGCCATCTCTTCTCTCACCCGGGCACCTCGCGTCGAAGTGGGTACGTCACCTCAGCCGGGTGCTTCACCCCCTCCGGTGCGCTGGTGTGTCTTGTCTCGGCCTTGGGGTTTTGGCGTAAAGGGTTTTGGCTCATCATGCCTCATCCGCACGACCTACGTGATATTAGCGTGATCACCGTTTGGATTCTACTTGGTTCCAGAATCTGACTGTTTTCCCAGTCATATAAAAATGAATTACGATGACATGTTGTGTGACGAACAGTTAGAGCACAGGAAAAGTTACCTTCGTACCTGCGGACGCGGTGGGGCGTTTCGGAAAATTCGACCGAGCGAACCCTCAAGTTCGTTGGACGCACTTTGATCGATCGCACCTTGGAAGAGGCGGCGGACGCGATGGCGGACACATCGAACGATTCGAAGCTGGGCAGATACCTCGCCGTGGGCGTAGCGGCGGCGGGTGCGGCGTGCGCCGCCACCTCGCTCTACTGGAATCTGCACTTTAGGGGAACCTCGTGGCTCATCGGGTCCTTCGATCTGGGACCGTCGCTCTACGGGATGTCGTCCGCGCCGTCGACGCCCGCCGCTGGAAAAGGCAAGAAAGGCAAGAAGAAGAAGAAGGGCGGGAGCTCCGGGAACCTCAACGGCATGGATACCAGGGAACCGAGCACCGCCAGCACGGGCCCGAGCGCGGGCGGTGGACCGGCCGTGTACGAGACGAAGCGCGCGGTGAACGAGTACCTGCAGTTTCACTTTGGCGATCCAAACGACGTGCTGCCGTACAGGGACGGCCCCCACGACGCGCTCAGGTTCACGCAGAGGTGCGCGGACCTGTGCGCCAAGCACACGAAGAGCGTTAAGACGAGCAGGACGGAGCCCGCGGGCCTGGCGCTCGACATCGGGTGCGCCGTGGGCGGCGCAACCTTCGAGCTCGCCAAGCACTTTGCCATAGTGGAGGGCCTCGACTCCTCCAGAGCCTTCATCACCGCCGCGCGACTCATGAAGGAGAGGGGCTCGCTCCGGTACACGTGCTTCCGGGAAGGCGAGGTGACGCGTAAGCTGACGGGCGCCGTCAACGACCGCGTCGACCGCGCCAGGGTCTCGTTCCGCGAGGGCGACGCGTGCGGGCTCCCCCGGTCCCTGCTCGGCGGCGGCGGGTCGGGCCCAGACTTTGACGCGTTTGGCCGCCACGACGCCGTGCTCGCCGCCAACCTCCTGTGCCGACTGCCGGACCCGGCCGCGTTCCTGGCCCAGTGTGCGAGGCTGCTGCGGCCGGGGGGCGCGCTGGTGCTCGTCTCGCCGTACTCGTGGCTCGAGGCGTGGACGCCCAAGGACAGGTGGCTGGGCGGGTATTACGAGTCCGCATCCGATGACGGCGGCTCGGCGGAGGAATCCAGGTCGGCGTCTCCCTCGCCCAACGCCCCGTACCGACGGTCTTTCGACGCGATCGAGGCAGTACTCACGTCCGCGGAAGGGGGGTTCGATCTTGTGGAGCAGAGCGACGTTCCTTTCCTGATAAAGGAGCACGACAGGAAGTTCCAGTGGGGGGTCTCCCACTGCACGGTTTGGCGCAGGAGACGGGTGCCAAACGCGTAACGAGGCGGCTCTTCGTTTCGATTGAAGTCTATTACACGCTATGGCTCACCGCCTTCACCTAGTGATTCCCCGTCCCTCACCGCACTCGCCCTCTTATCCCTCGCGATCTGCTCCCGCTCCGCGTTCTCCCTGCGTCGGGCGGACTTGCGACATTGCGGTGGTATCGGGTGGTACTCCCGCTTGGACGCATCAGCCGCTATCGTCTTATGCTGCCACGCAAAATACCACAGGAGATCATCGAAGCAGTGACACTCAGAGGGCGCCGCGGGCCGCCCATCGCCGTCGACGTGTTGTCCAGTCGCGACATGGAGCTCCCTGAGGAAGAACATGAGCGCCTCCGCGGAGCACAGCTTATCGTCGCCGTCGTCGCGCCCCGCCTCCCTAGCGGCTGACATCTCATCACGCCTGCCCTGGCTCCTCGGGTGCGGGTGAAACCTCCAGAACGCCGTCTTGTACGACCGCAGCCTAACCCTCGTGAGATATTTCATCTGCTCGGTCCTCGATATCGTGAGGGCGCCGTCCCACTTGCTGTCCACGATGACCACCGCCTCGATCCGGCCCCCATCGCCCGCCCCAACCCCGGCGGGCTCCTCCGAGGCCACGCGTGCCGCGAACTCCGGGACCGTCAGCGCTTCATCGTCCGGAAACAACAGCGCGGTTCGTCGCGGATCCAGTTTGGGGAGTTCGTGCGACCTACATAGGGTGACGTGCTCGGATGCGAGCATGGCGCACTGCACCCCGGTCGCCTTCGACAGGAGCTCCTTCCGGTCGGTGATGAAGTAGGCGCGACAGGGCAGCCGAACCGTCGGCCTCTCGGTGTACGCATCGAGGCACACGTGGCAGAAGAAGCGACGCGATGACTTGCATGACCGGCAAAACACCCTTCCGGAGCCCCCTTCGCTGCTCGCCGTCTCTAAAGGAGCGTGCGACGACAGGTGCAAGTCCTTGTGCAGCGGGGGAAGCGTGAAATCGGGGCGGCGTCGGCTGATCTGCACCTTCGCCTTCAGCTCCCCGGCCAGCGTGTCGGCCTCCGCGACGGATGTCGACGGCACCTCGTCGCGCTCATCGCTAGTGCTCTGCCGACCCGCGACGTCGCCTTCCCGCATGGCGGGGTTTTGGCGCGGGCGCTCCTCGAGGTGGGCCACACAGCCGACGCCGGAACCGCCGACAAACTTTTTCCGCTACACGAGTCTCGGTCTCAGTCGTGCTGAACTTGATAATGTCTATTCAGTCGTTCCTCTAGCTCTAGTAGTCTCTACACGCCCCGTCGGTTGGTCACCATGACGGTCGCGTCGTTCTCGCTATCTTATCTAACTCTATAGAGCACGCTCTCGTGCGATAGTATCAGGCATAGCTGGTGCAAACCACCGTGAACACGCCCGCCGGCAGCTGCTCGGCCTCGACGTTGTGCCCCGGGTTGTGCACCGTCACTCGAACCGTGTCCGCCGCTGATACGTGTGCCGTGAGGTAGAGCTCGCCAATGCTGGAACTAAACGATACCTGCACGATGTCACCCAGAGCGGCTCCCGGCACGTTCACCGAGAAACCATACTTGGATGACGGGTAAAGGAGAGGTACCGTGAAGGAGGAGGTGTCCACCTTGAGGTGTTTGTCCATCAGCCCGGAGTGGTCCTGACGGCCTATCTTGAAAGTGAATGCCTCCACCATGCCGCTGAGCAGGACTCGGCCATCGTTAGCAGAGCGCCCTACGAGGATCGCAGCGGCATTGTCTACGCCGACAGTGATGTTACCGGTGTACGCAACACCGACGCTGGTACCCTGACCGGCGTCGAGAATCAAATCGCCACCTGTGTCACCTTGCCCAGCCTTGACGGTGAGGTCGCCTCCGGTTGTCCCACTTGCGGTGGTCTTGCCAGCCGTCAGCGTCATGGCGCCGCCGTTGCCGGTGTCGCCCTCGCCCACCAACAGGCTGATATCGCCGCCGTTGCCGCCCGTGGCGGCGCCAGT
>MDTE01186928.1_pt1 | contig 15158 bp, 12 predicted proteins | sample 811231 | NCBI WGS metagenome assembly MDTE01 (sample SAMN05326651, study PRJNA326480) | marine metagenome | isolation source: seawater | place: Indian Ocean: Red Sea | collected 2010 | reverse complement strand
TCTACCATGCAAAGCGTTAAAAATTACATCTATTTTTTTCTCATTTATTAGATTTAAATTTTTAAATTTAGGATCAAAAGTTTTTACTATGTATTTTCTTTTTCTAAGAGCTTTTACACAAGCTTTTCCACTATCTAGACTTACTTGTCTTTCTCCCGAGTTCCCACCAAGTATTACGAGTACTCTTTTAAATTTTTTTTTATTCACCTATGATTTTAACCTCTAATTCAAGATTAATTCCTGTTTTTTCGTTCACTGTTTTCTTAACTTTGTTAATTAATTTTTCTATATCTGTAGAGGTTGCATTTCCATTATTAACAAAAAAGTTACAATGTTTTTTTGAAATTACTGCATCGCCCACTTTAAATTGGTCACAGCCGGCTTCTTTTATAAGTTGCCAAGCTTTTTTTTCATTAGTTATGTTTTTGAAAGTGCTGCCACAAGTTTTTATTTGACTTGGTTGAGATAATTTTTTTTTCTCAATTAAATCTTTTTGTTTTTTTTCAATAGATTGTTTTGTATCGGTTTTACCCTTAAGTTTAGCTGACGTAATTATAAATTTCTCAGGTAAATTTGTTCCTCTATAAAAAAAATCAATTTCTTCACTTTTGATTTCTTTTTCTTCACATTTATTCATGTCTATTACATTTATAGAAATCAGAACTTTAGAAATATCGTTACCGTAGCAACCACTGTTCATAATTACTGCACCTCCTATTGATCCAGGTATGCATGAAAGAAATTCAAGATTTCCTATTCCATTTTCTTTTGCAAAGTTAGAAATCTTACGATCAAGTGCTCCAGCGCCAACTTGAATTATTTCATTATCTATAATATTTATTTCTGAAAACCCTGTACCAAGTTTTATAACAACTCCTTTTATTCCATTATCTCTTATTAATATATTTGAACCAGCTCCAAGGATTGTTATCTTTAATTTATTTTTTTTGTTTTCTTTTAAAAACTCAATTAATTGATTTTTATTCTTAGGTTTAAAAAAATATTCTGCTGACCCGCCCAAATTAAACCAGTTATAATTAGAAAGTTTTGTATTTTTAGTTATATAATTATTAAATTTTTTGATCAATTCTTGATTTAAACTCATAAAATTGCTTTCAACTCTCTCATATGCTTAGAAATTATCCCAGCCCCCATACCTATAATTATTTCATTCATTGTTAAGTTTTTTTTAAAAAAAATTGGAATTTCTTTATAATCTTTAATTATTATTACTTGAGTCTTTGAATATCTTGAAATCAAATTTGCAAAACTTATCAAATTAAATTTAGAATTTCTTTTTTCACCCGCAGCGTAAATTGGGCAAAGTAGAACTTGGTTTGAATTTTTAAAAGATTTTGCAAACTCATTTTGTAGAGATACTACTCTTGAGTAACGATGGGGTTCAAATACAGAGATAATTTTTCTGTTTCTGTAAACATTTTTTACACCATCCAATATAGATTTTATCTCAGTTGGGTGATGTGCATAATCATCATAAAAGTCATTTCTATTTTTAGTAAAAATTTTTGTCATTCTTCTTTGTACTCCAGAAAACTTTTTTAGTGATTTTTTAATTATATTTTGATTTACACCTAAATTTAGACAGACTGCAATAGACGCTGCAGCATTAAGAACGTTATGCTTTCCAAGTAATTTTAATTTTATATTTTTAATTTTTTTATTTTTTTTGTTTATGTCTACATATTTTAAATCAAAAATAGAATAGTCAGTTCTATATCTAATATTATAAATCTGATAATTAGAATTTTTACTTTCTCCATAGGTGAGAATATTTTTACTTTTAATCTTTTTGAATATTTTCTTTATATTTTTATTATCGATACATACTATAGATTTACCTGTTGGGGGTGTCTTTTCTATAAATTTTATAAATGATTTTTCTAAATTTTTAAAATTTTTATAGTAATCAAGATGCTCATAATCAATATTCGTAACAATAGAGTAATTAACTGGTAATTTAAGAAAGCTACCATCAGACTCGTCGGCCTCTAAAATTGCCCATTCTCCTTTTCCAAGCTTAGCATTACTATTGAAAGAATTTATAACTCCACCATTTATAATTGTTGGATCGAGTTTTTGATCTGATAAAATTTTTGAAACAAGAGATGTTGTAGTTGTTTTACCATGAGAACCCGTAATAATTATATTTTTTTTTAAAGAAACAACATCCGCTAAAACATCAGCTCTTGAGTAAATCGGTATCTTTTTAGCTTTTGCATATTTTATTTCACAATTATTATTTTTAATAGCAGTGGACCTAACTAATATTGTAGAGCTCTCAACATTTTTCTTTGAGTGGCCAAAGTAGACCTTAATACCTGCTTTTGTGCAACTAATCGTATTTTTATTTTTGCTTTGATCACTGCCTTGAATTATAAAACCCATATTCTTCATAATTTGGGCTAATCCACTCATTCCTATTCCACCTATACCGACAAAATGGATAATTTCTTTTTGACCTAAATTAATTTTTTTCATCAATAATTTCTTTTATTACTTTATCAATATTGTTGTAGACTTTTTTGTCAGAAAATTGTCTTTGACTCAGCTTAATTTTATCTAATACAGACTTATTCCCATAAATTTCTTTCATAAGATATAATAAGTTATTACTTAAATCCTTTTCCTCAATTAAAAAAGCGTAATTCTTTTTTTTATAATAAATTGCATTTTTCAATTGATGATTTTCAGCAGAAGACGGGAGTGGGACTGAAATAAATGGTAAATTAGCATTAGTAAGTTCGGCTAACATAGATGAGCCTGATCTTGTTATTGCTAAACTTACTTTAGAAAAGTAATACGGAAGATTATTACTAAAATTAAATAATTCAAATTCTATATTATTTTTTTTATAAAATATCTCAAGATTTTCATTTTGAGATGGAAGACAATGTTGATAGATTTTTACTTTAATTCCTTGTTCAATGCATTTTTTAAAAATATTTGGGAGAACCTCTGCAAAAACTTTTGCGGCTTGACTACCACCAAGTATTAGAATACCAAAATTATCAAATTTATTTTTATTTAGGTGTTTTTCAGAAATATCAAAAATTTCTTTATTGATTATGTTTCCCGTAAAATATATTTTATCAAGATACTTTTTTGGAACACCTTCAACTTCTTTAAATGAAACAATCATTTTTTTAGCAAGAGGTAATAGATATTTATTTGCTTTACCAAGAAGCAAATTATTCTCATAAATAATAAAATTAATTCTCAATATACTTGCAGCTATACAAACTGGAAAAGATGCATATCCACCCATACCAAAAATGATATTTGGTCTATTATAGATTAAAAAAAATAGATTTCTGAAAATAGAATAAAAAATTACGAAGAGTGATAAAAAAACTGTAAAAATATTTTTGGAATTAAATGGTGATGAAGAAAAAACAGAAAAATTTAACTTTTTTGATTTTTGAATAAATTTTTGACCTCTTTTATCAGTTATTAATTTAACTTTATAATTATTTTCAATTAGATGTTCTGCAAGGTTGCAGCCCGGCAATACATGTCCACCAGTTCCACCAACAGCAATAAGCGCAAATATTTTTTTATTCATATAGGTGAGTTCTGTTTTTTGTATAATTTAAAATTATACCAGCTAGAATAGCGCTTCCAATTAGTGATGATCCTCCATAACTTAAAAAAGGAAGTGTCATTCCAGTAGTAGGAATAAGATTTGTGTTTACTCCAACATGAATGAATGTTTGAAATACTAATAAAGCTGAAAGTCCACACAATGAAATTTTAATAAGCTCATCGTCTTGATTGATGCAATTTTTTATTATTCTAAAAGAAATGTACAAAAATATTAAGATGATTATAATTGAGATTAATGAGCCGTATTCTTCAGAAATAATTGCAATGATATAATCGGTGTGAGCCTCTGGAACACTATCTTTTAAAATGCCTTCTCCCATACCCTGCCCTTTAAGCCCGCCAAGTTTAATCGCATCAAGTGCTGATGAAGATTGAAATCTATCTCCCTTACTTGGATCAATAAATGAGAAAAGCCTATTTATTACGTATCCAAATTTTCCAGGCATTAGAAATAATAAAGAGCTTATTGAAATCAAAAATATTGAAAAAAAACCAAAAATATAAAGTAAGCTTACTCCTGAGATAAACACTGTAGCAACCCAGCTTCCTAAAAGTAGTATTGATTGACCCAAGTCAGGCTGGTCTATTAATAAAATTATAACTGCGGATAATAAAAAGAAACTTAATATATATTTTACTTGAGAATTTTTAAATTTCTCCAAAGTTAATATTTTTACAGTTGCTAAAATAAAGAAAGGCTTTAATACCTCGATTGGCTGTAATCTAAAAAAATAGAAATCTAACCACCTTTTAGCACCTTTGACCTCTACCCCGACTATTGGGACTAAGGCTAATAGAATAAAAGAAAGAGCAAATAAAGGAATAATTATTTTTTTTAAAAACGTAGTCTGTAAAATTGAGAGAAAAATCATTATCACAATAGCTAAAAAAGTGAAAATTAAGTGCTTTGAGAAAAAGAAGTAATAATCTTTATTTAACCTTTCACCTGCTAATGATGAAGTTGATGAAAATGAAAAAAAAAGCCCTAGAAAAAATAAAACAAAAAAACAAAAAAAAATCTTTTTATCTATATTTCGCCAATAATTAATAAAAATTATCTTAAAGGTATTTTTTAGCATAAAATATACTTATTTTCTTGAATTTATTACCTCGATCTTCAAAGTTTAAAAATTGGTCATACGAGGCTGATGCCGGACTTAATAAAACTGTATTATTTTTTCTATTAAATGATTTGATATCTTTTATTATTCTAATTATTGAGTCTTTTATATTATTAGCAATATAACAATTTGTTTTATTTTGGATTTGTTTTTTAAAAAAATTTATGTTTTTTCCAATTATATAAGTTTTTACAATATTTTTTTTTAAATGTTTCAAGCGTATTTTGTCATTTTTTTTTGGTAGTCCCCCAACTATCCAAAAAATATTTTTGGTATTTTTTAAAGCATACTTTGTCGATTGAAAGGATGTTGCTTTAGAGTCATTTATAAAAATACAATTTTTCTTTTTATAGAAAATTTCATATCTATGCGGCAGACCTGAGAAATTTTTAAGTGATTTTATAAAAGATTTTTCACTTATTTTTAACAGGTTCGATAACGAAAATACAAAAGACATATTTTCATCATTTAAATTAGACGTTAAATAAGGGTTTTCAATATTTGATTTTAATCTTATATATTTTTTGTGACTAGGAATGATTAACCTACCTGCAAATTTTCTTTTTCTAAAATTTTTTGAATATTTACTATTCACGAGAGAAAAATGATTTTTTTTCTGCTGTTCAAAAATTTTAAATTTAGAATTTATATAATTTTTCATACTTCCGTGCCAATCTAAGTGGTCGTTGGTAATATTTAATAACAAAGCGAAATCCGGGCGAATAAATTTAGAATGTGCAAGCTGGAAAGATGATGCTTCTACAATTAAAAAATTATTTTTTTTTATTTTAAGATCGAGTAATGGTGTGCCTATATTTCCGCCAAGTAAAGTCTTATATTTATTCTTTGTCAATAAGTGACTGATTATTTTACTTGTAGTAGATTTTCCATTGGTGCCTGTGATAACTATACTTTTGTAAAACTTTTTTAACATGAAAATAAGATCAATATCTGTAATAATTTTTTGTTTAAATTTTTTCAACTTATCTCTATTTTTTGAATTATTTAAACTAACACCAGGACTTAAAACAATATAATTTACTTTTTTTAAAGCATGGTTTAAATTCAATGGTCTCTTTTTTTTAAATAAGTTTTTATTTTTATCATCCCATACTTGATAGCTTTTAATCTTATTCTTTTTAAAAAAATTCACTACTGATCGACCTGTCAAACCCATTCCATAAACTAAAAATGATAGTTTTTTAAAATTATCAATTGAGAACATTTATTACCTAAGTTTTAAAGTCGCTAATCCTACTAAAGCTAAAATTATGGCTATTATCCAAAATCGAATTACAATAGTCGACTCTGGCCAGCCTTTTTTTTCAAAATGATGGTGTATAGGTGCCATTTTAAAAATTCTTCTTCCAGTTAATTTAAAAGAAATAACTTGGATAATTACTGAGACAGTTTCTAAAACAAACAAACCTCCAATAATTGCCAAAACTATCTCATGTTTAACAATGATTGCTATTGCAGCTAATGATCCACCTAGTGAAAGTGAACCAGTATCTCCCATAAAGATTTTAGCTGGCGGGGCGTTATACCAAAGAAATCCTAGACAGGATCCTACAATAGCTCCACAAAAAATTGATAGCTCTCCAACGTCTGGAATATATTGAATTTGAAGATATTCAGAAAATATTGTGTTACCAACAACATAAGATATTAATGTAAAAGAAAGAGCTACCAACATAACTGGGACAGTTGCTAAACCATCAAGACCATCGGTTAAATTTACTGCATTTGACGCTCCAATAATTATAAATAATCCAAAAGGGAAAAAAAATATTCCCATATTAATTATTAAATTTTTAAAAAAGGGAAAATATAGATCATAAAGATATTCATGATCTGAGTAGATTGTTAATATAACTAAAGTTAATATGGCTATTATAAACTGGCCTAAAAATTTGTACCTAGATTTTAAACCACTAGAATTTTTATATTTTATTTTTAATATATCATCTAAAAGACCAAGTCCGCCTAAACTCAAAGATACTAATATAAGTGTCCACACATAAATATTTGTAAGGTCAGCCCACAACAAGGTGCTGGAAATTATTCCAATAATGATTATTACTCCCCCCATAGTCGGAGTGCCAGATTTTTTTACTATGTGATCAATAGGTCCGTCTTGTCTAATGGGACCTGTAATCATTTTTTCGGAGAAAACTTTAATTAAGGGAGCCCCTATTATAAATACTACCATCAACGATGTCATTACTGATAAACCAGTTCTAAAGGTCAAATATTTAAATACATTTAAAAAAGAATATTGATCAACTAATGAGGTAAGAAAATGAAATAACATTTAATATCCTTTTATTATCCTTTTGCTTAAATTGTTTAAACCTGTAGCGTTGGAACCTTTAATCATTAAGTAATCTCCATTAGCTATAATATTATTTAAAGTAAAATCTAGATCTTCCTCTTGTTGCAAAATGTTTCCTCTCTTTTTTTTATCAATATTCTTGTAAGTAATAAGAGTTTTGGTGCCCTTAATGAACACTTTATCTATATCTGAGTTGTTAATAACTTTAGATAATTTTTCATGTAATTTATCTGATTTTGAACCCAATTCTAACATGTCACCAAGCAATAAGTATTTTCTAAAATTTAGTTTTTTAATAGATTTGAAATTTGTAATTGCACTTTTTACTGAGAGTGGATTTGCATTATAGCTTTCATCAATTAATTTAAAACTTTTCTTATATCTTTTTATATTGTGTACTTTGCCCCTGCCTTCGCTTGGCTCACACTTTTTTATATAATTAATTATTTTTCCTAAGTTAAGTTTTAACTCTTTCAATAAAGCTAGGGAGGATAATATGTTGTAAATATTTATATTTTGAATTTCTAATTTCAAAATTTGATTTTTTACTTTGAAGGTTAGTATTTTTTTTATTTTATTTTTTTTAATTGAAATAGGATAAACATCAGATTTTTTGCTTTTCCCAAAGGTAATTATTTTGAGATTTTTAAGTTCTGCCTTTTTTTTTAAATAACTAAAGTACTTATCGTCACGATTTAAAATGATAGTGCCTCCTTTAATAATATTGTTCATTATTTCTCCTTTTGCATCAGCTATACCTCTTAAATTTTTAAAATTCTCAATATGTGCTTCTCCAATATTTGTAATAATAGCTATCTGCGGTCTAATTAATTTAGTAAGTGCGTTTATTTCTCCCTTTTTACTCATTCCTACTTCGAAAACTCCATATTTATGTTTTGTATTGAGCTGTGAGAGACTTAAAGGTACACCAAAGTTATTGTTGTAAGACTTTGGAGAACTGAAGGTTTCACCATAATTTTTTAACAAATTCCCTAACAAATTTTTCAAAGAGGTTTTTCCAGCACTGCCTGTTATTGCAAAAATTTTAGCTTTTGTATTTAATCTTTTTTTTAAGGCAAAATTATTTAAAAATTTAATTTCATTATCAACCTTTATTATTTTATTTCTATATTTTCTAACATTGTGAGAAGAAATAATATATTTTGCACCTTTTTTAATAGCTTTAGAAATAAATTGAACTCCATTATTATTTTTTCCCTTTATTGTTAAAAATAAATTACCTGATTTAACTTCTCTTGAGTCAATTGAAAGTCCATGAAAATTTTTAACCTTTTTACTTATTTTCAATTCTTTTAGAATATTTTTGTTTTGATTAAAGTTTTTATTTTTTTCTGATTTTTTTTCTTTTTTTAATTTTAGTTTTTTTATAATTTGCTTATCCGAAATTGAAATTATTTTATTTTTAAAAATTTGTTGATTCTCATGACCTTTTCCAGCAATTAAAACAGTTTCATTTGGATTAGCATTTAAAATTGCAGTCTTTATTGCTTTTGTTCGATTGCCAATATTATAACAATTCTTGTTGTCTACATTTCTAATTATTGTTTTTCTAATTTTAATTGGACTTTCGTTTCTTGGATTATCATCAGTAACATAAATTTTTTTGCAGTTTTTTGATGCTATTCTTGCCATCAATGGCCTTTTTTTTATATCTCGATTCCCTCCACAACCAAAAACTAAGGAAATATCATTTGAATTTATTTTTTTTAGTGCGTCTATAGATTTTTTTAATGCATCAGGGGTATGAGCAAAGTCTACATATACTTTAATATTATTTGGAAAAATTTTGATCAGTTCTAATCTTCCATCTATATCTTTAATTTTATTTAATGATTTTAAGATACTCTTCTCTTTTAACTGGCATAGTTTAGCGGCAGCCATTGCCATTGCAAGATTTTTTAATTGAAATTCAGTAAGATTTAAATCAAGATTGTTTTTTAATTTTCTCTCTATCGAATTTATCTCTATAAACCGTAATTTTTTTATTTTAGAAATTTTTTTTAAAAGATTATATTCTTTAAGTGTATTGTCTGAGATTATTGATTTATTTTTTTTTAATATATCTCGAAATAAAATCAATTTTGCATTTAGATAATTTCGCATTGATTTATGATAGTCAAGATGATCTTGGCTTAAATTTGTAAATATACCTGCTTTAAGATCTAAGTTATTTATTCTGTTTTGTTGTAAACCATGACTTGATGCCTCGATTATTACGTTGTCAACTTTGTTTTTTTTTAATTTTTCTAAAGTTTTGTGAAGTTTAATTGTATCCGGTGAGGTAAGGTTAGATTTTGTGATTTTATTTTTATATTTAACTCCTAGAGTTCCTATTGATGCGACTCGAATTTTGTTAAAATTTAGTATTTGATAAAATAAATCTGCAACTGACGTTTTACCGTTTGTACCGGTAACAGCTATAATATTCTTGGGTTTTTTTCTATAAAACTTTGATGAGATTTCACTTAGTAATAGTCTGACATTAGGTGTTCTAATTATAGTTATTTTCTGATTTGAATATTTGCAATTTTTAGAACATATTACTACTGCTGCTCCATTTTTTACAGCTTTATTTATAAATTTTTCTCCATTTAATTTATTTCCTTTTATGGCAAAAAAAATAAACCCTTTTTTTATTTTTCGACTATCAACCTCTAAACCTTTTATATTAATATTTTTTTTTATCGAAGAGTTTTTAATTAATTTTTTCAGCAACATATTTTTGATTAAAATCTTTATTCTTTATGGCTAAAATAGGTCCTATTTTTTTTATAATTTTGCCAGCTACATATACAGAATTCCAACCTGCCTCATTTCTTGCACCCCTAATTTTCATTCCCCTATAATTATAGATTAAATCTTTAGCAACTTGAGGGTTTTCAAGCATTACTAACAAAACATACTTAGGTTTCTGCGTGGGAAATACAGAAATAAAAGTATTTAAATTTTCGTTTTTATTTTTATAATTTTGAGATGTACCAGTTTTGCCGCCAACATAGTAACCATTAATATCTGCAAGACTAGCTGTGCCTTCCTTTTCTTTAACCACTTTCCTTAAAATATTGTTCATTTTTTCACTTGTTTTTTTTGAGATAAGTCTCTCCTTTTCTTCTATAAGATTTTTTTTGATCAAAGAAGGTTTTATAATTTTTCCTCCATTAGATAATGTTGCATATAATGCTGTGGCTTGTATTGGTGTTGTTGTAATACCGTGTCCAAATGAAATGGTTTCTAGTTTACATTTATTCCATTCGAAATTAATTGGTCTACCTACTTCTTCTAATGGTAAATCAGGACTTTTTAATAAACTTGTATTATCCAAAAACTCTTTAAACTTTTTTTCACCAACTTTTCTAGCGATAAGCAATGTACCGATATTTGAAGACCTTATTAAGATATCTTCTACTGATAAGTCTTTAGGAAAATCTTTTATATCAGATATTTCATGATTTGAGCATTTTATAGAACGTGGGATATTCTTAATGATTGTTTTAGGTGTTACAAGATTATTTTCTAAAGCTAATGCAATCGTAAAAGTTTTAAATATTGAACCAAGCTCATAAACACCCTTGGTAATTTTATTTAAATATTTTTTTTCTTTAACGTCAGCTCTTAAATTAATGTCAAAATTTGGAAGAGAAATTAGAGACAAAATTTCTCCATTATCAACATTCATCAACAAAGCTCCTCCCCCGGTTGCTTTAAAAGTGATAAGAGCTTTGTTTAGTTCTTGATTTATTAAATATTGAATATTTGTATCGAGAGTTAATTTCAAAGGTTGATCAATTTTATCTTTATCTTTTAATTCTCTGTCTAAATATTTTTCAATTCCTGAAATACCAAAATTGTCATAATCTACTTGACCAATAATGTGGCTAAATAAATTTGCATGAGTATAAATCCTTGATTGAAAAGGTTCAAAAATAATTCCCTTTTCACCCATACGCCAAAATTTTTCTTTTTCATTTTGATTTATTCTTTTTTTTAAATAAAAATATTTACCACCGTAAAGTTTTTTCTCAATTTTTTTGATTGGCAAATTTGGAAAATTAATTCTTAACTTTATAATAAAATTTTCCTTGTTATTTATTAAATTTGGATTTATTGCGACGTGAAAAGATTTAATATTTCTTGAAATTAATTCTCCATTTCTATCCACAATGTCTCTTCGCATAAGTGTAAATTTTTTTGTAGATTTTTCTTTTACAAAAGTTTCAATATTATTCAGCGAAATATGCACTATCTTCACACTAAAAATAAATATGAGTGAAAAAAATAAAAAAAATAAAAGATAAATTCTATCTTGAAATAGTTTATTTTTTTGTGAAAATTTATCGTGTTTATTTGTTTCAAAGTAATCTTCAAAATAAAAACTGTTTTGATTTGGGTTTAAAAAATTTTTTTTTTTTGTTTTTTTTTTCATCTTAATCTATTTGATTTGCAAATTTATTTTTGAGCTGTTTAAAATTAGATAAACTTAAAAATATATTGGAATATTCCATTGGAAAATATTTTTTATTATCAAAATCATTAATTTTTTTTTCTATTATTTTAGGAGAAGTAAGATAAAAAAAATCTAATTGAGACTCATTGTAATCTTTTTCTTTATCATTAACGATTTTACTTAGCGAAATAATTTTTTTTTCTATTTCTCTTGTTTGATTTTTAATAAAAGATGTTCCAATTAAAAAAGATGAAAAAATTATTATAGAAAGAAATATTTTCAATTTAAACATTTATTGCCTCTACTTCTAGATATTTTTTAAATTTTTGAATTAAATTGTCAGGATAAATAAATTTATTTTTACTTCTTATGGCAGATCTTAATTTTGCAGATCTTGAAGGATTATTTTTTCTAAGCTCTTCCTTAGATGGTTTAATTATTTTATTTGTATACTTTTCAAAAATAGCAAGTTTTGTATAATCATCATCTGGAAGATATCTTGAAGGATTTGATCTATTTTTAGAAAAATTACTAAAAAAATATTTTACAATTTTATCCTCGATTGAATGGAAAGTTATAACTAAGATTTTTCCTCCAGGTTTAACCAGCTTAGCTGCATTTACAATTCCATTTATAAGCTCGGTGATTTCCTTGTTGACAAATATTCTTAAAGCCTGGAAAGTTTTTGTACAAGGATTTACTTTATAAGAAAACTTTTTTTTTTTGCTTTTTTCTATTATTTTAACTAATTCATCTACTCTTGTTATTTTTCTAACAGACCTTGCTTTAACAATATTTTTTGCAATTTTTGAAGCATCCTTTTCCTCTCCAAAAATTTTAATTATTAATTTAAGCTGTGTCTCAGTTAAGGTATTGATAACTTTTTGAGCTGAAGTGTCTGATAGACCCATAGTCATGTCAAGTTTGTCTCTTGATTTAAAAGAAAAACCTCTTTTAAAATTGTTAAGTTGAATGGATGAGAGACCTAAATCAAATATTATAGCATCTACATAATTTTCAAAAATGGTGTCTATCTGGCTAAATTTCAATCTATGAAATGTAAATCTTTTATTAAATTTTTTTTCTAATTTTTTTGCCGACGATATAACAGTATCATCTCTATCAATTGCTATTACTTTCGTTTTTGGAAATTTCAATAATGCGTGTGAATATCCGCCACCGCCAAAAGTACAATCTACAAAAACTCCTCCGTTTGCAGGAGAGCAGATTTGAATTACTTCACCAAGCATCACTGGAAAATGGGAAAATTCCAGTGATGTTGTTTGAGTATTCATTTATTTGAAATCTTATCATTAAAATTTTTGTCTTCTTAAAAATGCAGGGATTTCAAAATCTTCGTCTTCTAAATTATCCTGCTCGAATAGTGTCTCTTCCCTTGCCTCCTCATCTGAGTCTCTCTCAAAGTTTTCTTGACTTTTTTCTTCTGTAAAAAGTTTTGGAGTATATTCCTCATCTAAATTTTCATGAATAGCTTTTTTTTCATCAGAAATTGTATCTTCAGCTTTGCTATCGATACTATTTTCCATATAAGATGCACTTTCAATCGATATTCCAGAAGCTACTTGGTCTGTATTATTCTTTTCATTTAATATGTTTTCTGAAATTTGATTTTCCTCATTACTTTCAAAGCTATCGATTAAAGCATTTTGTTCCTCGCTATTTTTTATTTCATAGCTTTCGTCTAGTTTTAATGCTGTTGCACCATCGATTGAATTTACTATATTTTGCTCAACACTACTTTTTGAAAATAAATTTTCAGAAAAATTATTATTTCTTCCGTTAGAACCATTTACAACATTTAAGATAGGTCTAGGCTCGGGTGAAATAGTAGATCCTTTTAATGAAGTGGCTACGATTGATACTCTAATTTTACCATTCATATTTTCGTCTTTAATCGCACCAAAAATTAATTCTGCTTCAGGATCAACTTCAGCTCTAATTTTATTTACTGCTGCATCAACTTCAAAAAGTTTAATATCACTTCCGCCTGTAATATTGACAAGTAATCCTTTAGCCCCTTGTAAGGTATATTCATCGATTAATGGATTATTTAAGGCTAACTCAGTTGCTGCCATTGCCCTATTGTCTCCCTCTGCTTCACCTGTTCCCATCATAGCTTTACCACTTGAACTCATAACGGTCTCAACATCAGCGAAATCTAAATTTATCATACCTGGTCTAACCATAAGATCAGTTATGCTTTGGACACCATGCTTTAAAACGTCATTTGATAAGCTAAACGATTCTTCAAATCCAGTAGTCTCATTTGCTATTTTGAATAAATTTTGATTAGGGACAACTATAGTAGTATCGAGATGTCTTTTAAGCTCCTCTAATCCGGCTGTAGCTCTTCTCATTCTCTTTGGTCCTTCATACGTAAAAGGTAAAGTGGTAACGCCAACTGTCAATATATTCATTTCTCTTGCAGCTTTAGCTATTACATGTGAAGCTCCAGTTCCAGTCCCACCACCCATACCAGATGCAATAAAAACCATATTACTTCCTTGGATATAATTTATAATCTCATTTATAGTCTCATCAGCAGCGGCTTGGCCTATGTCATGTTTTGCGCCTGCTCCTAGTCCTTTAGTTAAATTCATTCCAATCTGAATTTTCGCATCAGCTTTACTCATCTTTAAATCCTGAGCATCGGTGTTTACTGCAACAAACTCCACGCCTTGCATACCAGCATCTATCATTGCATTAATTGCATTGCCGCCAGCTCCTCCAACTCCGATTACAAGTATTCTTGGTTTTAATTCTCTTAGTTCACCACCTCCAACATTTATACTCATGACATCTCCCCTTTCTGTTTATTTTCCCATTTTAAATTAGATCTGTTTTGAAAAGCTTTTTTTCTAGCAAAAGTTTTAAATTTTTCAAAATTTTTAGGGTCCCAAATTTGAAATGTCTTACCTAGCCCAACAAATAAAACATTTTTATTAATCTTTGCGTGTTTTAACATTTTTTCTGATATTGATACCCTGCCTTCTGTATCAAATTGTAAATTCTCGCTTTCTGATAAAACTGAAGTGGCAAAATAATCTCTTTTTTCTTCAAACGGATTCAGCGAGTCTATTGAATTAGATAATTTTTCAATTCGCTCTTGCGAGCAGGCTTCGAGAGCAACGTGATTAAATGAGGGATAGGTTATAAAACCATTATATCCCAGAGCATTAAGATGTGATCTAAAGCTTGCTGGCACAGAAACGCGTCCTTTCTTGTCTATTTTGTTCTCGTAAGTTGATAGAAACATAATTTACTAAAAGCATTTTTTTATTAATAATTTCAAATCACCCTCCATTATGGGATTATTTGGGATAGTATGGGTTTTTAAGAAATAGTCAATAACAATGTATTTTCTTTTTTAGTACAAAAGTAGAACAGTTATATTGGATTTTGCCAGATAATTTGTAAGCCGGGTTCTGTCATTTAAGATATCATTTATCTAGGCTTAAATTCGCACTTAAGCTCAAGCGGTTAACCCAGAAGACCAACTAAAGACTGTTTTTAGCATGTGCAACGTCTTCTCTATTTAACCTTGCTCCCAGTGGGGTTTGCCCTGCGTTTTTTGTTACCAAAAAACCGGTGA